>JABAOC010030367.1_pt1 | contig 15528 bp, 15 predicted proteins | sample 7062161 | NCBI WGS metagenome assembly JABAOC01 (sample SAMN14538625, study PRJNA623070) | marine sediment metagenome | biome: marine biome [ENVO:00000428]; feature: marine pelagic biome [ENVO:01000023]; material: deep marine sediment [ENVO:00002113] | place: India: Gulf of Khambhat ... | reverse complement strand
GCCGTTTTGGGAGCTGGCAATGTCTCCATGGATTCGGCCCGAACGGCCCTGCGATTGGGCGCGGAGAACGTGAGAATTGTTTACCGACGTTCACGGGTTGAGATGCCGGCGAGGATCGAGGAGATCCATCATGCCGAGGAGGAAGGGGTTGAATTTCACCTGTTAACCACTCCTACCCGTTTCCTGGGCGATGACGACGGTTGGGTAACGGGAATGGAATGTATCCGGATGGAATTGGGAGAGCCCGATGAATCGGGGAGACGGCGGCCCATTCCCATCAAGGGATCAGAATTCTCCATGGATTGTGACTTAGTGGTGGTGGCCATTGGGGCGGGTGCCAATCCGCTCCTTCCCACCACAACGCCCGGCCTGGAGCTCAATAAGAGGGGATATATCGTGGCAGATGAGGAGGACGGGAAGACTACCAAAAGGGGGGTTTGGGCCGGGGGAGATATCGTTACCGGCTCGGCGACGGTGATTTTAGCCATGGGCGCGGGGAGGAAGGCGGGGAATTCTATCCATGATTACTTGATGAGTGGGCAGACGAACTGGCCATAGGGTCCAACAGTCGTCGGAAAATGGTCAAAGCGGGGGGGCAAGGTCCTCCCGCTTTTTTTCGTGAAGGGCCGAATACCCGAGGTCGGATCATGGTGCCATTTCGTGGAAACTATGAAAAAAAGTTAGACCCTCTGGAGAGGTGGAGGTTGGGTGTGAGTTTCTAACTTATTAAAAATACTATAATTTTTAACTAAGAGTGCATTGGCATAGAAAATGCAGAATTTATCGTCACGATGTCTATTCAAATGAGGTGATAGAGATTGGCTGAGTATTACGAGGATCGAGTCCTAACAACCGAGGAATCCTGTCAATACCTGAGAATTACGAAGCCCACCTTCTTCAAATACATCCGTATCGGTCGCATCAAGGCCACCAAGGCGGGCAAGGGATGGAGGGTCTTGCAATCCGAACTGATCCGTTTCCTCAATGGGGGAAGGAATAAATAGGGGTTTAAGAGGTGGGAATCCCCTCTCTTCCAGAGGTTTGAGGGGATTCTGGTTCGGTAAGTTCTTCATTAGATCTGTGTAACTTGAAAGGGCATCCACAGCGATGCTCTTTTCGTTTATAATGTGACCCAGGTGTTCATGGGTTTTGGGAAAGATCGCGGAGTTCTTCCATCCTCTCAATCTCGGCATGATTTGTTCACTCATTCCTGGCTTTGAAAGAAAAGTACCCCACTGTGGCAAAGTTCCTGAGACCTCTTGCCAGTTTGTGTGTAATTCCAGCCATTTGATAAAGACATTCTTGTGAATACAGACGGATAATTGGATGACAAGAAATAGGTGCGGATGATTGGTTGGGTTAGAAATCTTTCCTAATTTTCCTAACCAAAATCGTGAGGAAGCCTCAAAAGATTGAAGGATACCCCTTGATCCATCAGGGGGCATCCTTCAACGGGGAACACTCGCCATAGTTGGATTCTGGTTACAATTTTTCCGGGTAGCAGATGTTTTCGTCACTTGCCGCGGCTCGGCCGCACTGTCTGCAAACGACTTTCGCATCTTTCACGAGCTTCTTGTAATCGTCAATATTCGCCTTCAGGTAACCGACGTTTTCCAGATAACAGAGGTGCTTTTCGTGCTCCGGATGAGGCATTGTTATCTTATGGGATATTTCCCCGGCCATATATCTTCCTCCCTGGCGATTTCGGACTTCCTGATTCCTCACTACTTGATGATCACTTTGTGTCCTCGCATCGTCTCCCTGAAGGGAACATGGATCTTCAAGAGCCCCGACTCCAGTTTTGCCGTTGCCTCGTCAGGCTTAACCTCATGGGCCAGGACGTAGCAGCTCTCATATCTGAAGTCGTCGCCCTCTCCCTTGACGCAGAACCCCGCGGTTCCCATTTCCAGCGACACGCTGCTTTTTTTCACCCCGGCAAGATCGACGTTGATGGAAAAACCCGTATCGCTGTCATCGTGTCTTACATCTATGATGGGTACTACTACTCTCTTCTCTTCCTGAGCCATAGCATTTACCTCCTTTTCGTACGTTGGTGAATGCAGTACTTTGTATCTCCTTCATGTTAATCACCTCAGCTCCCATTCACCCCTTTTTTACTATTATATCTAATTCATTCAATTCAATAACAGTGCACAACTCATGGATCGATCAGGATGAAGAATATTACATTACGAGACGCTGGGTCATGGTCATTGCCCCTTACCCAAGAGCGTTCATTCAAGAGCAGATCTGATCAAGGGCTCAATCTCGGGGAGGCCTGCAGGGACCCTTTAAAGCTCCATACGTAGTACTTCTCGCTATCTAGAGAGAAAGGGGCAACTGTGTAAATTTCCCCATCAAAGGTATTTTCACTCCACACCCGCAGGCATGACCACTACTTCAGACCGGACCTCAGTAACTCCGGGGACACCTTTTACTACCTTGAGGAGGCGTTGCTCAGCCCCTTGCATGTGCGTAACCCCGGTGATATGAACTACGCCTTGCTCGGGCACCTCGATGTGGAACATGTCTCTGCGGAACACGTCATGACCCAAATTGCTCTCCAGAACCGCAGCATCCACCCTTCTAGACAGGGACAGCCTCTCCATGCTATCCAATGCCGTAAGGCTACACTCCTTGATCTCCTGAGACCGTGCCGCCTCTATGATGAGCTTTGCAGCCAAATCCGCGCTCAATTTGTCGCGGTTGATGACCAGATCATACAGAGATGGGTCGTTCCAGTTCATGTGAAAGGCAAATTGGAGAAACCCGCTCTGTTCATTGTCGGTCTTGTGGACCAATTTCTCCGTCGCCTCGCGGCTCAGACCGCGTCCCTTCATCAGATACTCGATCCTGGAGGACTCTGAACCGTAAATGCGCACATGCAAAGCACATCCGAAATCCCTGAGGAGCACCTGGCTGCCATGTCCCAGGATGATCCCTTGACCCCGCTTTGCCACTTCATAAACCACCCCTTGAAGAAGATCCAGGTAAACTTGGGGTTTGTCGCTGAAGATGCGGCTGAATATGCCAGGAGGTTTCTCGTCCAAATCCTTCAAGGCCTCTGGTTGAACGCCGAGTTGGATGGCCTCTTCCTCAAGCCTCCGGTCATCATAGAGTTCCAATTTCAGTTCTTTGGCAACAAGGTCAGCAATGGCTTTTCCCCCACAACCGATACTTTCTGAAATGGTGATCAAAGACATCTGAGTTCCTCCTTTTGCTCGAATTTAGGTTTACCCATATTAATAATCAATCCCGGGCTGAGGCTCGATCCCCTTTCGGTAAGCGTGCTTTATTTCTTTCATCTCGCTCACCGTATCGGCTTGTTTGATTACACGGGGATGGGCATCCCGGCCCGTAAGAACGAGATGCATCAGGGGAGGTTTACGCCGAATGATATCCAAGACTTGTTCCAAATCCACCAGGTGCAGGTGGAGGGCATTGTTGATCTCATCCAGAATGAGGATATCGAATTGACCGGACTCCATCTTTTGATGGGCAAGCTGAATGGCATCTTGGGCGTTTTTCCTATGTTCCTTATAGGGATAGGGGTTTCCTTCAATACCACAGAACCCTTTCCCCGTGGGAATCAATTCCACCGGGCAGCCCATCTTCTTCACACCGTCCCATTCGCCGGCATAGAGGTCCCCCTTCATGAACTGAATAATACAGACCCGCATATTGTGGCCACATGCTCTTACAGCAATTCCTAAAGCGGTCGTGGTCTTACCCTTACCGTGGCCGGTTATCACGACCACAAGTCCTCTCTTTTCTTCGGGATTCAATCGGGTTACGTTTACCACGGGCAACCTCAGTGATATTTCTACCTAAAATATACCAAAGCGTAATGACGTTTTTCACCCCGTGAGTGAAGATATACCCTCCCATTTCGGCTTCCATCCCTTCATCTGAAAGCCTCAGTACTCATCCCTCTCAAAAGGGATATCGTTCCTTGACATCACGTCTCTCATTTCTTGTGTGGGCGCATCCTTTTGGGCTCGGAAAAAAGCCGTGCTACGCGCGCTGAGGCAGAATGTGGGTGGCGCTTCCCAGGAAGAGTTCCGCGGCTTCCGCCTCGGTCTCCGAAAGTGTGGGGTGTGGGTGGATGACCAAAGCCATGTCCTGGGCCGAAGCGCCTACCTCAACTGCCAGGACGCCTTCAGCGATCAGCCCTTCAGCATCTCGGCCGACGATGCCAAGCCCCAGAACGCGTTCCGTCTCAGGATCAATGATCATCTTGGTCAATCCCTCGGTGGCCCCCATCGTGGTGGCTCTGCCCGAGGATTTCCATGGGAAATGGGTTACTTTGACCGCACGGTTCTGCTTACGGGCCTCCTCCTCCGTGAAACCACACCAGGCAACCTGGGGGTCGGTGTAGACTATGGCGGGAATGGCGATTACATCAAAGGCGGAGGGCTTACCGGCGATGGCCTCAGCGGCAACCTTGCCCTCGTACATCGCCTTGTGGGCCAACATTGGAGCACCGACAATATCGCCAATGGCAAAGATGTGTCCATCTCCGGTGCGGCGCTGCTCATCGACGACCACAAAACCCCTATCGTTGAGCTCTACTTTGGTGGTTTCAAGACCCAAGCCGTGAGTGCTGGGTCGCCGGCCGATGGCAACCAGTACCCGGTCAAAGCTCTGTTGGGGCTGATCTACCTCGCCTTCCAGCGTAACGTGCACCCGATCTTTGCGTTCTTCCAGGGCCTTGATACTGGTATTGAAGTGGATGGCCTCAAATATCTCCTTTAGCCTGCGACTCAGACGATTTACCAGGTCGGGGTCTGCACCCCGAAGCAACCTGTCGCTACGGACCAAAACGGTAACACGGCTGCCGAGGGAGGCATACACCGATCCCAGTTCCAGGGCAATGTAACCTCCACCCACTACCAACAGGGTTTCGGGAATATCCGCGAGCGCCAGAGCGTCAGAGGAATCCATTACGCGGCCACCTTGCCTGAGCTCGACTCCTGGCAGGGAGCTGGGATGTGAACCGGTTGCCAAGATGGCGTGACGAAATTTCACATGGGTGATTTCCGAGCCCTCCAGGCGAACACGGTCTGATCCCTCAAAGACGCCCCGGGCCTGCACAAGCGACACACCGCGCGTATTGCTCAGTTTTACGAGTCCACTAGACAGTTTGTCAATGACCTTATCTTTCCAGGCCCGAAGGGCTTCTAAATCGATCTGGGGTTTTCCGAAGGTTACCCCCATAGCCGTAGCCCGCTCGGCATCGTTCATGAGTTCTGTCAGATAAAGGAGTGTTTTCGATGGGATACAACCCCGAAATAGGCATTCCCCCCCAGGCCGAGGATCGATAGTAAGCATCATTACTTTCAGGCCGAGGTCCGCAGCACGAAAAGCCGCCGCGTACCCACCTGGGCCCCCGCCAATGACCAGGACCTCTGTCTCCTGCAAGTTCTCACCCGTGGCCATAACTGTTTTCCCTCCTCTTAGATCAGCATGAATTCATCCATATCCTCAAGGGTATCTGAAGACCCTGGCCAGTCTGGAAAACATCCAGGATTCGCGGATCCCCATATCCTTTTTACACGGTTCCCGTCTGAGAGTTTTCCGTCTCAGTTCGCCATCCCCATCATACCAGAGCAGATCGAGAGATTCAAATGTAATACACCCGAAAACAGGGGTCCGAATTTGCCCGAAGGCCCCTGAACATCTCAATCATTCTCGCTTTACTGCGTTTGTTTCCTGTAAGGATATGAAGAAACTCTAAGAAAAATCCCGAAGGTTCGGCTCGTCTTCTGGGCATAAAACCGGGGAGGGTTGGACAGAAGCTACATCCCCCTTCTCTAAAAGGGTCCGATGATTTCGATCGAAAGGTTTAATGAAGGGTAGAGGTGAGCCAAGGAGAATTTTCTCGATAACAGGATAATACCGGTGATTCTGACCCAAACGCCCGCTAAAAAGGCGTATGATGATGAGGGAAATCCCGACAAAGAGGAGCCCTGTCAAGATTGAAACTGTCTCAGGGCTTCCCGCCGGCCAGATCTGGGAGCTATATCTTTCACCCATAGAGCTGCCGGCTACAAGCCCCAGAATTGGCAGGAGATAGACAAGAGAAGATATTTTCAGTAGTGAACCGGCCCCGATGCTGACTAGAACCCAATCCCCCGCCTTTGCCCCAGCGCGGTTGATGGCAACAATTTGCCTCTCGCCTCTACCCCCCAGAGCCCGACATGTTCTTCGGCACGGACAACTCCCACAAACTTCTCCACGGAGGGGCGTGACCGAGGCGAAGCCGTTCTCTCGTATCCTCGTCACTAAACCAGTCTCGTGAATCATGGAATCTCCTGGTTATTGCTCTCAGTTCCCGGTGGCATTTCCTGTCCGTCTAAAAGCCGAATGAATTAAGCCGATAAGCCATGAAATTTTCACACAATCTTTCATTACATTATATCATAACCCACAGCTAGACGAGCATCATGGGGAACCACCCTCTGGAGTTCATCTCCCCGTCAGGAGGATTTCTTCACCATCCGTTTCATTCCATTTGCGGATAGCCCAGATAAGAAGAATCATCGCATTGAAATGGGTCTGGGATTAAATTTAAACTTAGAGTAGATGGTTGCTTCTGTTTTTGTCTTCAGGATTTTTCTTGCATTATATTGAGTGGAAGGAGAACGTAAGAGGCCATCCGTTACGCTGGGACTTTGGGAGGACGGGGGACATCTGGGCTTGTATCATGGCCTACAGAGGATGCTGGTACCCGTGTGGGGGTATTTCCATTGTCCAGGGATATGATTTAACATAGCAATCTTTCTGCGTCATAGTTTATTGATGAGATAGACATCATAAATGGAATCGAGAAGAAAAATTGGAATTCTTGGAGGGGGATTTGCCGGGTTGTATACGGTTTTTTACCTCAAGAAATATTCGGAGGAAGGAATCGACATCACACTCTTTGAAAAGAAGAATTACCTTCTGTATACCCCGGTCCTGCATGAAATGGCTACGGGAACAGTTAATGCGAGGCATGTAGTTATTCCCATCCGCGAAATCATTAACCCGCGCCAGATTCACATTCGCTGTGAAGAAGTGGACAGGGTGGACCTCAACCGGAAGGCATTTGAAACTCGTTCAGGGATCTTCACCTTTGATTACCTTGTCCTTTCGCAGGGGAGCGAATCGAATTTCTATTCCATCCCTGGTATACGCGAGAATTGCATCCCATTTAAGGGAATCGAAGACGCGATTCGATTGAGAAACAACCTTGTCAGTATCTTAGAGAAAGGGGCTATTGAGGAAGACAGCCGGAAAAGGAAAAAACTTCTGACCATTATCGTAGCCGGTGGCGGATGTACAGGCGTCGAGGTGGTAACTGAAATTGCCCAGTTTATCAACCTCATCCTCGATAGAGATTATCCTGAGATCAGACGATCTGAGGTTCGGATTCTCCTTATCGAAGCCATGGACAAAATCCTGCCATCATTTCCTCGTTACCTTTCCAATGTCGCCACTGAGAGATTGAAACGGATGGGGATTGAGATTCTATTGGATTCTCCGATCCAATGGGCGAATGAGGATTCGATTGGCCTAAAGGATGGAACGGAGATACCGATCGGGATATTGGTCTGGGCAGGGGGAGTGAAGGCTCGAGACCTTTCCCTAAAACCCGAAGTGAAGCGAGATCCGAGTGGCCGTATCATGGTCAATGATCACCTTGAAATCCTCGGTCATCCAGGGATTTTTGCCATCGGGGATGGCTCACATGTTAGCCATAATGGGGACTCATTACCCCCCACGGCCTCCGTCGCTGTCCAGGAAGCAAGGTATGTAGCCAAGAGCCTTCTCCTTCAAATTCAAGAAAGGGAAATTCCCCCTTTTCAATTTCACTACCGTGGTGACATGGCCTCCTTGGGATTTATGTTTGGGGTGACCGAAGTTTATGGGTGGCATTTTAAGGGGTTTATTGCCTGGATCCTATGGAAATTATTTAAACTGGCAATGCTCCCCCGGTATAAAACCAGATTCCAGATCATTGCGGATTGGCTCATTACCCTTGCTTTTAGAAGGGACACATCAAAGTTGACGTAAGGCGAGACATAATCAGAAATTCCGTTCACACCGTCTCGCAATGCGAGTTTCTCATACTGGGAAAAAACCTTGGCCATTTGCCTTTGCGGAATGTGGGTGCTCCTCGTTTATGAGAATGTATTCCCCCATTGAAAGAGTATCAGAGGCGATTTATAATATTTACAAAGAGAAAAAATCAACCCTCACGTAAGGGGAGGTGACTGAAATGAGAAAGACTACAGAATGCTATAAATGCCCCGAGGGGTATGCGCTCTTGGATATAAGGAGGGAAAGGGCAGACCAGATAATTGAGGAGTTTTCCTGCGTCAGTATGGAGGAGTCCTCCACCGCCTTAAGAATGCATTGTATTCCTCAGCCTGAGTCGAAGATGTTACGATGCCAGATCTACGAGTGCCCAGAGGGATATGTCGTGATGGGGAGTCATACTGACGATAGAGAGAGCGACACAGAGGGATTTGGATTCTCCTGTGCCAGAGCCTGAGAGCAAAGACATCCCGTTTCCCTCGATCGTTCAGCGTTCCTCAGACAGGAAGCCGGGCTTTAAGCCCGGTTTTTTTGTCAATCCTACCGTGTGACTAAGGGCGTCGCCATCCCTCGGAAGGAGTTCTTCAAGAGCTCGGCCCATATAAATAGTTAGACCTCCCGGGGAAATTTTCCCGTTTATCCTCAATAAAATTATAAAAGATATTCAGAGCCTTCTGTATGCGACTTATCCCAGAGTAAAAGCGCAAGCTGGCCTTTCACTGAAGTAGCCACAGTCCTCGAATATGGGCGGAAACACTAGACAAATGGTAGAATTTAATGAGGGAGTCCGTGAATGCGTTTGTGTAAGGATGACGACGTTAATTGATTGAGGAAATTGGAGGTGTGCGGTGCATAGTTTGGGCGACTACAGAGAGGTTGTCGGGGATGCACTCATCGCCGGGATACACAGAAAGGCACGGACACTTTACGGAAAGCATTTTCTAAACATCAATTCTGCTTATTTTGGTAGCGATGTAGCAGAGATACTGGATTCCCTCGTGCCCCTCATGAATGATGTAGGCATAGAGGTAGATTGGAGGATACTCCGTGGTAGCCCTGATTTGTTCACGATAACCAAGAAATTCCACAATGCCCTTCACGGCGACCCAATAAATCTCACTGACATAAAAAAACAACTCTATCTTGAAGCCAATGAGGATTTTTCCACCTATTGCCACATAGACCAGGATTGCATCGTTGTCCATGACGTACAGCCTCTTCCCCTCATACGGTTTTACAGGAAGACACAACCATGGGCTTGGAGGTGCCACATAGACCTCACAGATCCCAATAAAGAGCTCTGGGAGTTCCTTAAAGAGTTCGTTCTTAAATATGATATGGTCATTTTCTCGTCCGAGAGGCATAAGAAAGAAGATCTGCCCGTGGAGCAAAGGGTCATCGTACCCGCCATTGACCCTCTCTCACTCAAGAACAAAGAGCTCCCTGAACGGGACATTGCTAAATATATTAAGAAAGCAGGGATTCCGAATGACAAACCGGTTATCACCCAAGTCTCAAGGATGGACCCGTGGAAGGACCCAGAGGGATTGCTCGATATATTCAAACGGGTAAGGGAGGAGGTAGATTGTAGGTTGGTTTACTGTTATGACGTTGCATTAGATGACCCGGAAGGCATTGGGGTCTATTCAAAAGTATATCGAAAGGCCAAGAAGCTACGGGAGAAGGGTGATGTCGTATTCGTTGTGGGGAAGAATCAAATTCTCGTCAACGCTATTCAGAGGTTTTCCACGGTAGTGGTACAGAACTCAGTAAGGGAGGGGTTCTGTCCTCCTGTGACAGAGGCATTATGGAAGGGAAAACCAATCGTGGCTACAAATGTGGGGGGAATTCCCATCCAGATAACGGATGGCAAAGAGGGTTTCTTGGTTGAACCTTATGAAAGGGAACAATTTGCGGAGAGGATTACCGAAATCTTGAAGAATCCCTCTTTGGCAAAGGAGATGGGCGATAGAGGTAGGAAGAAGGTGAGAAAGAACTTCCTCATACCGAGGCTTCTGTCGGATTATCTGGACCTCTTGAATGAATTAACAGAATGAATTGGGTAACGGCCCCTCTTCATCTTCCTGATTATACTACCTCCATTTCCCTACCCTTCTCCCTTGAACCTCCATTCGCATGGTACGGTTTAATCACGGAACCTCTTCGTCGGAGTGGGGTCCAATATTGAGTTCATAGATTCTATCGACCCGAATGTACAGCTGGTATTTGGATTGAGGATAGTGGCTCCATTGCTTCTCCTTCCGGCCTGCAAATCCATTTAGGATGGCGCCTATATTCACCCTCTCTACCTCTCCGATCAGTTGATACCCCTTTTTCGTGCGAGAATCAACGACTCCAATGGTAATACGGGGATCCGGTTTGAGATTCTCCAGTGTTTGGTGGCAGAACCAGTCCTCAAAGGCCACATGTTTATCGTCAGGGACCTTTAGCCTCTCCGCAACAGCCAGATGGACACTTCCCGCCTGATCGGAAGTTCCAATATAGAATACTTCACCTCCTTCGATCAGTGATTTTACTGCATCTCCGATCTTCATTGTACCGCCTCCTGAATATCAGGAAATGTTTACCAACGGAAAGGGATAGGAATGCCTTGAATCAACTATCGGGCGAATTCAAGAAAATGTAAAGCACAAAAATCCCCGACGTATGCCTAAAGAGTTCGGTTTTGTAAACAGGATGAAGATGGGATCAAAACACGTGGTCGGGGAGATAAAGAATTTCAAAAAAGCATTGTTCCTGACCACGTTTTCTGCTAACCTCAAGGTCGTTTTCAGGTCATCCGAGATTTCCTCATCCTTCCTTTTTGCTGATTGCCACGCTTCGGATGAAGAGGGGTTAGGTCTTTTCCTCCAACCCGAGATAGGGAAAGAGTAACTTTGGACAGGAAGTACGGTTGGTTCAAACTGGGATTTCAGATATCCTTTGACGTATTCTGGGCGACGGTCAGTCTCCGACTCTCCGGAATGGGGATGGCCTGGACGTACGGGAATGCTCAACCAAGATAAAACGGTCCTCAACCTGTTGACCACTCATTGTATTGGTGTAATTCGATTTCAGGTGGGCAATGAAATCCGCACCAGTTTTGATCCTATCCCAATGAATCTTTTCCGCCTGGTTTTTCCCAAGAGCCAGAACAATCAAAGTGGTATCCTGCGAAATAATCTTGGCAACAACTTCAGAAATGCGGAGCCCCGATTGGTAAATTCTCTCCATGGTCTCTTTGGCAACCTCTCTCGCTTTGCTCTCCCTTCCCCAGCAATCCCCGATGTCAACGGTGAGATTAACGGTCAATTTACCATCTTCCGTCTCACCAACCGAAACATCCCGAATGGTGCCAAGTTGTTGCCCCGCCAGGAGGTGAAATATCTTTTTTGGAGGTGATTCGGGGAGATTACGAAATACTTGAGCATGAGCCCATGGGGAGATGAAAAACGCAAACGAAAGTAGGAGCGGCATAACCTTCATGCTGCCTCCCCGACGAAATGGGGGATCATTTCTGTTTCCAGGAAACCGTCCTAAAACCATTCTCGAAAATTTCCTTCCAAATGTCAAGGACTATTTTCACCTTGTACTCTTGGCCAAACTACCACTGATCATGGCAGTTATTTTCTCCGTGAGTTGTGGCCCAGTGTGGCGAGGAGCCTTTGATGGACGATATGATAACTCCCCCATTAACCTGGACCCCGCCAAGGACGAGCTCGCGACGGTTCTGAAGAGTATTTACCGAATCGAAACGGTAACTCGGTTTTTTTTCGAAGGCGACATTCACATGACAAGGGTAGCAGGGGTGGCAACCGCCCTGGATGAGCATACCCTCCTCACTGCCAGACATGTGGTGAGGATCGATTTCTTTCGAGCGGTGACACCCTTCGGCGTTGTGGAGTTGCCAATTCCTGAAAGCGCCAAAGTTGAGGAAAAGACCTATATCATCAAGAAAGATGGGACGCGGACTGAAGCCGAACGGATCTACGCGGATACCGAAACGGATTTTGCCATTCTGAGGACTGAGAGGGAATTAATCCCTTTCCCCTTTGCCATTGGAAATTCTGAGGAACTCAGGATGGGAAACGTGGCATTTCTGTTGGGAGACTTCCAAACAGGCTTCAGCATCAGAATGGGCAATGTCACTCAGTTGGAGTTCACAACGTACGGATCTCGGGGGGAGGTGGCTAACATCAATCGGGATATTTTGGGGATATCTGCGACCACCGTAGAGGGAGACAGCGGCGGCCCGATCCTCTGCGTGAGGGATGGACAGCTTGAGCTCATCGGTATAGTGACATTCTTGGTGGAACCAGCAAGGGGACTTGGTTATTGCCTGAAGATCAATACCATAGCGGATCGCGTTAAGAAAAATACGAAAGACCGGGATCTCCTTCGCATTTGGAAATAAAAGGCATTTCCTAAGGTGTTCAACGGGTGATCGGTATATCTGTTCTCTCGGCGTTTCGGGCGAGCCGTCGTATAACCCTCATGTTCCTCAGGTCCTCGACATCATTCTTTCGCGGGGTTTCCATGATGCCGGGCAGGTGAACCAGGAGGGGGTGGTTCACGATGTTCGTGAACCCTTCAAGCCCGATATTGCCCTCTCCGATATGCCAGTGCCGATCTACATGCCCGCCAAGGGGAGACCGGGTATCGTTGAGGTGGACCAGGTGAAGTTTCTCCAGTCCGATCTCTTCATCGAACTCGGTCAAGGTTCTCTCGAGGCCTTCACGCGTCGATAGATCATATCCCGCACCAAAGGCGTGGGCGGTATCCAGACATACCCCCATCCTCTCTTTCTCATCCACCCCCTGGATGATCTTGTGAATCTGGGAAAAGGTATGGCCTACTTCCGTGCCCTGTCCCGCCGTGTTCTCCAAGAGCAGTACCACCGAGTTTCCCACCTTGCGGAAGGCTGTGTTGATCCCATGGGCGATTCGGCTTATGGCCTCATCTTCCGACAGGTAGGTCCGATGTCCTACATGGATGATGAGGTAGGGTGCGCCCAGGCTGGAAGCCCGCCTCAGGTCGGTTTGAAGGGTTTTGAGGGATTTTTCGTAGAGGTCCCGGTCCTTGGAGGCGAGGTTGGGAAGGTAGGGCATGTGAACGAACAGGGGGAAAATGGCCGTATGGGAAAGCTCGCCTCGAAACCGGTTCACCTCTTTCCGGTCCAGAGGGTTATAGGCCCAGCCCCTGGGGTTTCGCGAGAAGAGCTGGATTGTTTCGCATCCCCTTCTCCTGGCCCGCTCGACAACCTTGGAGAAACCGCCGGCAATGGAGATGTGGAAACCAAAACGCATAGTTCCGTGTCCGTGATCCGCAGGGGGATATTGGGGGATAATGGCACAAGACCGTCACATCCCGATATCCGAATCCGCATGATTCAGAACGCTCGTTGATTCTTGCCGTTAGCTGAGAGAGCCCCTGCAGGGATCACACGGAACAGATTCGGCAATCCCCGGAGAACTCGAGACTCGCCTGCACAGGGGCATCTTTTGATAGTCCAACGTATATGACCTGATGTTGCTTGCTGCCGTACCGGAAGATGGTTATCCCCTTGCATTTTTTCTCGTAGGCCATGAGGTAGGCATTGGCCACATCCTCCGCAGTGGCATCCTGGGGAAGGTTAATGGTCTTGGATACGGCATTGTCGGTATACTTTTGGAAAGCCGCCTGCATGTCGATGTGCCATTTGAAGGGGATGTCCAAAGCCGTGAGGAAGATGCGCTTTAAGTTCTCAGGGGCCGAGGGGAAGTCCTGAATGGACCCTTTCAGGGCAATCCTTTCCATCAGTTCCCGACTGGCGATCCCCTCGTCTTCGGCCATAGACTGAAAGAGACGGTTAACCTCCAGCAGCTTGGTGCCTTCCAGGACATCACGGTAGAAGGAGATGGCGAACAGGGGTTCAATACCGCTGGAGGTGTCCGCGATGATGCTGATCGTTCCCGTGGGGGCGATGGTTATCAGCGTAGCATTTCTCATCCTCTCGAACCCCTTCTTTTCCCAAAGGCTTCCCCTGAAATTGGGAAATGAACCACGCTTGCTGGCGAGATCCATGGATTTGGCTATGGCCTCCCTTTGGATGCATTCCATGACCTTCTCCGCCGCCTCCAGGGCCTCATCCGAGGCATAGGAAATCCCGAGCTGTATCAACATTTCGGCAAATCCCATCACCCCCAGGCCGATCTTCCGATTCCCCTTGGTGATGGCCTCAATTTCCGGCAGTGGGAATTTGTTGACATCGATGATGTTATCCAGAAAGTGAATTCCCAGGTGAACCGTCCTCCTCAGTTTCTCCCAATCGATGGTCCCATCCCGGACCATCGTGGAGAGATTGATTGAACCGAGATTGCAGGATTCATGGGGAAGTAGCGGCTGCTCACCGCAGGGATTGGTGCTCTCTATTTTCCCCAGGGCGGGGGTTGGGTTGTAGCGATTGATCTCGTCTATAAAGATGAATCCCGGGTCCCCGGTCTTCCAGGCCGACTTTACCGCCCGATTGAATACCTGTTTCGCCCTAAGGGTTTTCACCACCTTCCCGGTGCGGGGGTTGATGAGGTCATATCTCCCATCGGCCTTAACCGACTCCATAAACCGATCGGTGGCGTTGACGGAGATATTGAAATTGGTCAAAAAACCTCCCCTCTCCTTCGCCTTGATGAAATCCACGATATCCGGGTGATCGACCATGAGGATGCCCATATTGGCCCCTCGCCTCCTTCCCCCTTGTTTGATGATCTCCGTGGCCTCATCGAAGACCCGCATAAAGGAGAGGGGTCCCGAGGCAATTCCCCCCGTTGATTTGACCACGTCGTCCTTGGGCCTCAACCGGGAGAAGGAGAAACCGGTTCCGCCTCCCGATTGATGGATCAGGGCCATATTGCTTACCGCCCCGAAGATTTCCCGTATGCTATCGCCCACGGGGAGGACGAAACAGGCAGAGAGTTGCCCGATTTCCGTTCCCGCGTTCATCAGGGTCGGGGAATTGGGAAGGAAGTCCAAGTTGACCATGAGATCGAAGAACTCTTGTTCCAGCTCTTTCACATCTGTACCCTTGTCGTACAGGAGATCGGCTTCCGCCACGGCCTTGGCAACCCGTTGAAACATCTCCCGCGGAGATTCAATGATTCGTCCACCCTCGTCCTTCAGGAGATATCTTCGCTCCAGGACTTTTCGGGCATTGGTCGAAAGGGAAATATCGTCCGTATTGCGAGGGTTGGCGTCCATGGTGAGGTTCTCTCCTTGGGCTCAAGGCACCCTGGGATTGAAAGGGTTCTTCCGTAATTGATACAATTATTATGTTACCACTGTCAACCTGGATGAGGCTGAATGGACTTTTACGGTTATGGGTCCGAAGGGGACGCGGGTTCAAGATTTTGGGTGGAGAGCGGTGTGTAAGGCAATCAGACGCGCAAGGCGTTTTTCTCCTTGACAAAGATA
>JABAOC010011884.1_pt1 | contig 15530 bp, 14 predicted proteins | sample 7062161 | NCBI WGS metagenome assembly JABAOC01 (sample SAMN14538625, study PRJNA623070) | marine sediment metagenome | biome: marine biome [ENVO:00000428]; feature: marine pelagic biome [ENVO:01000023]; material: deep marine sediment [ENVO:00002113] | place: India: Gulf of Khambhat ... | reverse complement strand
AGAGAACTCAGTAACAGGCCATTGAGTGACGAGGATATAGACTTATTTGGAACATCGGTAGCAAGCTCGCCTTAATGAAGAATTTCCCGTCCCAGATTATGGAAAAGATAGGATCAACGACAGATGAGAAGATGAGCCTCATTGCTGATGTTCATACCGATCCCAACACCAGACAAGTCCTTGAGGAAACTGTCGGTCGGCCATTCAATATCTACGTAATAGTCGAGGACCATAAGGGCAGAAGGTTATGCCGCGGAGGTGTGTTCTCATACTATGAATTCAAACAGCCCATATTAGAAAGACTGACAGATGAACAGTGGCAGCACATGCTGGAAAAGGGCAAAGTTCCTCCCTTGCCCCAATGGAGTAGGACCTTCACTGCGAAACTTTAAGGGACTCCGCATTTAAGAAGGTGCCAAAACTGCCAACCTGAAGTTTTCCCAATATTGGAAATAAATTACCTATGTCTTGGTACATTATTCCATACCCAGCCTCAATCCAATCTCCCTTCATCAGAAATCAAAGAGATGATCGGCCTGTAACTACTTGTTATTTGCGGCAAAGATTTTTTTGTTTTCTCTTCCCCCCTCCTTTAAATTTCACATCGGCTTTTGGCACAACAATTGCTGCTTAATGATCTGACCTAAGGGATTGGCCGTCCCAGGGGTTTAAGACCAACGACTAAAGAAAGCATGGGATCCATGGATAACGTTCGGGCTGAATTCTTTTTCCTGTCTTTGCATACTCAGGTCTTCACCTATGTACTAAAGAGATCAGATGAATCTTCTTCAGATCTACGGCTAGCTAGGGGAGCCTGGCCTGAGGAAGGGGAGGGCGGGTTCTCCATTGAAGCACCAAAAGTGTAAGGGTCAATAAGTATCTGTTGGTTCGGGAAAAGAGAGCACAAGGCTAAAGGCGTAAAGCAAAAGGTCAGGCGGCTGATACATTCCAGATCAAGAAGGAAAAGATGTCAAATGACAAGAAATTAGATACTCAGGGAGGAACTAGGGTTGCTGAAAGTTGAATGCTGCTAACCGCGTCCTCCTTAAGCGCATTTATCATTTGCTCCATACTGAGAGATGATCAGTCTGCGGTGGAACCAATGGTAATGAGAGGGGATGAGAAGATGATTTCGGAGTTCGCCGAGAGACGATGCGAATTTAGGTTTCCTCTGGTGCTCCCCGTTGAATATTTCAAGCTCAACGACACAGTCATTTTGAGTTACTCTTTAGATCTCAGTAAAAACGGAACATTTATTTCATCGGACTGCCCTCTCAACATTGGAAGCAGATTTACCATCCGCCTCAGTGTTCCTGTTACCTACGAGTCTTCCAAAATCTTTCGAATCGAAGGAACAGTGGCATGGAACAAAATACAGCCCTTTAAGAGCAAGAGAAATGGAATGGGCGTTCAGTTCATCGAACCTTTGCCAGAGGTCTTATTATTATGTGCATTAGCTGATAACATTCAAAAACTAATGAAGGATAGCGAGGCGAAAGGGATATTAGAGGAAAGGGTGACGAGACTGGAATCGGAGTTAGAGGAAACAAAGAGGCTGGCAGCTTTAGGACGCCATGTAGAGAAGATCCTTTTTGAGCTATCTAACCCCATAGTGGCGATATCAGGGCAACTGGAGATTATTAAGACGAAAATGTATAGACACAAAAGAATGCTTGAAGAGCATGAGGGGACTGACAAAAGCGTACTCAGAAAGGTAATTACAGAATTCGATGGGTGCTGCACCAAGATCGATAAAATACTGAACGATTACACGGTAATATCAGAGTTGGCTCATATAGTGGGATATGATAGGGAGACCCTTGAAAGAAAGCTTCAAAAGAAATTCAGGTCTTAAAGAGCAGGTATAGCCTCGGCAACCAGATCCGTCAGATCCTTCACCACTAGGTCAATCTTTTGCCTCCTGGCCCTCGTGGAGATAGTCCGGAGGCATTGCTGACAGGAAGACACCACCATATCTGCGCCGGTCTTAAGGATCTCCTCTATCTTTAACTGGGCTACACTTCCGGAAAGTTCAGGATCAACCATCTCGAGATTCCCCCCACCCCCGCAGCAGGTGCATAGCTGGCGGTTGTTGGGCAGTTCTACCAGGCGCATACCCGGAATAGTCCGGAGCACCTCTCTGGGAGCCTCAAATATACCGCTGTTCCTTCCCAAATCACAGGGATCGTGATAGGTTACCGTGGCGTTGATTTGCTTGAGGGAAATCAAATGCTCGGAGAGAATTTGTTGCAGGAACTCACTGGAGGAAAGGATGTCTGCGTCCGCCTCATAGAATGTCTTCCAGATGTGGTAGCAGGAGGGACAGGTAAAGACGACCCTCTTGGCACCCACCTGCCTGACCTTTTCAAGGTTGTGATCCATGAGTGCCTGAACCTCTTGCGGCTTACCTGCTCCAACGAGAGGAAAGCCACAGCACCACTCCTCACCGCCCAGGATGGTAAAGTCCACTCCGGCCCTTTCCATGATGCGTGCCATGTTCGCCGGGATCTTTTGAGCCATGGGGAAAAAGGAGGAAACGCACCCCACGAAATAGATCACTTCAGCGCGGTCTTTTTCGAGGCGGTGCTCCGGCAAATCCTTCAGGAGCTCTCGCCAATCCCCGCGTTCCTCGTTGTCTTCATTTGAGATATTGTGATTCTCTTGGATATACCTGCTGAGGCGATCGACAATCTCCGGATAGATTCCTTCATCAACCAGGCATTCTCGGTCCCGAAACACCAGCTCCCTTGTTTCCACCGAAGGAAAACAGGCAACGGTACACGCCCCGCAGCCGAGACAACTGAAGATGGATTTCTCAATCTCAGGGCTCAATGCCAGACGTCCCTCAATGACCGCCCGGGTTATGGCATTCTTGCCTCTGGGAGAAGCGGATTCCATCTTTTGGACGTTATAGATGGGGCAACTGGGGAGGCAGAAGCCGCACTTATTGCACTTGGCAACTTCGTCATAGGATAGTTTGCGCAATTGGACGATATTCATATGAGGCTCAAGGTAACTCAGATCCCACCAACAAATCGGCCCGGGCAGAAAAGTCCCGATGGGTCCATCTGCTGTTTTATCCTCTTCATTACAATCTGGTCTTCTCGTGGTAGTCCCCAGCTCGGCAATCTCCGTTTCAACTCGGGCATAGCCCTTTCAACGACGAGGTTTCCTCCAAGGCCTTGGCACCTATCCAGAAGCCTTTCTGAAACCGACACAACCCTGTCGGTGGCTTTGGCGTTGCGCCGATCAACCAGGAGATGGATCCACGCTATGCCGGTTCCAGCATTAGCGAGAAGCGCATGGTCAATGTGGCTGTCTGGGACGAGCGAAGTGCCAAATTGGATAACCTCATGGTAGCTGGAGATCGGGTAGTTGAGCTTGAGGGATACTAGATGCCGGTAGCACTTGGATAACGCAGGGACTAAGTTGCTATACCGATTCCAAAAGCCCAGATGTTGGTCTTCCTGGAGATAAATATCCTGCTCGGCGCCTGACTCCAGAGCCATTTCGCTGACTTCCAATGCCATGCGATCGACGGGCTCATGAAATCCCTCGAAGGCCACAGCGGTTGCATACCCATCGGCTTTCATTCCTGTCTCTCCTTCTGGCCTCAACAGTTCATAGGCCCTCCCATTAAGTATCTCTACGGCTGCTGGCAGCAAGCTGGTCTCGAAGATGCGATCAACAAACCTGGACGCATCACTCAGATTAGCAAAAGCTGAAAGGCAGGTGCCCAGGCGCTCGGGCAAGGGGAGCAACCTGAGTGTCATTGCGCATAAGATGCCGACACTTCCTTGGGAACCGATCATCAGCTTACACATATCGTACCCTGAGACATTCTTGACTGTCTTGCCTCCCGCACTGATGATCTCTCCGTTGGGAGCCACGTAGTCAACGCCCAAGACTATATCTCTCGGTAGGCCGTATAAGAGCCGTGTAGGACCGCTGGAATTAGCAGCGATAATCCCCCCCAACGTTGCTAAATCCCTGTAAGGAGGCGACATGGGAATGAAACACTCGCCCAAATTAGACTGGACTTCCTTAAATCTTACGCCAGCCTGGGCCGTGACAGTCAGGTTGGCGATATCGATGTCAATGACCTTGTTGAGCCGGTTTGTGCAGACAACGAGGTCGAGGCGGAGTGGTAGGTTCCCCATGGCCATTTTGGAGCCGCTCCCCCATGGAACCAGGGCAAGTTTCTCCTTACAGGCCAGCTGGACAACTCCTGATACCTGCTCTGGGTCCCCGGGAAACACTACTGCCCACGGCGCTAAGCCGTCAACTGCATAAGCGGAAAGAGTTTCCGCATCGCTCTTGATGTAGTGGGGTCCCACAATTTCCCTCAGGGACTCCAACTTATGTGCGTTGCTTGTCATGGACATCACGAAGAGAGGAGTCAGCGATTTTGAGGGAGGCTTGGTGAATCTGGTAATATCTTTCCAGGGTTCAAGATGCCCTCTGGATCAAAGGCAGCCTTCACCTGTTGCATGGCCTCAAGATCACGATCTGAAAAGACCAAGGGCATCTCTTTGATCTTTTCCACGCCGATCCCATGTTCCCCGCTGATGGTTCCTCCTGCCTTGGCACATATCTTAAGGATCTCGGAGGCTGCTTTCTGAACCCTCTGAAGCTCACCTTCGTCTCGTTCATCGAACAAAATGAGGGGATGCAGATTTCCGTCCCCTGCATGAAACACGTTTCCGATTAGAACCCCGCACTTTTTGCCTACCTCCATGACTCTACTTAAGACCTCCGGCAGCCTTGTTCGAGGGACCGTGCCGTCACAGACCATATAGCTGGGCCTTAGCCGGGCAACCGCGCCGAAGGCACCCTTACGTCCCGCCCAAAGCCTCTCCCTCTCCGCATCGTCCTTTGCCACTTGGATGTCCCTAACCCTGTGTCTCTTGCAGATCTCCAGGATTTTCTCGGCCTGCCGGTCCATCCCGTCTGACATCCCGTCAAGTTCGATAATCAGCACGGCTGCTGCATCGAGAGGATAGCCGGCGTGGACTGATTCCTCCACTGCGGTGATAATGACGTGATCCATCATCTCAAGGGTGGCGGGGATAATGCCTTCCGCGATAATGGCGGAAACTGTGTTGCTCGCATCTTCAATGGAGCTATAGATGGCCAACATCGTCTTGACTGCCTCCGGTGCGCGGAGGATCTTGAGGATAATCTTAGTCACCAAACCCAGGGTGCCTTCACTCCCGACAAGCAGGCCAGTGAGATCGTAGCCTGGATTATCTTGGGATTTGCCGCCCGTCCACACCACGGTACCATCATAAAGCACAACCTCAGCACCGAGGACATGGTTAGTTGTAACCCCATATTTCAGGCAGTGGGGGCCTCCTGAATTTTCGCCAAGGTTCCCACCTATGGTGGAGACCTTCTGGCTGGCCGGATCCGGCGCATACACGAAGCCTTCCTTGAGCAGGCGGTTTTGGAGGTCAAGGGTGATGAGGCCAGGCTCAACGGTTACCGTCCGATTGGGAATATCGATCTCCAGGATCCGGTTCATCCGTGAAAAGTGAACCACGATCCCCCCTTTGAGAGGGATGGATCCACCACTCAAATTCGTCCCCGATCCACGGCCAACGACCGGTATTTTCTCATGGTATGCCAGGGCTACCACTCTGGATACCTCTTGAGTTGAACCGGGCACGACAACCACATCGGGTCTACCTCTCACCAAGGAGGCGTCATAGCCGTACAGGGCGAGATCCATCTCCGATGAGAGAACGTAACCTGGTTCTACGATCTTCTGAAGACGATCAACAAGCTCTGCACTGTCCATACAAATTCCCCTCCGCTAGCTTCAGCATCATCCATCTTCATCTACTGCCGTAAATCCAGTATCCAGCATCCAGTACTATGTTTCCCCATAAACTGCTGACGCAGCCTCGATGGCACCTGTTTTCAGCTTAATACCCTCGGATTTAAGAATAGTCTCCAGGGCTGAGAGAAACATAAAGACGTTCTTCCTACGACAGGTATGGCCCATCAGTCCCACACGCCAGATTTTACCTCGAAGATCGCCCAGTCCGCCGCCGATCTCTATTCCAAAGTCGTCCAGCAGCGCCTTGCGCACCTTTGCGTCGTCTGCGCCCTCGGGAATACGGATGGCATTTAACATGGGCAGGCGCTTGGATTCAGGGACAAGCATGACAAGACCCATGGCCTCGATACCTGCTACGAGGGCCCTGTGGTTCAACTGGTGTCTGGCAAAACGGGTCTCAAGGCCTTCCTCCGCAACGATACGTAATGCTTCACGGAGTGCATAGACCATATTGATCGGCGCGGTGTGGTGATATTTCCTCTCGGCACTCCAATAGCTGTGGACCATGCTCATATCTAGGTAAAAGCTCGGCATTGGACTCTTGCGCTTATCAATGGCCTTCATGGCCGCAGGGCTTAATGAGATGGGAGCGAGTCCGGGGGGGCAGGATATGCATTTCTGACTCCCGGTGTAGGCTGCATCGATCCCTATGCTATCCACAGCTCCTTCCATCCCTCCAAGCGAGGTCACCATGTCTACGAGAAACAGCGCACCAGCGTTGTGAGCAATACTGGCAAGGTCTTCGATGGGTTGACGGACACCTGTCGAGGTCTCCGCATGCACAACAGCAAGGACTTTAGGGCTTCCTGCCTGGACCGCCTTTCGCACTGCCTCCGGATCAATTGCCCTGCCCCAATCGCCGTCAACACGGATAAGTTGTGCACCGAGGCGCGTGACGATATCTGCCATACGGGTGCCGAAAAATCCATTTATGCACACCACTACGTCTTCTCCCGGTTCCACTAGGTTAACAAGACAGGTTTCCATTCCGGCAGTCCCCGTGCCAGAAACCGGTATAGTGAGGGGGTTCTGCGTCTGGAAGAGGAATCTCAATAAACTCTGGGTTTCATCCATGACCGATAGAAAATAGGGGTCGAGGTGCCCGACGCACGGAGCAGACATGGCCTGTATCACGCGTGGGGGCACATTGCTTGGTCCCGGCCCCATGAGCACACGTTCTCCCGGGTCGATGTCTTTGAATTCACGAATGTCGATATCCATTGAGGCCTCCCACTGTTGTTAGGAAATAATGCCGTTGCCGAAGGGAATCGGCAATATAGTAGATAAGGGGAGGCATGTCAAGGATGAAACAGGGAAGAGGTTAGGGGCTACATATTCTTGATCTTTTCGAATTCACCTCCCCAGGCTGCCTCCAAGATTGGTCTCATATACTCTTCCACTAGATCGGCGTTGAGTGGGATGGGCATATTCCTGAGCTTCATATCAAGTTGCGGGTTTTTCGCGGCTATGAGACAGCGATCTATGTGTGATTCACTGATGCCGTCCACATCGCGAAGGCGGGTGGGAAAGTCCAAGAGCTTGCTGAATTTGACCATACCATTTGCTACTGCCAAGCCGAGTTCCCGGCCCTGCAAGCAATCCGTGTCTTCGTCAATAAATCCGTACCTCTTGTAGATGCGGCCAATCACATACAATTGCTCTTCAATAGCTGGAGCAAAAAACACGGTATAATAGGGATTCATCAAGGCGCAGGCACGGCCATGGCTGAGGGCATCGACAAGGGAGAAGCTGGTCAGATGAGGGCCTGAAGTGCCCCCTATCATGATGGCATAGCCTCCAAGGTCTGTTCCCAGCCCCAGCAGGCTTCTGCCTCCGACGTTAGAGGGGTCTTTCTTGATTTGTGTGAGGCCCTGAATAATGAGTTCCAGTCCCAGTTCGGCAACCCGTCGAGCGCGGTCCTTTGTCTCTGGAGGAGCCCCGAAGTACACCTCAAGACAATGCGCAATACCGTCTAGACCGCCGTCCAGGGTCAAGCTCATGGGCTGGGTGGTGGTCACATCGTAGTCGAAAACAGAGCGAGGAGGGATGATGGCCTCGTCCACTATCAGTTTTTTTTGACCGGCGATGGGATCGGTGATGTTCGAGTACTTGGTCAGATGTGCGCCGGAACTCGCGGCCATCATAACCGCCATAACAGGCATTATGGTACGACCCGCCTGCTGGCATACCTTGGTAACCTCCCCGACCCCAAAGAAGGGATCGATTTCCGCCTGAATGTCACCCAACGTGGCGAGAACGGCGGCGCATTTTGTTGCGTCTATGCCCGACCCGCCGTCTGCCACCACCAGGACGTCAGGCCCTTTATGCATGATGTGGCCATGGATACGATAGACATCCACAAAAGGCGCGTTCGGTGCAGCCGATCTGACAATATCCACCACCTCAACCCCGGCCGCTTCCAGGGATTTCAAGATCCGCACCTTATGGGGCTGAAACCAGTCAAATTCGATTGGCCCAATAAGCATGGCCTTGTTACCAAGTTCTGCGGCGAATTTTCCTGGAGCTTCGTCCAGTACGCCACTGCCGAAGGCATAGGTATCTCCCTTAAACTCCATTAGTATGGCTGAAGCCTGCTCCTTTAAATCTGGCATAGCTACCCTCTTCTCCAAAAAAGTATTCTATCATTAGGTGCCTATTCAAACTCCCTAATGGCGTCTATGGAAACGCCCATTGAACAGTCCGTATCCCGTTCCAGAATAATGTCAATGATGTATGGCACGCCCGATTCAACGCCCCTCATAAAGGCGGCCTTGAGTTCATTAGGATTGGCGACCCGTTCGCCCATAGTACCACAGGCCTCTGCAAACTTCACAAAATCAAAACCACGCCCCTGGTTTTCAGTTGCAAGGCGGGCCTCGCCTGAATCCATGACACCTGCCCTAGCACCGTTGCCCGCAGCTGCCATTCTGGTGAGTTCAACGCTCTCCCTCGCTCTAATGCTGTCGTACCATATCTGGACCTGGTAATTCATGTCGTAAAGGTACTTCTCAGCCTGACGGATGAGCCCGAGGTACCCGTTGTTGAGCACGATACACACGAATGGAATATTGTACATAACCGCAGTGGGCAGCTCTTCCATGCAGAACTGAAACCCGAAATCTCCAACCACCATGACAACTTGTTTATCCGGTCTGGCAACCTTGGTCCCAATGGAAGCAGGNNGGCAACCTTGGTCCCAATGGAAGCAGGTAAATCCCACCCCAGAGGTCCTGCGCCTCCGCAATCAAGGTAGTGCCTGGGCTTGGAAATCTTTTGCAGCTGCCCGGACCAGATCTGATTTAAGCCAATACAGGTAACAAACACGGTGTCTTCGCCGAAAAACTCGTTAATTTCCTTGAACACCCTCTGTGGCTTGATGGGAATATCGTCGTAATTGGTCTTCCTTTCCAATTCGCCGCGAATCTGGGGGATTTTCAGTTTGGTTGGCCTTGCCTTGATGTTACGCCGTTTGATTTCCTTAAGTAAGGCCTCGAGTGTGAGCTTTGCGTCAGCGCAGATACCGAGGTCGGGCATAATATTCTTGCCCAGCTGACCGGGGTCCACGTCCGCATGAATAAACTTACGGTCCCCTTTGTAGACAGAGATGTTGCCCGTGTGACGGTCGTTGAATCGAGCTCCTACTGCAAAGACCACGGTGGAATCAAGAAACACCTTGTTTCCGGATCGGGTGCTGCACTGAATTCCCACGTGTCCTGCCATGAGGGGATGATTCCAGGGAATCCCGCTCTTGCCCATATAGGTGGTCACCACCGGAATTTGGAGGGCCTCGGCCACAGCTCGAAACTCTTCGCAGGCATCCGCAATAATAACGCCCCCTCCAAGCAGCATTAGCGGTCTTTCGGCCTCGAGCAGCATGTCTAGGGTTTTGGTGACCTGTTTCTGGCTTGGAGCCGCACGAAAGATGGGCAAGGGCTCATCCGTTTCTGGATCGTATTCGATCTCCTCCTTTTGAACGTCAAGGGGTAAATCGATGAGAACCGGGCCAGGTCGGCCCTCTTTCATGATCTTGAATGCCTCACGAAAGACCCAGGGCACCATAGCCCCATCCTTGACACAATAGGACTTCTTGGTGATTGGCTTCACGACCTCGGCGATGTCAACCGCCTGGAAAGCCTCCCGACCAAGTTGAGCCCTTACGTTCTGACCGGTAATAGCTAGAATAGGGATGGAGTCCACCTGGGCGGTGTAAAGACCCGTTACGAAATTGCTGGCTCCGGGACCAGAGGTGGCAGCACATACGCCCACTGTTCCGATTGATCTGGCATAGCCATCGGCCATGTGAATTGCTCCTTCCTCATGACGTGTGACCATGTGTTTAATGGAGCCAAGGTCCTTTATTGCACGGTAAAATGGGAGGATGGCTGCTCCGGGGATGCCGAAGATCTGTTTGACACCCTCGCTCTCAAGGATTTTGGCGGCAGCTGCCATGGAAGTCATTCTGCCCATGATCCAATCTCCTTTCTCTTGCTCGTTGTCACCAGCGTTCTTGAGATGAGTTTAGATTATAAGAACTCGCCTTCTGGTGGGGAAGTATAGTAATATCCGATTTTGTGTGTCAAGCTCAGATCAAGCACTTTCTAACTGTTATGTTGAGGAAGTGGAAGGGCACGGAGCGCTGCCAAGGTGTAATCCTTAGTCTTACGGAGGAGCTAACTAATTAGGTTCTCTTCTTTTGTCCCCGCCTCTGATTTTATACGATTGACCGCATCGATAAGTGCTGGAAATACCTGCTCCCTGATAGCACCAGCAACCACTACGGCTAGGATATCGTCTCCAACCTTAAGGTAGCCGGTATTTGTCTCAATGAAGATGTCCACTATCCCGGGCCGCGATCTAATATCCATTACAATCTCCTCAATTTTCTTACTGTCAAAGTGCACGTCAACCCCTGAGACGACCTTTCCTTCCCTTGAGAACGACCTGACTATACCAAGGTGGCTGGCGATCATCCCTGCTTTGTGAAAATCGCGATGTGCTTTAATACGCTCTATCATCCTATTTATATCCATCCCCTTCACCTCATTTACGGTTTATGTCATCGTTATTCTGGTCCAGATGGAAGAGCTTTCGGGTAACATCTAAATAGAGATCCCGGGAAGCCCTGGCTTTCTTTCTCTTTAGAAGGAGAATGGGATCGTTGAGGACCTTTTTCGTAATTGACGCGGTTAGCTTTTCCACGCCCTTCCTCTGCTCTGGGGTAAGATCAGCAAGGCCGGAAAGGGTTTTTTTCAGCTCATTCCGGCATATTCTTTCACACTTATCCTTGAGGGCTCGTATCGTAGGGACGACATCCAGTGTCCTGAGCCATTCGCTAAACTTGATGACCTCCTCATCCACCATTCTTTCCGCCCTAACTGCTTCGCCCTTTCTCTGACTCATATTGAACTCAACAATTCCCTTGAGGTCATCAATGTCGTAGACAAACACATTGTCTATTCCGTTTACCTGGGGTTCAACATTTCTGGGGACAGCAATATCTATGAAGAAAAGTGGCTTATTCTTTCTGCCCCTCATCGCTATTCTCACCTGGTTTGAGGTGATTATCGGCTCCGGTGAGGAGGTGGAGGTAATAACAATATCTGCGGCTAGCAACTGATCATCTATCTCATCAAAGGAAACTGCCATTCCATGGAACTGGTCTGCCAGTTCCACGGCTCGGCTAAAGGTTCGGTTAGTTACGAGGATCTTGGCGATCCTGTTATTCAAAAGATATCTGGCTGCAAGCTCTGCCATCTCCCCGGCCCCTATGAGGAGGCAGTGTTTGTCCTGCAAATCCCCAAATATCTTCTTGCCCAGTTCTACAGCCGCAAAGCTGATAGATACGGGAGATCCTGCTATAGCCGTCTCGGTCCGAATTTTCTTTGCCAGTGAGAAGGTCCTGTGCATAAGCCTGTTAAGGATTACAGAGGATGATTTCCGATCGACTGCCATCCGGTAGGCCTCCTTAACCTGTCCGAGTATCTGCGGTTCGCCAACTACCATTGAGTCGAGGCTCGCGCCCACCCTGAATATGTGTCTTATCGCATCCTGATTCTCGTGGATATAGAGTGCTGGCTCCAGTTCCCCTCTTGTGGTTCCACTAAGGCGGCAAAGGAACTCTATGACAGATTCCTTAGCCTGTTTTTCCCTTTCAGTTGTGAACAATATCTCCACCCGGTTGCAGGTGGAGAGGACTACGAACTCTTTAATATCCTTAACACCCCTAATGGCGTTCACCACTTCGTCAATCTCATCCCTTCCGAAGGCAACCAATTCCCTCAGCTCGACTGGTGCCGTCTGATGATTCATGCCGATATTGACGATTGTTATCATGGCAACCGATTTCCCCTTAAGCTTTCAAAGCTGTGGTACCCCTCCATTAGGAAATTGACTCCTAGGAAGGTGAAGATCAGGATAAAGAAACACCCTATGGACATAAGGGCAGATCGTCTGCCGCGCCATCCTCTAGCCATTCTCTGATGCAAGAGCGCTGCATAGCAGAGCCAGGTTATCAGAGACCAGACCTCCTTGGGATCCCAACGCCAGTAAGAGCCATGCGCGCCCTGGGCTACGATCGAACCAGTAATCATACCGATGGTGAGAAGGAGGAATCCATAGCTGATTGCGTGATAATTTAACGAATCGAGGACATTGAGAGAGGGAAGTCTGCTGTAGAAGGCCCCGAGCCTTTTTGTCTTTATCTGGCGTTCCTGGATCAGATACATAATCCCGGCGGTAAAGGCAATGAGAAAGATACCATTACCCAAAAAGGAAGCCGACACATGGAGTGGAAGCCAGAGGCTCTTAAATGTAGGCCTCAGCGTTATGGTTGAGATGGGGATTGTGGAGGAGATGATCATCAAAAAGGCGGAAAAGGGCACGACAAATGAGCCTAAGACCATAAGCTTGAACCGTAACTGAAAGATGATATATGCGGCGATTATCGTCCAGGAAAAAAATGAGAGGGATGACTTAAAGGTTAGAGCCGGAACAGCACGGAGCTGGTAGTAACACATGGCCAGGTAGATGGAATTGAGTGCAAAGCCCACTAGGAGAATCCTGTGCGACCAGCGGGCCACCCTTTTGTCCTTCCTAAGGATAAAGAGCAGAAAGCCGGCTGTGGCTATGAGATATGCAATAAGCGTCAACCTAAAGAAGATGATATCCATGCTACCTCATTCCGGAGATGCGGTTAACAATGTGCTCCACAGGGAAGTCTTCTCCCAGGATAGATGTGAGGGTAGCGCTCACCCCCTCCCAATTTGCCTTCTTGATCAGCTCCAGGAGATTGGAATCAACCAGTTGTTGAAAGATGATCTTATTTTTAGAGGATGCTTGCCCCTGAGCAAGGATCTTCGTCCGAAGCAGGCCCAATAGCTCTAGGAAAAGACCATATTCCGGTTCAAATATACCATCCATCTGTTTTCTGATCTTCTTTGCGAGGGCTGGGCTTTTACCTGCTGTAGATATAGCTATCTGAAGGTCCCCCCTCTTGACTATTGAGGGCATAATAAAGGAACACTCTTCGGGCTTATCAACAAGATTAACCAAAATCCCACGTTCTCTTGCCTGGGAGGCGATCTGGCTGTTGACCTTCGCATCATCCGTGGCAGCGATAACCATAAAGGCATCATCCAGAAGCCTATCCAGAGATTCATGTGATACATGGTGGATCTTTCCTTTAGCAACTAGTTGCCTTAGATGGGGGGCAAGGTGAGGGCTGACTACATATAACTGACAACCATAAGCCACGAGGCTCTTTACCTTTCGTTCAGCTACCTCACCACCACCGAGAACTATTACATTATGATCGCTCAGATCGAGAAATATCGGGAAATAAGGCATATCAGTTGTTGCTCATTCAACTTCAGCAGAATTCTAACTTTTATCTGAACTGTTGTGGTTCAGTCAAGCTCTGTGAAGTTAAAATTCGAAATCCGAGATTCTAAATCCGAAACAATGTCAAAACTCAAGTGTTCAAATCCTCAAACANNAAATTCGAAGCACGAAATTCGAAATACGAAATGGTTCGACTGGCTCACCATCCTGAGCTAAGTCGAAGGACAAATCCAAATGACCAAAATCCAAATGACCGAAACGGTATGAATCCGAGCTCTTTTTTTTAAGCATTGATCAAAAATGTTGTTTTGAAAATTTGCACATTTGGTATTCGAATTTGTTTAGGATTTCGATATTCGAATTTCGGATTTCCCCAAAGGGCTCGTAGGCTTTACGGTTTCGAGTGGGGCCTCGCCAGGAATCTGCAATAAGGAACAAGGTTCACACATACCTGTCAGCCATTTCATTGATGAATCTTTCAATTTCATCGACTCCTTTAGCGGAGAGTTCTGATGCCAGTCCTTTGATTTTGTGGTAGGTGGTTTCGTCTCGATGCAGGTCGTCTGTCGATGAATAGACCCCACTGCGCCTGCCAATCCGGTAAATCATCCTATCAGATTCCGGCAGATCTTGATACGTTCTAATAACCGCTAACATATTTTCCTTTTCTTCGGGCAGCTTCCCCTTTATTTCCTCTAAGAGATTCATGATGTGGTCGCTGATGATGGTACTGGTTATGCCATCATTCAGGCTTTCAATAAATAGCCTTATCTCCTCAACCACCTGGTCATCTTTAAGCATCCTGAATTCCCCGCTCATGAGCTTTTGATAAAGAGGGGCGCGGGTAGGCACCCTGAGGCTTCTCAGCCTTATGTAGTGGGGGTTAATCTGGTTAAGGACCCTGGCGGTTTCTACGGCGTGCTCTTTCCACATTGCCTCACCGCCAAGTCCTGGCATAACGTATTCAGATAGTGACATTCCAGCATCGATGACCTTTCTGCCGGCATCTACATGCCGAGCCGCTGTAACGCCCTTCTTTATGAATTTCAAAACCGGATCATACCCGCTCTCCAAGCCAATATGGACCCTGTCAAGACCAGCCTCTCTTATCTCCTTCATCTCAGCAAGTGATTTTCTGCTCACAGTCCTTGATCGCGAATAGGTAGTTACCCTTCTTAAATCGGGAAATTTCTCCCTTAGGAAACGCAAGACCTCAACAAGGTCTTCAGTCCTCATAATAAAATTGTCAGCGTCTTGCAGAAAACACTCTCCGGTCCCGTAAAAAAGCCACAGGGCAACGCCCTTGTAACTATAACTGTAATTGTGATCCCTGAGGATATAGGCCATAACCCGATTTGTTATCAGGCCACTGTCTCCCATCTTCCACGAGAGGGCCTTGATATCATCAGCAATATCCCTGGCAGTCTGGATATCCGTCTTGACCTCTTCCGCCGTCCTTAAGGAGAACTTTTGTCCCTTATACACGGGACAAAAAAGACACTGATTCCACGGGCAGTTACGGGTTACCCGCAAAAGCAGGCTTCGGGCCTCATTAGGTGGCCTAATAGGGCCCTGCTCAAAGCTCAGTTTTGATTCATGTACCATTGGGGATACCCTGATAGCCGAAAGTGTTTATGAAATCGCTAAAAAAAATGCATATAGCAAGCATTATAATCACTTATCCTGACTTTTCAAATCGTTCTCTCTTGTGACGGTCCATCAAGGTGGTTCCGCCAAGAATAATAGGGCCACGTCATAGTGAAACATAACCTAGTGATTCCTAAGCCTATTGTTGGGTATGGGTATCTCTTTTTTTGCTATGCCCTTTCATACTCAAATCTCGTGGCAG
>JABAOC010020492.1_pt2 | contig 15532 bp, 13 predicted proteins | sample 7062161 | NCBI WGS metagenome assembly JABAOC01 (sample SAMN14538625, study PRJNA623070) | marine sediment metagenome | biome: marine biome [ENVO:00000428]; feature: marine pelagic biome [ENVO:01000023]; material: deep marine sediment [ENVO:00002113] | place: India: Gulf of Khambhat ... | reverse complement strand
GCTTCTACCGCTACGTGCCGCCGATCGGCTATGCGGGCTATGGGCCCGCTTACGGGCCGGCGCCCTACGGGATGGCCGGCTACGGCCGTTTCGCGCCCGCCGGTGCCTTCTGGGCGGGTGTGCCCCGCGGTCTCGGACGAGGCCTCGGGCGTGGATTCGGGCGCGGTCTCGGCCTCGGCCGACGCGGCGGAAGGTTCTGGTGAGAGCCGAACTCGTTTAGTTACTCGTTGTTTCAGGAGGTCACGGCCATGCCAGGTGGAGATGGCACAGGGCCCGCAGGGATGGGCCCGATGACCGGTCGAGCGGCCGGTTACTGCGCAGGATACGGAGTGCCGGGGTACATGAACCCGATCCCGGGAGGCGGTCTGTGGGGACGCGGTTTCCGCGGCGGCGGCCGGGGTTGGCGCAACTGGTACTACGCAACCGGGATGCCGGGCTGGGTCCGCGCGGCGCGCGGGATGCCGGCCCGGGGCGGCGGCGTGGGCTATGTGCCGCCGGCCCCCGCCTGGGCCGCTCCGGCCCCCGAGCAGGAGGCCCAGTTCCTGCGCCAGCAGGCCGATCTGCTCCAGCAGCAGTTGGAGGGGATCAGGGCCCGGCTGGATGAGCTCGAAGGCGAGGCGGACTAAGGCCTGCGGGGGGGCGGTGCGCTGCGCGTGCTCCACCCGCCCCTTTCACCCCATACGGAGCAGACGAATGAAGTTGTGCATCACGAGCCAGGGCCCCGGTCTGGACAGCAAGGTGGACCCCCGCTTCGGCCGCGCGCGCTACTTCATCATCTACGACGACCAGACGGAGGAGACCCGGGCCGTTGACAATGCGCACAACGCGAATGCGGCCGGCGGAGCCGGCGTCCAGGCGGGCACGAACGTCGTCGAACACGGCGTCCAGTGGGTCATCAGCGGCCACATCGGCCCGAAGGCCCTCTCGGTGCTGAAGGCCGGCGACGTGCAGGTGGCAGTCGGCGCCGAGGGAACCGTGCGGGACGCGATCGCCGCCTTCCGGGACGGCCGCCTGGAGGAGGCCGACCAGGCCGACGTCGCCCCCCGCTGGTAGGACCCCGGGGGAGCAAGCGGAAGGACGGCAGCCCCATGGCACAGGATGAATCCGTCGGCGCCGGGCGCAGCCGCCGGCTCCAGCAGCAGCGCCGGCTGAGCGAGCGCATGGCCCAGGTCCGCAACACCGTCGTCGTCCTGTCGGGCAAAGGCGGGGTGGGCAAGAGCACCGTGGCGGCCAACCTGGCTGTGGCCCTGTCGCGACGGGGATTCCGCGTGGGCCTGCTCGACGCGGACATGCACGGGCCAAGCGTCCCGAGGCTGCTGGACTTGCAGGATGCGCAGGTCCACACGGACGGTCAGAGCATGGTGCCCGCCCTCTACAGCCCGCAGCTGGCCGTCATGTCCATCGCCTTTCTGGTGGGGGAGCGTGACGAGGCGGTCATCTGGCGCGGGCCGCTGAAGATGAACGTGCTCCGGCAGTTGCTCGCGGAGGTGGACTGGGGGGAGCTGGACTTCCTGGTGGTTGACCTGCCGCCGGGCACGGGCGATGAGCCCCTGTCCATCTGCCAGCTCATCCCGGAGGCCGCCGGTGCGCTGGTGGTCACCACGCCGCAGGAGCTGGCGGTCAGCGACGTGCGCAAGTGCATCACTTTCTGCCGGCGCCTGGAGCTTCCGGTGCTGGGCGTGATAGAGAACATGAGCGGTCTGACCTGTCCCCACTGCGGTCGGCCCGTGGAGCTGTTCGGCCGGGGCGGCGGTCGCGCCATGGCTGAGCAGATGGGAGTGCCTTTCCTGGGCAGCGTGCCGCTGGACGCGGCCGTGGTGGGTGCCTCTGACCGGGGACGCCCCTTTGTGGAGCACGCTGCCGATGGGCCGGCGGGCCGGGCCTTTCTGGATGCTGTCCGACCGATTTTCGATCTGGCCGGCCATCAGTGAGCCGGCGCAGCCGCGCCATGCCGCGGAAAGGAGTGAAGTCGTATGAAGATCGCCATACCGCTGGCGCAGGGCATACTGGCACGCCACTTCGGCCATTGTCAGGAGTTCGTCCTGTGCGAGGTGGACCTGGAGGAATCGTCCCTCCTCGGGATGGAGAAGCTACGTGTGCCCCCGCATCAGCCGGGGCTCCTGCCCGGTTGGCTGCGGGAGCACGGTGCCGACATGGTGATAGCCGGGGGCATGGGCCGGCGGGCCCGGTCCCTGTTCGCGCGCAGCGGCGTGGAGGTGGAGGTCGGCGCGCCGGCCGAGGAGCCCGAGACCATCCTCGAACGCTACCTGTCCGGGCGGCTGGAGACCGGACGAAACCCCTGCGACCACTGAGGCGTGCCGCCCCCGCGGGGGAGAGGCCCATCATGATCATGACCATAGCCAGCGGCAAAGGCGGCTGGCCCCGGCGCCGGCAGCCGCATCGTGGCGGACGGCTCCCCGGGCACCGGATGCCCCGTGATCGCCAGCGTCTCCGGGGCGGACACGGCACTGATCGTCACCGAGCCGACCGTCTCCGGCGTGCATGACCTGGAGCGGATCCTGGCCCTGGTCGAGCACTTCCGGGTGCGCCCGCTTATCTGCATCAACAAGTGCGACCTGAACGCCGAGCAGGCCGAACGCATCCGGGTCCTGGCCCAGGAGCGCGGCGCGGACGTGGTTGGCGAGATACCGTTCGACGAGGAGGNNGAGGCGATGCGTGCCCTGGCCCGCACGCTGGAGAGCGCCCTGGAGCGGACGACGCACGCAACGTAGAACGGGAGACCGGTGCATGCCCACATACGAGTACGAATGCACGGAGAGCGGCAGGCGGTTCGAGCTGCTCCAGAGCATGGACAATGACCCGCTGGAGAGCTGCCCGGAGTGCGGCGGGCCCGTGCGGCGGCTGATCAGCGGCGGCGCGGGGATCATCTTCAAAGGTGACGGCTTCTATGCTACCGACAGCACAGAGTCTCAGACCGCGCGCGGCCGCTGCGGACGGGCCGGGCCCTGCTGCGGCCGCGACGAGCCCTGCGACGTGCCCCCTTGCGACACACCGTGGCGCAGACTGTCACAAAAAACGACCAGCGGCGGGGCGGGCCTTATCCGACGCACCCCGGCATAGGTACGTCTTGGCCCGCCTCGTCCGCGGTCGTGTAGACCGACCCTACTTGTCGAACTCCATGGCCTCTAAGGCCCGGCTCGTGTTCTCCCCGACGCTCTGCTGGCTGTTGAGCACGCCGCGGATGGCGTCCTGCGGCCTCCTGCCGTTCCTGCTGCGCTGTGGGGCCTCCGGCCCGGCGGCCGCAAAGGCCAGGTAGAGGAACAGCCCGGCGGCCGCGAGCAGCAGGAATAGCAGCGCATTCTTCATCTCGCCTCCTCGCTGCGGGAGCCTTCGGGGCCTCCGTCGTGTGTCCCAATACGAACCACAAAAGCATGAGTGCAACGGGCGTTCCAAATGCAACTGGCGTTCGAAGTTGTGAGAATCCCACCTGACTACGCTATCGGACGTTGCGGCCGCTGGGCACGGCACACAGTGTGCCGCCGCGAACTCAGGTGAGTTGGTCCTGCAGGCGGCGCAGTTCCTGCGCCCGTCGGCTCAGCCGCTTTCGGTCGGCGGGGCCGTCCTCGGTCACCACCCGATCCACCCAATCTGCTGGAACGCGCTCGAAATAGACGTTCCGCACGCGCACTCCCTCGATGGCCGGGGCCACCTCGTCGGGGTCCATCTGCTCCATCTGCGGATCCACGCCCTCCGGCAGGACCTTGTCGGTCGTGGCCACGCAGACGGTTTCGGCGCCGAACCGGGCCGCCGCTGCGGATAGGGCGAGGGTGCCGGTCTTGTTGACCACGGAGCCGTCGGCTGCCAGCGAGTCTGCCCCGAAAAGCAGCAGGTCCGCCCGGCGCAAGCTGCCCGCCGCCGCGGCGTCTGTGACCAGCGCCGTCTCGATGCCGAAGGAGGCGGCCAGGCGGGCGGTGCGGCGGCCCTCGCACGCCGGCCGGGACTCGGCCGCCGTCAGGCGCGCAATACGGTCGGCGGCGTCGCGCAGCGCGTAGAGCACGGTGGAGGAGCAGCTGATGGTGACCGCTTCGCCGCCGTCGGGCACGAGTTCCGCCGCCCTTGCGGCCGCTTCGAGCGGCGCGCGCTCCCGCGTGCGGATCAGCCCGTCCAGACGTTCGTTCAGCTCGTCGGCATCGCCACATTGCCGGGCGACCGCGAAGGCGTCCAGCGCTGCGCTGCGCACGGAGGCCATGCTGGGCCGCAGGTCGAGCGCCTGCCGACAGGCGGCCGCTTGGTCGCGCCCTTCCCGCAGCGCCTCCCGCAGCCCCTCCAGCGTCCAGATGCCCAGCTCGTGTGCTCCGTGCTCCCGGTCATGCGCCACCTGTTCGAACACGGCGTCGGGCCGCGGGCGCCCGTCCAGTCCTTCCACGTTCCGCCACGCTTCGGCCAACCTGGGCACGGTGGCCAGGTCGGCTATCTCGGACGGGTGGCGCCAGGAAAGCTCGAAGTGCTCCCAATCGCGCCGGACGCGGTCCGGGCGCCGGCAGCGGAAGCGGAACGGATGCACCACCCAGACCGTCCCCAGCTCCCAGTCGGCGAACCGCACCGGCCGGCCTTCGGCGGCGAGTTCCACGTCCTGCTCCGCCAGGCCGGTCTCCTCGTGGATCTCCCGGTATGCCTGCCGCAGAGGCGTGCCCTCTTCCACGGACCCGCTGACGGCCGCCCAGCGGCCGGGATAGGTGTGCACCTCCTGGCTGCGGCGCCCCAGCAGCACGAGGCCGTCCGGGTGAACCAGGAAGCAGGTCACCACGTGGCGCAGCTCCATGCTCGCCCCCGATGTTCAGAACTCGGGCGGGATGTCTATGGGCACCCCGTCGTACAGCTCCGCCCTGGCCGCCTCGTAGGCATCGTAGTACTGGCCGGCGACGACCTCCCAGCTCACGACGTTCATCAGGTAGCGGTAGAGCTTGAAGCCCAGCTCCCAGCGCAGGCCCTCGTCGGTGGCGAGCTGCAGGATGTGCTCCCGCAGCGTCTGCCGGTTGGTGAACAGCAGTCCGCCTCCGCTCTCCAGGGTCTGGGCGGTCAGCCCCTCCAGGGGCGCGGTGGTGATGTAGGGCTTGTTCAGGGCGATGATGCGCGCCAGCGTGCCCGACTGGGTCTCGTCGACGGTGGGCAGGACGATGAAGTCGCAGACGCCCATCACCTTGTAGTAGATCGGCCCACGGGGGACGAAGTGGTAGAAGTGCCCGATGCCCTTCTCCTCCAGCAGCCTCACGCCGTTGACATAGCGCTCGAACTCCATCCGGTCGTGGGGGTCGCGAATGTCGCCCGCTCCCAGCAGGACCCATTCCTGGCCGGTCTCGGCGTGTATCTGCTCGTACAGCCCGTCCCACATGCTGGTGACTATGTCCCATCGCTTGTTCGCCTGGATCCAGCCGACCAGCCCGATGATGTGTCGGCCGCGCAGGTCCCCCAGGCCGAGTTCCTCCTTCAGGTCCTCCACCTCCTCGATGGCGAAGCGCCGGTCGGGTCGAGCCCCGTGAGGCACGATCATGATGTTGCGCGGGCGCTGCCAGTCGCGGCATGAGAAGGCCCAGTCCAGCCGCCACTTCTGGTAGTGGCACTTGAACAGCAGCACGTTGCACAGCTGCGCCACCCGGCGGATGAACTCCTCCTCGTGGTCCTTCATGCGCCCGTGGACGGTGTGGGGCTCGACCACCGTGGGCACGTCCCGGAGCTGCTCCAACATGCGCACGAAGCGCGCGTTCATGTCCGAGTTGCCCTGGTGGTCCACGTACTCGTAAAGGCCGTACTCGTGCTGGATGTGGACGGCGTAGGGGTCGAGCTGGTGGACCTTCTCCACTACGGGCTCGTGCCAGTCGGCGCGGGACAGGTCAATCAGGGGGAACACGTTCCGCCCCTCGCCGTCGGTGTGACTTATGACGAAGGCGGGACGGTCCGGCTCTCGGCGACGGATGAACTCCAGGGCCTCCTCCGCAAAGGTGCCGATCCCGCACTTGCGGGGGGGCCAACTGCTGATCATGACTATGGGTTTTTTCTCAGGCACTTGGCGTTGTCCAGTTCGATGGGCAGGTGCCTCTGGGGTTGGGCTCAGAGTCTGCGGGCCAGGTTCACGCCCCAGCGGGTAGCCGTGCCCGCCGCGCCCCGGTCCTGTTCGCTGAAGATCTCCATCAATGTAAGAAGGCTCAGCAGGCAGCACAGGGTGCTTTCGGCGCCCTGGTTCTGGTTGACGCCCTCGGCCGTCAGACCGTCGGAGCACCCTCCGGTGCGGAAGTTATACAGCGGCTGCTCCCTGTCGTTGACGCCCAGGAACCAGTCGAACGCCATGCGCATGTAGCGCAGGTAGCGCCTCTCACCGGTCAGGCGGAAGGCCACCTTGCACGCCTCGACCAGCCCGCAGGCGTCAATGGGCTGCTGGTCGTAACTTGCCGGCTTGCCGCCCTTCTCGTGCCACCCTTCGTTGCCGACCAGGGACAGATGGTTCCCCCGATCGCACAGCTCCAGGATGAAGTCCAGGCTCTCCCTGGCCACGTCCCGGTACCGCTCGTCGCCGGTCACCTCATAGGCAACGAACAGCGACTGGGGGATGACGGCGTTATCGTAGGTCACTGCATCCTCGAACCACTTCCAGTCCTGTCCGGCGGCGTCGGCGTAGCGGCTCATGTGGGCAGCGGCCAGCCGCTCTATCTTCTCCACGACGTCGGTTGCCTCGGGGAAGCGCTGCACGTAGTAATACAGGCCCAGCGCGGCATAGGAGCGGCCCCGCAGGTTCGAAGTCTTCAGGTTGGCAAGGGCGGTCTCGAACACTTCCTTGGCCAGGTTGAAGTAGGCGGTTACTTCCCGGTACATGGTGTAGCCCAAACCCCACAGGGCTCGCCCGTAGCAGTCGTCGCTGCCCACCTCGTCCGAAAACTCCCGGTTGTAGCCCATGAAGTTGTGGAACAGCCCGTCCGGACGCTGCGCGTAATGCACAAAGGACAGATACAAGTTCAGCAACCGCTCCGCCTCGGGGTCTTTGAACAGGTCGTAGTACTTCGAGGCGACCACCAGGGCGCGGGCGTTGTCGTCGGTGCAGTAGCCATGGGTTCGGTCGGGCACTGCATAGCGGGCGTGCTGAAGCAGGCCGGTGTCGTCGGTCATGCGGATTAGATGGTCCAGCCGCGGCCTGGGCAGGCCGGTGATGGGCAGTGTGTGCCTCATGCTCATGTCGGGCATGGACGCCCTGACGCGGGCCATCGAGATGGCGTCCCGGAAGGTTTCCAGGTATCGCTGTCCCACCTCGGGCCAGGTCATCCGCCGGCTGAACTCGTAGGCGCCGGCGCGCATCTGCAGCAGGCGGGCGGGGCTGCCCATCAGCTCCAGGATGGCTTCCGCCAGGGCGTCCGGATCGCCGAAGTCCACCAGCACTCCGCGTCCCTCGTCCAGCAGCTCCTCCGCATACCAGTAGGGGGTGGAGATGATGGGTTTGCCCGCCCCCAGGGCGTAGGCCAGTGTGCCGCTGCATATCTGCTCGCGGTTCAGGTAGGGGGTGAGGTAGAGATCGGCCGCCTTGAGGAACTCGCACAGTTCCTCCCGACTGACGAAGCGGTTGCTGAACAGCACGTTGCGCTGCAGGCCCAGGTCCCGCGCCAGCCGCTGCAGGCTCAGCCGGTAGCTCTCCCCCTGTTCGCGCAGGACGTTCGGATGGGTGGCGCCCAGGATGATGTAGCAGAAGTTCGGGTACTGCTCCACCACGGGGGGCAGGGCCTTCAGGGCGAACTCGATTCCCTTGCCCGGGTTCAGCAGGCCGAAGGTCAGCGCCAGTTGCCGCCCCGCCATGTCGAACTGCTCCTTGTAGGCGGTCGGCTCCACCAGGGGAATCTCGGGGACCCCGTGGTGGATCAGCACGATCTTCTCGTCCGGCGCGTTGTAGACCCCCCGCAGGAACTGCATCGCCCGGTTGCTCATGACGACCAGCGCGTTGCTCAGGACGATCAGCTCCTGCATGGTCTCGCGCTGGGAATCACTGGGCTCCCGGAGCACCGTGTGGAACGTGGTGACGATGGGGCAGCGCAGCTCGCGCAGCAGGTCCAGCAGGTACACGCCGTCGCGCCCGCCGAAGATGCCGAACTCATGCTGGACGGAGACGGCGCGGATGTTGCTGTAGTTGATGAAGTCGGCCGCTTGCACGTAGGCCGTGTTGTCGTGCAGGTTGACCGTGTACTCGACTTCGTCGGGGTACTCCAGCTCCTCCTGGGGGTCGTCAATCGCCACCGCGCAGGTGCGCAGGCGCCCATCCATGCAGCCGCGCACCGCCTGCATCACGTCGTGGGTGAACGTGGCGACACCGCACTGCTTCGGGGGGTGGGTAGCGATGAACGCTATGGAGTCCTTCAGCTCGCCTGCTGGCACGGACCGCTCCTCATGCTGCCCTGCGCAGAGCCCGTCGCACAACCCGTCCACGGGGCCTCAGACGCGCTCCGGGCCGCTTCCTGAGTATTATACCGAGGCCCGCTCTCGGCTGCAAACCGGGCGCTCTTGTGCACGTCGGCTGACGTCCGCTCAGCCGGTCTGGGCGGGCGGCGCGTAGCCCTGCCGCCCCATCAGGCCGTACGTGTACTGCTTGCCCAGCTCCACTCCTGGCTGGTTGAAGGCGTCCACGCCGTAGAGGCAACCACTGTAGCTGACGGCGTACTCGAAGAACATGAACACCTCCCCCAGCGTGCGGGGGCTGACCTCCGGCACGCGGATGGTCATGTTGGGCCGGCCCTTCTCAGTCAGGGCGCAGCGGGTGGCCTTCAGCTCAGCCGCGAACAACTCCCCAAAGGAGTGCTCCGCCAGGTAGCCCAGCTCCCGCTCGGCCGGCCCGTCGCTGATGGCCAGGGACCGCTCCGGGGGCACCGGCCGCTCGACCTCAATCAGCGTCAGCACCTTGTCGAACGGGCCGTCCTGGTAAAGCTGCATGACCGAGTGCTGGTCGGTCACCCCCACGGCGGCGACGGGAGTGGGGCCGACGAAGATGCCCTCCTCCTCCAGCCCGTCCCGCTTGCCCAGGCTCTCCGCCCAGAGCTGGCAGTACCAGTCCCCGACGCTGCGCAGGTCGCTGCTGTAAGGCATCAGCACGGTGATGGGCATGTCCCGGCGGTAGAACAGGTAGAGCGCCGCCGCGTAGAGCTCGGCCGGGTTCGTCTCGAACCCCTCGTTCCGGCAGCAGGCGTCCATGGCGGCCGCCCCGTCCAGCAGCTCCTCTGTGTCTATACCGCCCACGGCTGCGCTGAGCAGGCCCACGGCGCTGAGGACGCTGAACCGGCCGCCCACGTTCTCGGGGATGGGCAGCGTGGCGTAGCCTTCCTCCCGGGCGATGCGCCGCAGCAGACTGCTCTGCGGGCTGGGATCGGTGGTGGCGATGATGTGTTCGGCCGGGTCCAGGCCCCTCCGCCGCAGCAGATCCCGCGCGTGGAGGAACTGGCTCATCGTCTCGGCCGTGGAGCCGGACTTGGTGATGACGTTGAAGGCCGTCGCCTCCAGCTCGTCGCCGATCAGGTCAAACAGGTCGCCCAGCAGGGAGGGGTCCACGTTGTCCATCACGAAGATGCGCGGCGCGCCCCTCCGGGCGGGGTGGTCGGCCGGCAGCAGGTTGTGGAACGTGTGGTTCAACGCCGTGTGCACGGCGATGTTGCCCAGGGCGGAGCCCCCGATGCCCAGCACCACGAAGTTGTGGCACCACTGGCGCAGTTCCTCCGCCAGGCTGCGCACGTGCGTGAGCGCCTCTCGGTCGTAGGGTAGCTCCATGAAGCCGATGTCCTTGCCGCGCCGGCGCTCGACGTCCTCGTGGCACAGGGCGGCCCGCTGGGAAAGCGCGTGCAGCTCGTCCCGGCTGATGCCGTGCTCTTCGCCGACGGCGTCGGCGAACAGGTTCCTCGCGTGTAGTTCAATGGTCGTTCCGTCGCCACTCATGGTCGTCTTGCCTCCGGACAGGACGGTGCCATCACGGGGCGCGCCGCCCCCTTGCGCGCCTTTCCCCATTATGCCGCCTGCGGGGCGCAGGTCAACCGGAGCGCCCCCCGCGGGCAGCTCGCCGCCGGGGTTGCGGCCAGTCCGCCGGCGGCCCATAATGCCGGGGTTTGGGCGCTCGGACGCGAAGTATGCAGTGGCACGGAGAGTGCGAATGGACTGGCACGCTGCTGGCAGGAACGGTGTTGTTGCGGCGGGCGGGGAGGAAGCGGTAGAGGCGGGCATTGCGCTGCTCTCCAGCGGCGGAAACGCCGTGGACGGCGCCGTGGCTGCGCTTCTGGCCCTGAGCGTAACCGATTACGGCTCCTTCGCCATCGGGGGAGAGATCCCCATGATGGTCTATGAGGCGGGGGCCGGACGGGTCAAAGTGCTCTCCGGCGTCGGGGGCGCGCCCCGCTCCCCCGAGGCCATCGAGTGGTACTACGACAACGGCATACCAGGGGAGGGAGGGATGAGGGCCTCGCCGGTTCCCGGGGCTCCCGACCTGTGCCTGACGGCGCTCAGGCTCTTCGGAACGGTCTCGTTCGAGGAGGCCGTCTCGCCCACGCTCCGGCTCCTGGGCAGGGGAGAGGCGAGCTGGCACGGCTCCCTGGCGGAGACCTTCCGCAGGCTCATCGAGGCCGAGCACAGGTGCAGCGGCGGCAGAGAGCGGAAACTCGAGGCGGCAAGAAATCGCTTCTACAAGGGCGACGTGGCCGAGGCGCTGGAGGATTTCTACGTCGAGCGAGGCGGCTTCCTGCGCCGCTCTGACCTGGCCGCTCACGTGACGCGGGTGGAAGACCCCGTCTCGGTCCGGTACCGCGGCTACACCGTCCACAAGTGCGGCCCGTGGACGCAGGGCCCCTGCCTGTGCCAGGTTCTCCGCCTGCTGGAGGGCTTCGACTTGGAAGGACTGGGTCACCTTTCGGCCGACTACGTCCACCTGGTGGTTGAGGCGTTGAAGCTGGCTCTGGCAGACCGGGACGAGTACTACGGCGACCCTCTTCTCGTCGAAGTCCCGATGGACGCGCTGCTCGCAGATGAGTACACCGACCTTCGCCGCGCGCTGATTGACCGGAGCAGGGCTTCGGTGGAGTTCCGCCCCGGCGACCCGCTGGCACTGCGGGCCGTGAAGCCCGGCGGCAGCGTCTCGGGCGGCGACGTCGGCACTACCACGTGCGTCGTGGCTGACGGCAGCGGCAACGTTGTGGCCGCCACACCCAGTGCCAACGGACCGTACGCGGTCTGCGAGCAGTTGGGCATCGCCCACGGCAACCGACTCCGGAGCCTGAACACCACACCGGCCCATCCCAACCGGATCGAACCCGGTAAGCGGCCCCGCATAACCCTGACGCCGACCCTGGTGACGAAGGATGGCAGAGCCGTCCTGGCGATCAGCGTGGCGGGAGGCGACCTCCAGGATCAGACCACGCTCAACTGCCTGTTGAACTACATCGAGTTCGGGATGCCGCCCCGGCAGGCCGTCACAGCGCCTCGATTCAGCACGGGGCACCACCAGGACTCCTTCCGGCCGGACGCGGATCGGCGGCACGCGCGGGTCGCCCCCGGCGTGGTTACCCTTGACCCCCGGATAGACGACCCCGTCGGGCGGGAGCTGGAGGAGCGAGGGCACAGCGTCGAGCGCACTCCGGAACCCATAGCCACGCCAGTGATGCTGCATCGGGACCCGGGGACCGGGCTGGCGCAGGCGGCGGGCGACCCGCGGGCGGGGAGGCATGCGGCGGCGCTGAAGTGAGTCGGCCTTCTCGAGGAGCTCGGCATCCTGGATTCCCTCCCCGGCTCCAGTCGCCGGCAGCCGCCCGGCTTGACGGTCGCGCGCCGCGTGGATAGAATCCCACGCCGCAAGACATCGGCCGGCGCGAGCGGGCGGCCGTCGGTGCGGTTCCGTTCGGGGACCGTGTATTCGAAGCCAGGGAGAACGAGATGTCCGACGAGGTGAAGCTGGGCGTCATTGGCGTGGGCCAGATAGGCAAGAGGCACATCCGAGGCTACTTGGGCGGTGGGGGCAGGAGGCACGCCGAACCCGTGCCGGGGGCGAGCCTGGTCGCTGTCTGCGATGTGGACGAGGCGGAGGCCAGACGCGTGGCCGAGCAGCACGACATCCCTCACGTCTTCACGGACTTCCGGGATCTGCTGGCCATGGACGAGGTTGTGGCCGTGGACGTGTGCCTGCACAACAACCTGCATGCTCCGGTCAGTATCGCCGCCATGGAAGCGGGCAAGCACGTTTACTGCGAGAAGCCGCTGGCCGGTTCCTACACCGATGCGAAGCGCATGGTCGAGAAGTCCGGGGCGACCGGCCGTATGCTCGCCATGCAGGTCGGTTCCCTGTTCGGGAGGACCACGCGCGCCGCAAAGAAGCTGATAGACGAGGGTCATCTGGGCAGGCCCTACTACGCCAAGAGCAGCTACTACCGCCGGCGAGGGCGACCCTTCGTGGACGGCTACGGGACCACGTCATTCGTCAAGAAGGAAGTGGCCGGCGGGGGGGCCCTTCTTGACATGGGCGTGTACCATATCTCGCAGGTCCTTTATCTGCTGGGCAACCCGGCCGTTCTGACCGTGAGCGGTGCGACACACCAGGAAGTGGACATGTACGATGACCGTCGCCGCGAGAGCGGCTACGACGTCGAGGAGCTGGCGGTCGGTCTGGCGAGGCTTGCGGGCGGGGTCACCTTCTTTGTCGAGGAGGCGTGGGCCATCCACCTGGGCGGCACTGACGGAAGCAAGATCGTCGGCTCGAAGGGCGGGCTGACCCTGGACCCGTTCGCCTTCCATACGACGGTCGGCGACATGGAGCTGGACGGGAGCTTCGACCTCGGAGCGGCCGAGACGCGATGGTCGCGTGTCTTCCCGGGCGAGGGCGAAGCCTACCGCAGCCAGCAGCACCATTGGGTCGCCGCGCTGCGCGGTGAGGTGGAGCCGCTTCCCACCGCCGAGGTCGGGCTGGNNAGAGCTGGGCGGGGAGCTGACGGCCGACGAGGTGGCCGAGAAGTCCGTCTCGACGGCCCTGGAGGTCTGACGGGCCCGTCGCCGCGCAGCGAGCAGACGACACGAGGCTGGTCCGGTCCGGTGCGGCCGGGCCAGGTGCATGATCGCCATGGAAACGTCTTCCCGAGAACGCTGCCTGAGAGGAGAGAAAGATGATTGAGTCCGCCGCGGATCCTCCATCGCGCCCGCCCATCCGGCTCCGCTGTGAGTACCGGGAGAACCCGGCGGGCATCGAGGAGTCCCACCCCCGGCTCTCCTGGTGGGTGGCCGACGGGCGCCGGGGGGCCGTGCAGACGGCTTACCACGTCCTCGTGGCCAGTTCGCCGGAGGTGTTGGAGGACGGTCGGGGCGACCTGTGGGACAGCGGCAAAGTGCCCTCGGACCGGAACTTCAACGTCGTCTACGATGGGGAGCCGCTTGCCTCCCGCCGGCGCTGCTGGTGGAAAGTGCGCACCTATGACGCCGACGACGTGGGCGGCCCGTGGAGTGAGCCGGCCCGGTGGGAGATGGGCCTGCTCGCGCCGGAGGACTGGGCGGCCGAATGGATCGGAGCGCCGGGACAGGTCCAGCCGGAGGCGGTCACCTACCTGCGGCGGGACTTCAGCGTGGGTGCAGAGGTGACGACGGCGCGGCTCTACGCGACCGCGCTGGGCCTCTACGAGCTGCGCCTGAACGGCCAGAAGGTCGGCGATCACATCCTGGCCCCCGGCTGGACGGACTACCGCAGGCGCGTCATGTACCAGACCTATGACGTGACGGAGCAGCTACGGACCGGCGAGAATGCCCTGGGCGCCCTGCTGGCCGAGGGGTGGTACTGCGGCCGGATCGGCTGGGCGGAGGAGGGGGAAGCGTTCGGGCCGCGGCCTCCGCGCCTGCTGGCGCAGCTCGAGCTGCACTGTGCCGACGGGCGCACGGAGCGGTTCGTCACCGACGGCTCGTGGCGTTGCTCCGACGGCCCCGTTGTCCGCAGCGGCATCTACCGCGGGGAGCACTACGACGCCCGGCTGGAGGTGCCCGGCTGGGACGAGCCCGGCTTCGCGGCGGACGACTGGCGGCCGGCAGGGGTGTTCGAGCCCCTGGAGGCCGACCTCACCGCTCAGCACGACCCGCCCATCCGGGTGACTCAGGAACTGCGGCCGGTCGAGGTGCGCCGGCATGGCCCGGGCATCTACGTGTTCGATTTCGGGCAGAACATGGTAGGGGTTTGCCGGCTGCGGGCGAGAGGCCCAAAGGGCACCGAGGTGCGCCTGCGCCACGCGGAGGTGCTCAATGCCGACGGCTCCATCTACACCGAGAACCTGCGCACTGCCGAGGCGACCGACACCTTCGTGCTGCGCGGCGAGGGGGAGCAGGTCTTCGTGCCGCGGTTCACATACCACGGCTTCCGCTACGTGGAATTGACCGGCCACCCCGGCGAGCCCGGCCGGGAGACGCTGACCGGCCTGGTGCTGCACACCGACTGCCGGCGGACCGGCTCCTTCGCCAGCTCCTGCGAGATGGTCAACCGCCTGTATGAGAACATCTGGTGGTCACAGCGCGGGAACATGCACAGCGTGCTGACCGACTGCCCTCAGCGGGACGAGCGGCTGGGCTGGCTGGGAGACGCGCAGATCTTCGCCCCCACCGCCTGCTACAACATGGACATGGCGGCCATGCTGGAGAAGTTCCTCCGCGACATGAGAGACGCCCAGACGCCCGAGGGGGCCTTCCCCGATGTCTGCCCTTACGTGAGTCCCGGCGGCGTGCTGCCCTCCGCGGGCGCTCCGGGCTGGCTCGACGCCGGCATCATCATCCCCTACGTCATGTACCTGATGTACCGGGATGAGCGCCTGCTGGAGCGGCATTTCGACGCCGCGGCCCGGGCCGCGGATTTCGTGGCCGAGCGCAACCCGGACGGCCTGTGGCAGGAGGCGCGCGGCAACGACTACGGCGANNCGCCCCGCCCCCCGCCGGGCCGAAAGGCGCGCGGCAACGACTACGGCGATTGGGTGCCCGCCGGCGTGGAGACCGACAAGACCATGTTCGCCACGCTGCATCACTTCCGCTCGGCGTGCCTGCTGGCGGAGATGGCCAAGGCGCTGAACCGCACCGCCGACGCTGATCGCTGGCAGGAGAGGGCCGACCTGGTCCGGGCGGCCTTCAACGAACGCTACCTGCGAGAAGGGCACTACGAGAACGCCACCCAGACCGTCAACGCGCTGGCGCTGGCGTTCGGCATCGTGCCGGAGGGACACCGGTCCACGGTGGCGGCGGACCTGGCGGCGGACATCCGCGAGCGGGACGGGCACCTGTCCTGCGGCTTCGGGGGGACGCAGTGGCTGCTGCCTGTGCTCTGCGAGGAGGGCTATGCCGAGGTGGCGCACCGGCTTCTGCTCAACCGCGACTACCCTTCGTGGGGCTACATGGTCGAGCAGGGCGCGACCACCATCTGGGAGCGCTGGAACAGCGACAGCGAGGGGCCGGCCATGAACTCGCGCAACCACTTCGCCTATGGTTCGGTGGGGGAGTGGCTGTTCCGCTGCCTGGCCGGCATCGCGCCGGACGAAGACGCACCCGGTTTCGAGCGCAT
>JABAOC010000433.1_pt3 | contig 15538 bp, 17 predicted proteins | sample 7062161 | NCBI WGS metagenome assembly JABAOC01 (sample SAMN14538625, study PRJNA623070) | marine sediment metagenome | biome: marine biome [ENVO:00000428]; feature: marine pelagic biome [ENVO:01000023]; material: deep marine sediment [ENVO:00002113] | place: India: Gulf of Khambhat ... | reverse complement strand
GCTTCCAGGCTACCTCACCCCGGCCACTATTTCTTGATTCCACCTACTTTTGATGGCTATACGACCCTATTTACGTTTTCGAAAGAAGAGTATCTCTTTTTGACAAACATATTTGAAACCGACTTCAAGTAACTCCTTGACTCCATCGGTTTTCATTTTCACTTTGACCGCGAATTCATAGTTGCGCACGTGCATTAGACTTGCGGCAGCTCAATGAGACGTGCAGCAAACGCCACCACCACCCGACATGGCAACAATTCTTTAATACGAGACGCTTCCAAATTCCATCTCCTACACCATAAATGCATTCATGCTATCTGGAAGTTGCATTCCCACAACATGCGCACGCTGTAACCTTGTTTCTTTAGATTTAAACCGCATTTAGGTGGTCTTTTCATGTGTCTGCTTCTGTCTGTTTTTGCTGCTACACTAGATCTTTCCCATAAGGCTGGCCATGATCCAAGTTTTTCAACTTCCTTTTCAGAACCGCATACTCAGTGTCCCTGCTGCTGCGAAGGAACACATATATGTCTTTCCCTACAACTGAGACCGCATGCGAACCTACATCTTCACCGATAGAGAGCGGCGCATTCTTGAGGCGTTTCTCACGGGTAAACCGGTGGACCGCATCAAGCTCTCCAAGATCATGCATCGGATCAGAAAGTACCAGATGCTGTTTGACGACACCTACCTTTACCTTCGGGTCCGAAAAACGGTGACCACAGACACGGCATAAGTATCATTGTACGCTGCCATGTCTTGTTTTTCGTAGCCCTTTCTTCCAGCTTCTTTGCGATATACATTACGGACACTTCATTCAGCTCATACACCGGCTCTCTAACGCGCACGCGTTTCCAACGCGAATCAGCAGGAAAGCTCTTTCCCGCAGTGATAGCATTTTTTCCTGAACGAGCTGGTCGGTAGTGGGTTTCGACAGAAGGAGCAGCGGAATCTTACCTCGGACTCTTCCAGCCAAGCAGTGGTGTCGCCCGCCTTGATTCTCGCCAAGTTCGCTCTTAGATCTACATCGTCATCTGTTAGGTAATCCTTTGAGAATTTCTCAAATTTCTCACACGTGTAGTCCTGAAAGTCAGAGCATTCGTAACAGAATTGTATTCCCTTCGCATCTAGGCACTTGACTATCTTGCAGTCGTTGCCCCAACAATTAGCTGTCAAGGCTTGACAGCCTTCACAGCGCACCTTTTCTGGAGGACATTTGAAGAAGGCTGACAATCGTTGACGATACGCTCCTCCATCTTTGTAGGCTCTGTAAATACCACACGCTCCACAGTAGAGCCCGCATCTTCCTACTAGATTCCCGTTCACCAAAGATTAGTGCACCCTTAGTACATAGTTCGACTTCGTTTTATTCTACTTTTTGCTGATCGCCATTTTTCCTTTTGACTCTACACGCGGAGTCCGGGTTTATGGTGTGAAGCGTTCGAAGGTGATCATGCATTCCTTCTTCGACATGTTTGTGGAAGCTTGACTATGCCTATTTCTCTACTAGTTGCTTGATGTTTATGTAGAATGGGAAAAAAGGATGGAGGGTGTGGATTAAATGACCAATCCGAAGTCCAGGATTATGTGGCAAATGTCCTTCAGGCTGACGCGGCCATCTTCGTTTATATCTGCTTCACGGTTCCATCTTGCATGTCCGGAGAAGCTTCCGAAAGCTGCTGCTGCGAGAGCAACGTCTTTCATGTCAACTACGCCATCGGCATTTATGTCGGTAGATTTGGTGCTCATTACATTGAGTATCAATCCACCTGTACCGATCAGAGTTGTCAGCAAGACTAGGCTTAGTACAACGAGAGTCCTTTTTTTGTTTTTCATGTTTACATGCTCCAACGTAGACACAAATGGACTCTATGTGCTCTTAACAGTTATGGAAGGTTTTTCATTTTTTGTTTGGTGTTTGTTTTAGTTTTGCGTGCTGAATTGAATCATTTATGCTGCGCCAGTGCTCACGAAAAACAGGTTCCTCCTCTCATTTGATCTTAGTTGCTTACGTTGATTTCCATTCTGTTCATGTAGTTTGCCTACGCGTGTTGTTCTACTGGGCGGATGGCTGGTTTTTGGGAAAAGAGATAAGAAATCGAATAGTAGAACTATGTTCGTGAATTCAATGGCTTTGACGACTTTAGTTAACTCCACTCCATTTATCTTAATCGTGGGAGGCATTGTGGCAGTTTCATGGCTTCTGGCCAAGCTTCTTAGACCAACAGCTGTTGTTGGAGAACCTGTGAGCAGCTCGTTGAAGATTATCCAATTCTTCGGTTTCGTCGTTGGAACTATCTTGTTATTCACTGGAACAGCGACGTGGTTGGCACAGGCCTGGGATCTTGGCACCCAATGTTTGTTGATTGCCACCGGTTTAGCTTTGGTCTTGAAACCTTTGAGGCATGTTCCTTTGGCTGTGCTAGGCGGTTTGATAATAGGCGTTGTTTGTGTCGGGCTCTTTTACTTGTATTTCCCTTTGCCCGAGGCGGTTTTCGGCATTTCCTCCACGTGGATATACTTGGTAATCTTCTTCATTCCCGCTTTCTTCGCCTATTCAATTTTCAGGTTTGTTGAGGATCTCATGAAATTAGTCGGAGGGATCCTAGCCTCCAGACCTGTGGCAACCATTCTCGGATTAACGTGCATCATTCAGGGTATCCTGCTGTTTTTTAATGCGAGCCTATTCACAATAGTCTTTGGCTAAGAGTCAGTAGGGAGTTCTCATGAGCAGGAGTCAAATATATATCGGACTAGCGGCGATGGGCTTTAGCTTCATTTTGATCTTCTCAACTGTTCTGAAGAACAGCGGCATGTCGAGCTTTGAACAGTTGTTTTTTCGTTTAAGCTTTGGCGGTCTGATTGTCCTTGCGATACTTTTTTGGAGGAAGGAGAGTTGGTCTTTCAGGCGGAAAGACGTGAGATTCTTCGTGGCAATCGGGTCGATTTACTCTTTGTTCACTCTCTCAGGCATGTCCTCCATTGCCTTTGGAACTCCCATTGCGGTTGCTGTAGCTCTGATTTACACCCAACCTCTCTTTACAGCCATTATATCATTTGCCACAGGAAAGGAGGAAATTACTTGGCTGAGATTGGGTGTGATTTTCTTGGGTGTTTCTGGAGTTTTTTTTCTCACAGGTCAACAGATAATTAGCATGGAAATCGACTTGGGGATTCTCCTTCCAGTCTTGGCTGGTCTTTTTTACGCCCTTTATTTGTGGCTGAAAAGGCAGGCTGGGGCAGCTCACGAGTACACGCCATTTCAAGTGCTGCTCAACACTTTCCTTATAGCCATCCCCTTTCTTCTAGTCGTTTGGCTGATTTTAGGAAACCTTACGGTCATTCCCTTGTTTGTGGGGTTTTCGATTCCTGAGTTGGGGCAGTTGCTTTTATTAATTGGGTTTGCAGCTTTTAGCACCGTCCTTCCTTATAGTATGTTGAACTTTGTTAAGCCTGAAGAGATCTCCCCGACTTCAGAAGGTCTACTCTTGTTAGGGGATCCGCTACTGCATTCTCTTTGGGCAATACTGTTCTTTGATCAATACGTGACTCCAGTTCAATACATAGGCGCTGCTTTGATTCTGCTATCGGCGGCAATTAGTTTGAAGTTTGCTTCTGGCTAAGTAAACACCTTTCTTGGGGGGATGTGATCCCTTGAACATCCACGAATGCATGCATATGAATGGGAGGAAATTCGAGGCCAGTGTTTTTATATGCTTCTTCATATGGGTAGGTGCGTGGTTAGAATGGTTGAACTGCACAAGATCAAAATAACAGTTTTGAAGCGTTTCCATCCATCCGAAGTTTTCGGAGAGAGTCCCGCAACACCTGTTAAGGCTCTTGAGGCTTGTGGACTCTTCGAGGACGACCAGGAATTCATCGTTGAGAATTTGAGGATGCCTGAAGGCTTCTGCACATCTGCTTGGGTCTCCATCTATGGAAACATCCGACTCTTAGGCTTCGGCGGAAACCTTCCATGGTTTAAGGAGAAGGGAATTGCGATAAACTGCTGCAATGACGGACTAAGACCGGTTATTTTCAAACTCGAACGCATTTAGTTCTTTGCTCTTTTTGCGGGCTCCTGCAGAGAGGACAGCGGATCTCAGAAAGCCGTTCCTGACGAATCATGGTTTTCTTAAGCGCTGTAGAATTGGCTCTCACCACCAACGCTCTTTTATAGATTCTCATCCCACCTACAGGATGCAAATGAAAATGAATCCTCGAATGGATTTGCATTGAGAGAGATCTATGGAAAGAGCTAAGTTGGCAAAGCAGATACGAACTGCTTCATTTTTGAAGGGCCATTTTAGGCTAAGGTCGGGAGAGACCAGCCGATTCTATTTGGATAAATACCGCTTTGAAAGTGATCCAACGTTGCTGAGTGCCGTAGCTGCTGAGTTGCAGAAGCTTTTGCCTCAGTCTTTTGATAAACTCGCTGGCCTCGAATTAGGTGGGATACCGTTGGTTGTAGCTCTATCACTCCGAACAGGGAGAAAGTGTCTGTACGTAAGGAAGACTCCTAAAACTTATGGCACCTGCAATCTTGTTGAAGGCAGCTTCAGTCAAGGAGAAGTGGTGGTAGTGATTGAAGACGTCATTACGACCGCTGGACAAGCGTGCAACTCAGTGAACCAAATGCGCCAATTAGGCCTAGTCGTTCCCTACGTAGTCTGTGTTCTCGACAGACAGCACGGTGGAAAGGAAAACCTCAAACAGATTGGGTGTTCGCTGTCGTCTGTTTTTACCATGGACGAACTTCAAGCTTTTTAATTCATTTTTGTGTACACGCTAAGTGAGTATATCTGTGCGTGTGCATCATGTGCGCATTGGTTGCATTCGTGATTGGATTGCCGTTTCATGCTCCTTTGAATTTAGGTTTTCTTTTCTCTAAGAATGCCATTACTCCTTCTCGGGCATCTTCTGTGGTTCCGGCCAAGGCTTGTCCAGAGGCCTCAGACTCCAAAACAGAGCTCAGGTCCATAGTTAATCCTTTGTTCATTATTCTCTTTGCTATCCCGAAGGCTGCAGTTGGGCCTTCGGCCAGCTGATTCGCTAAGTTCTCTACTTCAGCGTCTAAAGTTTCTGCTGGCACTGCTTTGTTTATCAGTCCCATTCTTTGAGCCTCTGTGGCGTCGACTTTTCTTGCAGTGAAAATAAGCTCCTTTGCTTTGGCGATTCCTACCAGCCGTGGCAAGTGAAATAGTGACCCCCCATCGGGAATTAGGCCAATCTGACTGAAGATGAGACTGAACTGGGCGTTTTCAGCTGCAATGATGATGTCGGCACTCAAGGCTAAACTGCACCCGATGCCTACGGCGAGTCCATTCACCTTTGCTATCACCGGTTGTTCCAGCTCCGTTATGGCAAGAATCGCTCTGTGAATCATCTGAGTCCAACGCCTCACTGTCATTGGAGCTCCTGCCGCTTGTCTTGCCATGTCTCCCACGTCAGCGCCGCTGCAGAATGCGCGACCAGCGCCTGTAATGATTAAGGCTCGGATTTCCCTGTTTTGCCTCGTCGTGGTGAGCGCATTGTCAATCTCCTCAATCATTTTGTGGTTTATTGCGTTCAGTTTTTCGGGTCGGTTTAAGGTTAAAGTTGCAACGTTACCTCGTTTTTTAAGAACAATGTGTTCATAATCCATAGGATTCTTTCCCCGAATCTATCTGTATGCAGATTTTGAGCATGTAGGCAGGTCTATTTGTGCGAACTCGCGGAGCTGCTCAAAACTGGAGCGTGTCGGAAGATGCTGATTAACTGTCTTTGGCTTCGATTGCTATGGAACTTCTGTAGCCACAACTGCCGCAAACATATTGTTCAGGCAAAATCCAAACATCGAATTTGCTCGACAAATGAAGGTTAGAACTGCCGCATTTTGGGCAGTATTTTTTCGATGGTTTTCTACGTTTCAGATTGCCAAGTATCTCGCGTAACGCGCCTAGACTGCCCACGTTTTTTCGCCTTTGCGGGTCACTGAAGTTCGATATTCTGCTCTTGGAAGCCTAGTTGTATGAGAAACGTTTTGACTCTATCCCTTTGATCTCCCTGAAGAATTATTTGGTTATTCTTGGCTGTTCCACCGCAGGCACAGAAGGTTTTAAGCTTTTGAGCCAACCGACTTAGATCTTGGTTTTTATCGTTGATTCCTTCGATGATGGTGGTTGGTTTTCCGAACTTGCGAGTTTCGCGGCGGATTTTTATGCGCTGTTGTTCTTTGCTGATCTCCATGCACACACAGATGTCTTTTGGAAGTCCGCATGTTGGACAAATTTCTGCCATGTTGCTCAACTAGCTAAAGAAGGTAGGCGATATTTAAGATATTTGGCAATCTTCGGATGCGAAAGCCTTTGGCAAAACGGGGGCTTACATGATGTCTAAGATGACTGAAAGCCTCAAGAAGTGGCTCAAGAGTTTTCATAGCGGTGAAGTTTGGCTTAGTAAGTTGCGTAGCAGTGTAACCGTTAGGGTTTATCTTCCTAACTTCAGACGATATTGCAGAGCTACAGACAAAAATCCTGATGATTTAATTCAGCTCAAGATGGAAGGACAACAAAACATCGGGATAAAAAGAGAGTTTCAAGCTGAAGAGCTTCACGATTTGACGATTGAAGGCTTAGACTCATCACAACACAGCAAAGCCAACATGAGCATGGCAGTTATCAGCTTCTATAAGCATAACAGACGACCTTTAGTTAACGTAAAGAACTTTGAACGCCCAGAAGCCAAGAGACGGACACCTACACTATCAGATATTGAGGACTTGGGTCACGTAGCTAAGACAAGAAGAGACGAATTTCTTATTTGGTTCTTGGCTACTGCGCCTTTCAGGGAAGGAACCCTCGACAAATTGGCGTTTGGCGATTTAGTGGAAACTGGAGACGAAGAGCTGCCAATAGTGGTGAATGTTGAAGCTGAACGGTTGAAGGGCAATGGAAGAGGCAAATATAAGGGCTTGAGGCAAATTTGTTTTGTCAATTACTTTGTGGAAGAGAAACTGAAAGACTACGTCAAAGAAGCGAATCGCAGGGACATACGTGTAGACAAAGAGACGCCTTTATTTGTCAGTTATAATGGTTGTGGAAAAGCACTGAAAGGGTCAGCATTAAGCACAACTCGTATTCGTGAAATTTTCACCGACTTATCACTTGAGGCTTGGGACGACTTGGAACAGAAACGGTTCAGCCCCCACGATGTTCGTTCTTTCACTAACACGGTTATGGAGAAGGCAAGGATAACGGAGAATTGGCGTTCTGTGATAATGGGACATAAACCACGTGGAGTTAAGGGAAAATTCTACAGCGACCCTGCAACGAAGGAATTGATGGTGCAATTCAAAACCGCCTTACCCTATATCATTCCGACACACAAACAAAGGACATCAAAGCAAAACCTCACAAAAAATATTGAACATTTCCATAACGTAGCTTTCGACTTCATAAAGACACAGATAGATGCAACAATCAAAGAGTCAGATGTCTTGCGAGCTATGTTAGACAGAGCCAAATCAGAAGAAACTAAAAATCTATTAGAAATCCAACTGTCAATGAAGTTAAACGAAATCCAAAAACTAAAACAAATTTTCAAGAAACGCTAATAACCCTTCGTTCCCTCTTTTTTTCTAACGTTTTTCCACAAGTAATAAAACTGAAACATAAAACCTAACTCTTTTAGTAGTGATTGAAATGTCTACGAATGAGAAAGATTACTCCAATTATATTCAACACATGTCGAATCTTGTTGGTGGAATGCTATTCATGACAGGCATATTGTTGACTGTCATCACCCTATTACTCACTCAAATCCCAGACCCAAGCACCCTACCAACGCAAGTGGCACTCTTTTTCTTAATGATTTTGTTCAGCTTAACTGGATTTATGGGAATTTACTTGACCATAGACGTGATACATTATTGTAAAGAAATCCCACCTTACCAATCAAGAATCAGGATGCTTAACCTTCTTTCGTTCCTTGCCAGTGGTCTCTGGGGGCTATCCGTAGCCATTCTCTTCTTTCTATGGAACCTAACATATCTCGCTCTCGCATCATTAGCAGTGTGGGCATTGAGTCTCATAGCAATGTATCTTACAATATGGAAACCCTTCCAAAAATGGCGAAAATAGTAAGCACTTGTGCTTTGTGTATGCTACTGTTTAACTACTTTATCGTTATTTGTCTACCAATGGCGAATAAGGGATTTTCAACGGCAGATAGCAGCGTTAATAGTTCTTATCGGCGTTAACACAGCCTACAAACAATACATACCCACCCACCTTTGCCAAAAATCGAAGGTGATAATTAAAAAATGCACACCCTGTTTGCAATGTTGGTATGGCTGTAAGATGGTATCATGTACGCAGCAAGGGAATGGGTCTATAGAAAATTCTTTCATAACTGTTATTATTTGAATGGTTGATTATAGGGTTGGAGAAGGGAATGGCAAAAAAACCAGCTTCTGGACTGTTATCTATTCTTTTGTTAATAGGCATATTAACATTGGCGTACAGTATTAGACCAATCAAAGCGAGTAACACTATTTACATTAGGGTCGATGGGAGCATTGACCCTTCATCCGCAAATATCACCAGTTTGGACAACGTCACCTATTATTTCACTGACAACAATTATGATGAAATTGTGGTTGAGAGAGACAACATAATACTTGATGGAGCAGGCTACACACTCCAAGGAACAGGGGGGAGCGGAGTGGGAATATTGCTTGATGTTTGGAGAAGCTGCGTAACAATAAAGAATGTAATTATCGAAGGATTTCACGAAGGCATTGTAGGTGGTATTTTAACATCAAACAACACCATAAGAGGAAACCTCTTGACAGGAAACGACCATGGTATATGGCTTTTTTACTCAAGCAACAACACGGTTTCAGGCAACAACATAACAGCAAATGAGCAATGTGGCGTCGTGCTTCACAGCTATTGTACTAACAACACGGTTTCAGGCAACAACATAACTGCAAACCGAGATGGCGTGTACCTGTACACATCTTCAAACAACACTGTTTGTGACAACAACATAACAGGAAACGAGATTGGCATTCTCATTGCCAGCGACTTTGATACCCCCGCTTATAGTCACAACAACACAGTATCGGGAAACAGCCTAACAGACAACTCTTGGGGAGGCATTGCCATTGAGGGTTCAAACAACACGGTCTGCGAAAACCATGTGGCAGGAAGCGAATCTGGCATTAGACTCATCATCGACTTTGCAGACAACAATACAATATCAAGAAATTGCTTAACAAACAACTATTACGGCATTTCCCTTGAGCCAAAAATAACCAACAATAAAATCTACCATAACGACTTCCTTGATAACACAATTCAAGCCTACAGCTTTGACCCAAAGCGTGTGTTGGACAACATATGGGATGATGACTACCCCTCGGGGGGCAATTATTGGAGTGACTACAATGGCACTGACTTGTACAGCGGACCTTATCAAAACGAAACAGGAGCTGATGGAATAGGAGACACGCCATATATTATTGATGGCAACAACACAGACCGCTATCCGCTTATGACGCCAATTCTTCAAATGCCTTGGGACATCACTGGACCTGTTATGTGGGTTCCAGATGGCAAATGTGACATCAGAGATGTAGCTGTTGTTGCGCTGCGATTCGGTTCACAAGACGGAGATGGGAGATACGATGCCAGAGCCGACATTACTGGTCCCATATACCTCGTACGGGATGGGAAGATAGACATCCGAGACGTGGCGTTGGTAGCCTTACATTTCGGAGAAGAATATCTATAGCCCATGGTGTTTGGGCTTGACTATTTAGTTCTCCAAGGGACAGAATCCTAATTCCCACCAGTCATAACCATACTCACTATATTCAAGTGCGTCTTGAATTGTCTCAAATCGTCTATCATATTCCCAATACCCGTCCCAATTCTGGTCGTCCCACCAAACCACTCTAATACTCGTGCTTTCGACTGGCATATATTTTCCATCGCTGGCTTCAACTAATAGCCAAGCATGTCTTCCAGAGCCAAATGGAGAATCTCCTGAAACAATTTTCGTATGCCATCCTTTATTTTCTAAGTACCATTCCAAGCAAGCGCTCATTTCGCTGCAATCAAACACCTCTCTTTGGTATGGTTCAGTCCAAAATAATTGCTGTAACTCATCGTCCAAGTTGTATACTCCAAATTTTTGCGTTTCTGGCTTCATGTAATAGAAAGAATAGCATGCTTGCTCGTATTCAAACTCGGTGTACGGATGATTATCTACATAATTCAAGTACTCAGCATTTGAATACTGGTGACTTGACACATAATCTTCATATACAATGTTTGAATATGAGTGCCTGTTTTTGTAAATCTCGTATTCAGCTTCAAGTGAAGTCAATCTGTGTGTTAACAAATTTTCTTGGGCTTGTAGGTCCATAAAAAAGAACAAGGTTGAGAAACCAAGGATTACAATCAAACCAGTGCATACTAATAATGCGATTTTTCCCTTCGAAGAACTGTTGGCTTGAATCTCTTCAACTTCCAAACATAACACCTCAAGAATACATTTCTTCGGATTGTTAAATAGATTTGTCAAGACGCAATTTAGTGTTAATCTTATATTCTGCTGGAATAACCATCATCATCTTCGCTTGCTAAAATCAAACAACCTGTCATAACTATCATAACGCAACTTACGCCGCAATTCAGCAAATACGCGATTGACAACGTTACCTAACTTTCCTTCACCAACATACCGTCTAAAACATTCCCTCCGCCACCTAACACCCTTAACAGCATTAAAATCAGTCAACAACACCTGGCAATAACCGCTATAACCATAACAACAACTAATACAACCACCAACACACACAACATTTTCAATAAGGAGTATATCGAATAACGTTGATAACTGTTTGATAATCATCTTAACATCAAAGTTTCCCACTTCAACTATATGTACGCCACATGCTTCAAGTAATGCTCTAACATAGTTTTTACAGTTTAACTTGGCAATTACAAGAATCCACAGTTTTTCCTTGTTCGGGTCAACTTCTAAGAATCTTTCAAGAACATGACGTAGTAGCCAACTCCAACATACACCTGCTTCGGTGAACTTGACCTCAACAAGGCATGGTTTATCTTTAAAATCAAATTCTATGTCAACACTTCTACCGCTTACACGCCGACCCTTTTTGTAGCTACAGGACCCTGCACAATAGTGATAATTGTCCCACTCGTTATGTTCAGCTTTTGAAATGCCTGAGATTTGACCAAGAGCCTTAACGGTCTGCATTTCTGCATACCGACCTTTGGCATGGTTGGGCGAGATGTGATACCGTTGGTTTGGATTGAAAACTGACTCGCTGTGTTTGTCAACAAAGGGCATTGAAATCACTGAGATTGGTTCTTGATGCTTTTCATTATCTGTGTGTGGTTGACGGCAAACCATTCTTTTTTCTGGTCTAAGTTTTCTAATGAGCGGTTCGTCAAACCAATCAAGATTGTAGAACTACGTTCTGAAAGGACACGGTAATCGCCTCGTTTGATTGCGTCACCCAATAGTTTGCGAAGTTTCTTTTGGGTGATTTGTGGTGTAATCCAGCTGGGCTTTTTGGCTAAGTTCTCAAGGTCGTAACTGCATAGTTCGTTTGAGGCTGACCAAGGTGGGTTGGGTGAATAACGGGTTGGACGGGGTTTTCTCCAATGATATATGATTGGTTGGATGTAGTATGTTGTGTCGTCTATTGATAGTGGTATTGTCGGGTCTTCATTAATTGGCTTGCATTTGAAGACTATGCGTTCTGAAATGTCTTGTCTTATGAGAGTCTCCGATGGCATTCCTTTTCTATCCATAATAATCAGCTTCCAACCGGTTTCTAAGCTGTTCGGGGGACAAGGCTTTGGCATGTTCTTGGGGAACAAGGGTTGTGAATCCCCTGCTGTTTGTGTATTCGCAGTGTCTCTGGGATGGTGATTTGACTCGGGGGCTTGCCTGTTGGAGACTCCACTTTCCAGAAGTTTTGGCTGCGGTTTTTCGCCACAGCTCGTCAACCTTTTCGGCTAAGGCTGGGTCGGTTTTCTCGTATTCCAACGCCGTAGTGAACATTGTACTTAGTGAGTCGAATGGACGAGTCATTATGTCGTCTTTGCGTTCTGGTTGTTGTAAGCTGACTACTCCAGTCGGTGGTTTAATTGCATGCATACAGCGCATATTAAGGGGGTTACAAAGTTCTTAGATTTCGATGGAGAAGGTAGGCGATATTTAAGATTTTCAATGAAAAACATTTTTCTTCTTGCCAAGAAAAGGCGTCTCCCCGCTAGAACTAACGCCATGGGTAATCATGCTTTCACTATTTTTCAACGGAAATGTAAAGAATGTTATTGCCTCTCACCAATACGCTGCCATAGTTAGCGATTAGCTTGTCACCTTTGCACTCAGTGGCGCCTTCTAGAATTATATTCATGTGGCCATCGCATTTTGTCATAGTGCCTTTGTATGTGACCCCGTTTTTTAAGGTTATGTTGACGTGGTTTTTCAGTTGCTTGACTAATATGTTTAGGGGTTTCTTGCTGGGCTCTAAGCTGTTCACGTCGAGGACTCCTAGTTGAATATGAGACACATCTTCACCATATAAAAGCTTTATGAAGGCTCCCACCGCTAGCGAAACACATGTCTAGCAGACCTAACGTGTGCCTGGCTCCAAATGCTTTCAATGTATCCGACAGCGCAGCTAGTTAGCAGCTTCGGAGGATCTAATCATTAGACTTCTGTTCAACGCTTTGTTTAAGCTGGATGGCTTCTTTGGTGTACATTTTAAGCTGGCGTTGTTTCATTTTCTTTTCAGGCAGGGTTTCGGGGGCAAAGAGTAGGGGGACCACGGCAATGAAGAGAAAGAACGCAGCCAAAGAGAAGGCGCTGCTCTCAGAAATGGACTCGACATACGGCATCAGAACAATGTAGAGCATTTGGGTCAGAAAAAACGGGGTTTCACCGACTGCGTAGTATTTTTCAGTTTTTTCTCGATTGACTTCGCCCCATATCACAATTGTAAACATTACCCACAGTAACCCTAAGGCCATGCCGTCAATGATGAAGTAGAAGAACCATGAAATCCAAATTTGTGACAGAAATCCAATTGTGGCATAAGCTATTCCCAACGAGACGAAGCCAAATATTAGCACCCGTTTGCGACCAACCCAATCAGATATTATACCGCCAATTAAGGCGGAGAAGCCTGCTACGGCCGGCTCCATGATTCCCATTAATAGCTGAAACTCTCCTACTCGAAGATTCACAAACATCGTCTCAAAACTGTCCACCAACGCAAACATTAGCCACGCAATGAAGTACAGGTAAAACGTGCGGTTTTGAAGGACTTTAGCCAATGAAGGAGTCCCCAATGCATGATGCTTAGGGGGAAGCTCCTTCCCTGCTGTACAGAACAAGAGAGGCAAACTCCATGCTCTCCAGACAGCCAAGAGGAGAATGCTCCACATCGTGCCCATCGTTGCCGTTGCGACCAACGCAAGAGGAGCGCTGAAGGTTGTAGCAAACAAGACAATTCCACCCGATTTTCCTCGATTCTCAATTGGTACGGATTCTGTAAAATAACCTAGACATGAGGGCATGCCTAGGCCTAAGGAAATTCCCAGGCAGCTCGTTCCGAATAGTATTGGCAAGAATGAAGAGTTTGCCACACTCATTAGACCTAGTGACGCGCCAACTCCCAAGAGCAGCCAAATGTAGAAGAAACGGGCTTTCTGAACTTTTTTAAAGATAACTGACCCAACTAGGGCCGCGACTATTATAGCGAGAGAATAACTGAGCTCTAACCACAGGCTCTCAAAACTCCTTCCACTAGAAATGTTTCCAATTATCAATCGTCCCATAAAATACCAAGAAAAAGTGTTGAACAACAGAGTAACGGATAGCATGTGCTCTCTCTTCAAACTGAGACCACCCTGAAATCGAGGCAACAATACCGCCACTATGAGTAGTAAAAGCTACTCTCTTCTGTCGTTTAGATTAAGTTTCAGAAGTGACAATGTATATTTCAAATGTAAATTCCATAAGTGTTCATGTGTAGAACACAACGCTTAAATAAACAGTTCTACACAAATACAGTTCGGGAAAAGTTTATGGCCAAAAAGAAGAAGGCTTCCAAAGTTCCAACTAGAAATTCTTGGAACTGGGGAATTGCATAGTTTGAACAAGCGGCTTCCAATCCTTAGGGGCTATCCTAATCGACGAAGCCAGTAATTTTAGTTCTTTGTTTTTAAATTCTAATGTTTCAACGCATGAGGATGCCTCTCTAGAGAATTTCATGATGAGCTTTGCCACGCTGTTTAGGCCTTCTGCTTCTTCCGATGCCTTTAGAATTTCCTTCAAATCCAAAGTTGTTAATCTCTCTTTGGCAATTCTTGGCAAGATTTTCTGTCTTGAAGTCGAGTGCTGCAAGGCGTAGACTAGGGGGATTGGGAGAGACTCCTTTCTGATTCGGTGTTTCAACACTCTAAGTTCCAACATGTCAATTATTTCGTCTCGCAGTATCGACATAGTTCCAAGTAGTCTGCCAAACTCGCCTAAAGCTTTGATTTCGCCTTGCGAGCCACATCCCAAAATTCCACCGATTCGGGTGATCGCCTCCAATTCTGAGGCTCTCATCCTTATTTTATCAAGACATTCTTGGGGCGTCAAGTCCATTCGCCTTCGAGATTTAAGTTCCAAAACTTCACCCTCGCTTTGCTCAAACCATATTTCTTCAATAGTGCCCAGAATTGAGGTTATAATTGAGGTGGACATGCCGTGCTGAAATGCCTTTCTTAATGATGTGAAACCTGTAAACAGAAGAACGTCACTAAGAACTAATGCGAGATTTTTTCCGAACTTTCCTTGCACTGTGGGGCGCCTATTTTTCGCACGTGATTGATCTATAATGTCATCATGAACTCCAATTGCACGCCCAAGCAGCACTAACGACGCTGCAATAGAAAGGGTGGATTCTGAAGTGCCTCCAACTGCTTTGCTGCAAAGGGAAAGCAGGGCTGGTCTGAAGTAGTCTGGTTTGTACTCCAACATGACGAATTCTATGGCCTCTTTAAGCTCTGGAGTCACTGTTCTTTTTCTTAGCATTTCTGTCTGTGCTAGTTTCCAACCGTCCACTCCCTCCTTCTCACAGAGCTTATTCGCCTTCTTCAGAAGGTCTTCTCCTTCACGCTCGAATGTCCGCATTTTTCCCTTCACCCCGTTCATTAAGCTTCCACAGCTTCTCCGTTGTGATCTTCTAAAACAATCATTCTATATTCCTGTTTTTGTGTTTTGCTCCTGCAAATAGTCCTGCAAGAATTCGTTGAAGGCAATAACGACTTGTATGCCTTTTGACGTTATTTCATAAACTTTCCGAACTCGTCCTCCCTTTGCTTCCTTTCTGCACTTGAGAAGTTGCTTCCTCTCCAAGTTGTTGAGCAGTGGATAGAGCGCGCCGTGGCGTAGTCTAATATAATATTTCTCTTCTACGTGCTTAATGATTTGGTAGCCCCACGTTGGCTCGTCCTGCACT
>JABAOC010003302.1_pt1 | contig 15545 bp, 10 predicted proteins | sample 7062161 | NCBI WGS metagenome assembly JABAOC01 (sample SAMN14538625, study PRJNA623070) | marine sediment metagenome | biome: marine biome [ENVO:00000428]; feature: marine pelagic biome [ENVO:01000023]; material: deep marine sediment [ENVO:00002113] | place: India: Gulf of Khambhat ... | reverse complement strand
TAGAGGCTTGATTCATCAAGCCCGCATTTTGAAGTCCGCTAGAAAAGCAGGAATGCAATGAGAGAAATTGTATCGTTACAGTGTGCTGAGTGCAAACGGAGGAATTACACAACCACACGGAACAAAAAGACACAAAAGGAAAAGATTGAGCAGAAAAAATATTGTAAGTTCTGCCAGAAACATACTCTTCATAAGGAAATAAGATAACGGTAGAGAATGAGGAGCAAGAAAAAAGTTACATAAATTATCGAAGCCGAGCCGGTGAGGAAAAAGGATCTTAAAGGAGGCGCTAAAGAGAGAGGTGAGTAGCTCAACTGGTTAGAGCATCGGTCTCCAAAACCGAAGGTTGCGGGTTCGAGTCCTGCCTCACCTGCCCTTAATGATACAAACTATAGATATAAAGAAAAATATCGAAACATCAGAGAAGTATCATCCGCCAGCGTTTAGAACAGAGATTAGAGAATGAATAAGAAAGCAAAGTGGTACAGACGCCTTTTCTCCTTTTTGAGAGAAGTAAGGGCTGAGTTAAAAAAAGTAACCTGGCCCTCTAGAAATGAGGTTTACAGCACAACTATTGTCGTAATTATTGCTACTGTTTTCTTTGGGTTATATCTCTATTTTATGGACCTCATTTTTTCTTGGATTCTTAATCAAATAAGAGGATTATTTGGCTAGATTGAGTAAAAAAATGAGTAAAGATTGGTATGTCGTTCATACTTATTCGGGGTTTGAAAAATTTGTGGCTGAGTCTATTCGCCAGAGGTGCATTGAATTGAATATGGAGGATCAGATTGGCCAGATCATTATCCCCACAGAGGGCGTTGTTGAAATAAAAGGAGGGAAAAAGGTCGTTTCCACAAAAAGATCTTATCCTGGTTATATCTTGATCGAAATGTCTATGACAGATGAAAACTGGCATATAATTCGTGAGACGCCAAAAGTTACAGGTTTTGTGGGATCAGGGAAAAGACCTTCGCCCTTGAGCAAAGAAGAAGTTAGCCAGATAGTGGAACATATGGAGACAACCTCTGAAAAACCGAAACCAAAGCATTCTTTTGAAAAAGGAGAGGCTGTCCGAATCATTGATGGTCCTTTTTTCAATTTCAACGGCATAGTTGAGGAAGTGAATAATGAAAGAAGCACTTTAAAAGTATTGGTTACAATTTTCGGTCGATCTACTCCAGTAGAGTTAGAATTCTTACAAGTGGAGAAAATTTAGGAGGAAGCATGTCAAAAGAGGTTGTAGCAAAAATCAAGCTGCAGATAGAAGCGGGCCAGGCAAGCCCAGCTCCACCTGTGGGTCCAGCACTTGGTCAACATAACGTAAACATCATGGACTTTGTCCGGCAATTTAATGAAAAGACTAACAAGATGGAAGAAGGAACTGTTATTCCTGTCATTATAAGCGTTTTTAAGGACAGAAGTTTCAATTTCGTTACGAAAACCCCTCCAGCTTCCTATCTCTTGAAGAAAGCAGCTGGGATAGCCAAAGGATCTGGAATGCCGAACAAAGAAAAGGTCGGCAAAGTTACTGAAAAACAGATTGAGGAGATCGCAAAAGTAAAGATGCCTGATTTGAATGCTTACAGCTTGGATGCCGCAAAGAAAATTATCGAAGGCACAGCAAAAAACATGGGATTGGAGATTATTAGTGGCTAAAAGAGGAAAAAAATATATTAAAGCGAGGGAATTATTACAAGAAAAAGAAGAATATTCCCTGGAAGAGGCTGTAAGTCTTGTTAAGAAACTCAGCTTTGTCAAGTTTGATGAATCTGTGGACCTCTCCCTTCGTTTAGGAGTGGATCCAAAGCATTCTGATCAGATGGTGAGAGGAACAGTTGCCCTGCCGCACGGCACAGGGAAAACAAAGAAGATATGCGTAATTGCCTCTGGGGAAAAAATTAAAGAGGCTGAGGAAGCAGGAGCTGATTATGCTGGAGGGGAAGAGATTATTGAAAAGATATCTAAAGGTTGGATTGATTTTAATGCTGTTATTGCTACACCGGATGTGATGAGGAGTGTCGGAAAATTAGGCCGTGTTCTGGGGACAAAAGGACTCATGCCCAATCCTAAGTCTGGAACAGTGACTTTTGATATCAAGAAGGCTGTTGAAGAAATCAAGACTGGTCGGGTTGAATTCAGAGTGGATAAGACTGCCATTATTCATTCCCCAGTGGGCAAGATATCTTTCTCTGAGTCGAAGCTTGTGGATAATATTAAATCTTTTATCCAGGCTGTTGTTCAGGCTAAGCCGCCCGCTGCAAAAGGAAAATATGTAAGAAGTATTCATATTTCGTCAACCATGGGTCCATCGATCAAACTCTCAGAGGGAGTTTTAGAGCTATAGGAGAGATAAAGTGAAAAGGGAGGAGAAAGAAAAACAGGTCAAAGAGTTGATTGACTCTTTCGAAAAGTACGACTCTTTTTATTTGGTCGATTTTATAAAAATGTCTGTTGCCCAGGCTGTTGAGCTGAGAAGGATTTTTCGAGATAACTCCTACTCCTTTAGGGTTGTTAAAAATCGCCTTGCACTGAGAGCTTTAAAGGAGGATTTTCCCGAAGATTTGAAAACCTGCTTCCAGGGTTCCACAGCCATTGCTTTTGCATCTCAAAATCCTGTGGGTTTAGCTCGCTTAATCAAGGATTTTTCAGACCGAAATAAAGTTTTGTCTGTTAAGGCAGGCATGCTAGAAGGACAATTTCTCTCTTCCGAGAGATTCACTGAAGTTGCTGCTCTGAGCTCTCGGGAGGATTTAATAGCCAAAATTGGTAATTTAATGGCATTACCGTTAATAAAGTTATTATGGACTTGGCAGACCCCATTAAATAGTCTAGGCAGGTTGTTGAGTCAATTAAAAACAAAAAAATAAGGTTGGAGGTAAAAATGCCTAAAGCACAAACAAAAGAAGCTAGTGAGACGACAAAGGGAAAACAAGAGAAAACAAAGTTAACAAAGGAGCAGTTTTTCGGCCACTTGGATAACTTGACGGTTTTGGAACTCGCTGATTATATCAAAGAATTTAAGGAGAGGTATGGAGTGAGCGAAATAGCAGCTGCTGCACCTATGGCAGTTCCAGGGGCTGGTGCTCCTCAAGGAGAGGCCAAAGCTGAAGAAGAGAAAGCAGAATTTACTGTAGTCTTGAAGAGTGTGGGTGATAAAAAGATTAATGTCATCAAAACTGTAAGAGAAGTTACGAATCTTGGATTGAAAGAAGCCAAAGATTTAGTTGATAACGCTCCCAAGCCTGTGAAAGAGGGCGTTTCCAAAGAAGAGGCTGAAGAGATAAAAGCAAAATTTGAAGCAGAAGGAGCAGGGATAGAACTACAGTAAACCAAAATTATGAATTTAACTAAAATTATAGGCGTTGTCCCAAAGTCGCATTTCTTATTGTCATTGCGAGGAGCGAAGCGACGTGGCAATCCGTTAAAAAAGGAAGCCAAACTTTATTTCTATGAGATTGCAACGCTCCCTATGGCTGTTCGCAATGACAGGGAGTCCAGAAACTTTGGGACAGTCCCAAATAGTGAAATATATTATTTAAAAAATTTTCTGAGAGAAGGAACATGAGTAGCAAAATAGAAAACATTTATCGAGAAAGGGTTGATTTCTCGAAGCTTAAAACGGCCTTTCCTATGCCCGATCTGCTGGCCATCCAGAAGCAATCCTATGCAGAGTTTCTTCAGATGGAGTTATTGCCTGAAGAGAGAAAAGATAATGGATTGCAAGCTGCGTTTAAGGATTCCTTTCCTGTTTCTGACTTTAAAGAGACTACTCAGTTGGATTTTATAAGCTATTCTATCGGAGACTGGGAATGTAAATGCGGCCGTCTAAAAGGTGTTGAAAACTCTAGAGGTCGGTGTAATGCGTGCGGAACACTTCTCCCCGCAGATGCAGAGCTTACCGAAAAGGAGATCTGTCCCTATTGCGGCGCAATGAAAAAAATAGAAGTTCCCCTCTGCGATCACTGTGGAGATAGGGTTGGCTTGAAGATGAAATACAGCCCTACGGAATGTCTCCAGAAGGGTTATACCTATGCTGTTCCACTTAGGTTGAAAGTAAGATTAATCTCCTGGGATAAAGATCCCGCTACTAAGGCAAAAAGGTTGAAGCATATCAAGGAACAGGAAGTCTATTTTGGTGAGATTCCTTTGATGACAGAGAAGGGGACGTTTATTTTTAATGGCATAGAAAGAGTTGTTGTCAGCCAGCTCCAGAGATCCCCTGGAGTCTTTTTCAGGCAAGGAGAGGGAAAAGGTTTTTATGTTGGGAAGATCATTCCTTATAGAGGAGCATGGGTTGAGTTTGAGTATGACAGCAAAAACGTCTTGTATGTCCGCTTGGATCGAAAAAAGAAGTTCGTGGCATCGGTGTTCTTAAGAGCTTTGGGCTTTGGATTAGATGAGGCAATTCTTCGTCTTTTTTATGAGACATATAAAATCTTCCCAGAAGGAGGCAAACTCTATTGGGAGGCTGACGAGAATCTCGTAGGCAAGATAGTTGGAGACAACGTTATTGATCCAAAATCAAAGAAAATACTGATTCAGGGCAGGGGAAAGATCAGCAAAGAGCAGTACGAAAAGCTGAAAGAACGCAAAATCAAAAAAATCACCTTGCTCAGAAAAGAATTCAAAGGAGCATGTTTGCTTTCACCAATAAAAGATTTGAAAGCTAAGGAAGAGATCAGTGAGTCTCAACTGGAAGAGCTAAAGAGTAATAAAGAGCCTTTTGAAATATTTTTCCCAGAAAAAGAGAAGTTTGGCGATATCATTGTTAACACATTAAAAAAAGATTCAAACAAAGATACCAATCAGGCTCTTGCTGAGATCTACAGAAAGCTGAGACCCGGCGAACCTCACACCATGGAAAGCGCTCACAATTTGTTCACAAATCTGTTCTTCAACTCCCAGAAGTACAATTTCTCTCGGATCGGCCGCTTGAAGATGAATATCAAATTATCTCTGGATCATTCCTTGGAAGAGAAAACCTTGTCTCCCTTAGATTTTGTTGAGGTGATCAAATATCTGCTTCGTCTCCGAAGCGGGGAAGGGACGTTGGATGATATTGATCATTTAGGAAATCGTCGAGTTCGTTCTGTAGGAGAGCTTGTTGAGAATGCTTTTCGGATCGGGTTGACTCGCATGGAAAGAACCATAAAAGAGAAGATGACCGTGGCCTCAGATTTGGCCTCGGCTATGCCTCAAGATCTTATCAATTCGAAGCCTGTTATTGCTGCTTTGAAAGAATTTTATGGAAGTTCACAGCTTTCTCAATTCATGGATCAGATAAATAGTCTAGCAGAAGTCACCCATAAGAGACGATTGAGTGCTCTGGGGCCAGGAGGATTGAGTCGAGAAAGAGCTGGTTTCGAGGTGAGGGATATTCAGTCCTCTCACTATGGCCGAATCTGCCCCATTGAAACTCCAGAGGGCCCTAATATTGGTCTGATTTCTTCTTTGAGTTGTTATGCACGAGTAAATAACTTTGGTTTTGTCGAAACCCCTTACCGGAAAGTTAAGAACGGGAGGATAATAGACTATGTGAAAATTCTTCATCCTGGCATGAGTTCTTATAAAGTTGGAGATATTGTCGAGAAAGACAAGCTTCTAAGAGAAATTGGAAAAATAAAAGAGAAGAAAGGCAAGCAGTTACCTATAGTAGAACCCTGTTGTTTTTACCTGACGGCCTGGGAAGAGGAAAAATATAACATAGCCCAAGCCAACGCTCCGGTTGATGAAAAAGGAAATTTTATTAATGAACTCATAAGTGCAAGACAAGCAGGTAATTTTAAACTTATACCGCGTGACCAGTTGGACTATATCGATGTTTCTCCTAAACAGCTTGTTTCCCTTTCTGCTTCTTTGATTCCCTTTTTAGAACATGATGACGCTAACCGTGCCCTTATGGGATCAAACATGCAGAGACAGGCTGTTCCGCTCCTCAGGCCAGAGGCACCTTTTGTTGGCACAGGGATGGAGCATCTAGTAGCCCAGGGATCAAAAGATGTCATCATCTGTAAAAGGGCGGGAGTTGTTGAGTTTGTTGATGCGGAGAGAATTCTGGTTCGTGTGGATGAAAAGGAAGATGCCAAGGAATACGACTTGGGAACAGACCTTTATCTCCTGATAAAATTTTTAAGAACAAACCAGAATACCTGCGTTAATCATAGACCTATTGTCAGAAAAGGAGATAGAGTCATTAAAGGTCAAATCCTTGCGGATAGTTCCTGTACAGATAAGGGTGAATTAGCCCTTGGTCGCAATATTTTGTGTGCGTTTATGCCTTGGAGAGGCTATAACTTTGAGGATGCCATCATTGTCAGCGAGAAATTAATTAAAGAAGACATCTTCACTTCTGTTCATATTGTCGAGGAGACCATAGAAGCACGGGATACGAAACTAGGTCCAGAAGAAATAACTCGTGATATTCCCAATGTTCCAGAAGAGCTTCTTAGTAACTTAAATGAAAATGGAATAGTGAGGACAGGAGCTCATGTAAAATCTGGAGATATATTAGTCGGGAAAGTTGCGCCCAAAGGAGAAACGCAGTTATCTCCTGAAGAAAAGCTTCTTAAAGCAATATTTGGAGAGAAAGCCCTTGATGTCAAAGATGCTTCTCTTTATTGTTCTCCAGGGATAGAGGGCACGGTCATCGACGTGAGAATTTTCTCTCGGCGAGGTATTGAGAAGGGAGTTCGAGCTAAAGCAATCGAAAAAGAAGAAGTAACCAAAATGAAGAGAAACTTAGATGATGAAATAAGCATTCTCGAAGGAGAAAGATTAAGGAAGATAAAGGCAGTCATCAAGGGAGAGACGGTTGAGAAAGATCTGACGGTTGGGGATCTTGTCTTGAAGAAGGGAGGGAAATTAGACGAGAAAACATTGAATCAGCTGGAGTCCGAAGTCATCCCTAAATTGAAACTCAAGGGGAATCCAGAGCGGGATAAAAAAATAAGGGATATTGAGAAAAAGGTTAAGCGCCAGATTGAAGCTCTCAGGTCCATATTTAAAGAAAAAGTTGATAGCCTCAAAAAGGGTGATGAGTTAGCTCCTGGGGTGATACAAGCTATTAAAGTCTACATAGCAATGAAAAGGAAGCTTTCCGTCGGGGATAAAGTTTCAGGTCGCCACGGAAACAAAGGGATCATTGCCAAAATAGTTCCTGAAGAAGATATGCCTCGACTGCCCGATGGAACCCCTGTGGAGATTGTCTTAAATCCCCTGGGAGTGCCATCGAGAATGAATGTTGGACAGATCTTAGAAGCTCACCTGGGGTGGGCCGCTAAGGAGCTTGGCCTTTGGATTTCCACCCCAGTATTTGATGGAATTTTAGAGGAAGAAATAAAAGGCCTTCTCCATAAAGCAAGTTTGCCTGAATCAGGAAAGGTTCCCCTTTATGATGGCATAACAGGTGAATTGTTAGACCATGAGGTAACCATAGGTTATATCTACATCATGAAGCTCTATCATCTTGTTGACGACAAGATTCATGCTCGTTCCACTGGTCCATATTCTCTGATTACCCAACAGCCCTTAGGAGGGAAAGCTCAATTCGGCGGACAACGTTTTGGAGAGATGGAAGTGTGGGCTTTGGAAGCTTATGGGGCGGCTTACACACTTCAGGAACTTTTGACAGCTAAGTCAGATGATGTGGAAGGAAGGGCCAAGATATACGAGGCTATAGTTAAGGGAGATCTGGACTTTACTCCGGGGCTTCCTGAATCTGTGAATGTTCTCATTCGAGAGCTGCAGAGCCTCTGTCTAAATGTAGAATTGGAAAAAGAAGAAGAGAAGGAAGAAATATTGCCCTGGGGAATTGACGTCCCCCAAATCTTAAAAGGAGAAGAATAATGGAAGCTAGACAGTCTATAGGAGGAAAGCCTAAAGTTGATTTTGACCGAGTTAGAATAAGCATTGCCTCTCCTGAAAAAATAAAAAGCTGGTCATGGGGAGAGGTGACCAAGCCTGAAACCATCAATTACAGGACATTCAAGCCAGAGAAGGACGGGCTTTTTTGTGCAAAGATTTTTGGCCCTATAAATGATTACGAGTGTCTCTGCGGGAAATACAAAAGAATGAAATACAGAGGTATTATTTGTGAGAGATGCGGAGTTGAAGTCACCAAATCAAAAGTTCGTCGAGAGCGAATGGGTCATATTCAGTTAGCTTCTCCAGTGGCTCATATCTGGTTTTTTAAGGGGACACCATCCCGAATCGGCCTTGTGTTAGACCTCTCCATTAAAGATTTAGAGAAGGTCCTTTACTTTGAATCCCATATCGTTGTTGATCCGGGGGACACACCGCTCAAAGAAAACCAGCTTCTTACCGAAGAGGAGTATAAAGATGCCCGGGAGAAATACGGAGATAATTTCGAGGTTTCTTTAGGAGCTGAAGCTGTTAAAGAACTTCTTGGAAGAATAAACATAAACAAAGAAGCAGAGCGCTTAAGGAAGCTTATGAAAAAAGATGCTTCCCAGCAGCGAAAGCTTCGATATGCAAAGAGATTAAGAGTTTTTAAGGCTCTCAAAAAGTCAGGGAACCGCCCTGATTGGATGATTCTGGATATCATCCCTGTCATACCTCCTGATCTGAGGCCTTTAGTCCGGTTGGATGGGGGACGTTTTGCCACATCCGATTTGAATGATCTTTACAGAAGGGTCATAAATCGAAATAACCGGTTGAAAAAACTGATAGAGCTAAGAGCACCAGAACTAATCATTCGAAACGAAAAGAGAATGCTTCAAGAAGCTGTAGATGCACTCTTTGATAACGGAAAGAGGGGCAGAGTGCATCTTGGAGCCAATCGGAGGCCTCTAAAATCTTTAAGTGAAGCTCTGAGAGGAAAACAAGGAAGATTTCGCCAGAACCTTCTAGGGAAGCGAGTCGACTATTCCGGAAGATCTGTTATCGTTGTTGGTCCAGAGCTCAAGTTGAATCAGTGTGGGCTGCCCAAAAAAATGGCGCTTGAATTATTTAAGCCTTTCATTTTCCATAAGTTAGAAAAAGAAGGGTTGGTTCCAAGTGTGAAAGTTGCCAGAGAATGGCATGAGCAAGAAAGGCCAGAGGTATGGGACTATCTGGAAGAGGTAGTTAAAGAGCATCCTATTCTGTTGAATCGAGCGCCCACTCTTCATCGCTTGGGAATCCAAGCGTTTGAACCAGCTCTAGTCGAAGGAAAAGCCATCCAGATTCATCCTTTAGTCTGTGCAGCATTTAACGCTGATTTTGATGGAGATCAGATGGCTGTTCACATCCCTCTTTCTGTTGAAGCTCAGGTTGAGGCTCAAACATTGATGCTTTCCACACAAAATATTCTCTCGCCAGCTCATGGAAGACCTCTTGCCATCCCCAGTCAGGATATGGTCTTAGGCTGTTATTATCTGACCTTAGAGAAAAAGGGAATAAAGGGAGAAGGACGAATTTTCGCTTCTGAAGATGATGCTTTATTATCCCTTGAAAATAAAGAAGTTAGCCTTCATGCTCGTATAAAGTTACGCTTTAACGGCTCCTTCATGAATCTATCTACTTATTATGATGATCAGGCAGTTCTGATTTGTCCTGTTACTGAAATACGCAATGAACTTATCGAAACAACTCCTGGAAGGATAATATTCAACAGTGTTCTTCCTGAGGGAATCCCTTTTATTAACGGCATGCTGAAAAAGAAGGGGCTGGAGAGTTTAGTTTTTTACACCTATTTGAAAGAGGGCCTTGAACCTACGATTGATATGTTGGACAAGATGAAGGAGCTAGGTTTTAATCATGCGACATTTGCCGGTTTTTCTCTGGGGATAGATGATTTTATCATTCCACGAGAAAAATCTGAACTAGTAGAGAAGGCGCAGAAGGAAATCCAAAAGATCGAGAGTCTCTATAGAGAAGGCACAATCTCAGCTGGAGAAAGGTTTAATCGAGTTGTTGAAATATGGGGAAGTGTTACAGACAAAATCTCCAACGCCATGTTCGAGAAGATGCGAAAGATAAGCTATGAAGGGAAGGATTTAAATTCTCTGTTTGTCATGGCTGATTCTGGATCAAGAGGGAACAAACAGCAGATTCGCCAGCTTGCCGGGATGAGAGGTCTGATGAGTAAACCTTCAGGCGAAATTATCGAAACTCCGATTGTTTCAAATTTGCGAGAGGGGCTGAACGTTCTGCAGTATTTTATCTCAACTCATGGAGCGCGAAAGGGTTTAGCTGATACAGCTTTAAAGACTGCGAATTCTGGTTATTTAACCCGAAAACTGGTGGATGTTTCCCAGGAAGTTATTATTGATGAGAATGATTGCGGCACTCTGAAAGGGATAAATGTCACTGCTATTGTCGAGAATGGAGAACTTATTGAACCCTTTGTGGATAGAATCGTTGGCAGAATCTCTTTAGAGAAAGTTATGCATCCTGATACAAATGAGACAATTGTAGATATGAATGAAGAGATTACCGAGGAGATTGCGCAGGAGTTTCAGGAGCTGGGTATTGAAAAGGTGAAAATCCGCTCTCTCCTGACGTGTGAATCTAAGAAAGGAGTGTGCAAGCTTTGTTACGGTCGCAACATGTCAACTGGTGCACTTGTTGAGCTCGGAGAAGCAGCAGGGATTATTGCTGCTCAATCTATCGGAGAGCCAGGCACCCAGTTGACAATGAGAACATTTCATATTGGTGGGATCGCGATGAGAGGAGCCGAGAGGTCCAAGCTTGAAGCAAAAAATGATGGAGTTATTAGATTCAACAACCTTAAATCCGTAATTAATAAGGAAGAGTCTTTAGTCGTTGTAAACAGAAACGCAAACATAGCCATCCTTGACCATCGGGGAAGAGAGATTGAGCATTATCAGGTTCCCTACGGTGCTAAGATATTAGTCAATGATGGAGAAGAGGTGAAGGCCCGGCAAGAGTTTGCTGAGTGGGATCCGTTTAACACGTTCATCCTGACTGAGGACACGGGAGTTGTGCGTTTCCATGATGTAGCTCTTGGAGTTACCATGGAAGAGATACAGGATGAGTTTACAGGGTTAGTCAGCCGAGTTATTACTGAGCCGAAAGATGAAAAAATGCAGCCTCGGATCGAAATCGTAGCAGCAAGAAAGAGAGATGAAAAAGATAGACCAATAGTGCTCAGAAAATATTTCCTTCCTTCAGGGGCAAATCTGGAAGTTAAGGACGAGGATAGAATATATGCGGGAGATATATTGGCAAAAATACCGCGAGAAGTAGCTCGAACCAAGGATATCACGGGAGGTTTGCCTCGAGCAGAGGAGCTTTTTGAAGCCCGGAGGCCAAAACAGCCTGCAGTTATTTCCGAGATCGATGGGACGGTGGAATATAGAGGTCTTGTTAGAGGCCAAAGGAAACTGATCGTTAAAAATGAGCGAATTGGAGAGAAGGAATACTTCATTCCAAAAGGAGCCCATTTAAGCAGCGGTGAGGGTGATAGAGTTAAAGCGGGAACTCCCTTGATGGATGGTCCTGTGAATCCTCATGATATCTTGAAAGTTCTCGGAGAAAAGGAGCTGGCCGAATACCTTTTGCGGGAAATACAGGCAGTTTATAGACTCCAGGGAGTGGCGATCAATGATAAGCATATTGAAATCATCATCCGTCAGATGCTGAGGTGGGTTAAGGTAGAGGAGGTCGGAGATACAGAGTTTTTAGTGGACGAGCAGGTAGACAAATTTATTTTCCAGGAGGAAAACGAAAAAGTCATCAAAAAGGGCGGGAAGCCAGCAAAAGCCAGGCCTCTACTTCTGGGAATTACCAAAAGTGCATTGAGCACAGATAGTTTCATATCCGCTGCTTCCTTTCAAGAGACAACTCGAGTGCTCACAGAGGCAAGCTTATACGGTAAAGTTGACCATCTGAGGCGATTAAAAGAGAATATAATTATGGGAAGGCTTATCCCAGCTGGAACAGGCTACAGATTTTATAGAAATGTGACATTAAAGGCAGAAAAAGAAGAGGAAGCTGAGAAGGAAATAGACCTTCAAATTCAAAGTAAGATTTCGACGTAACTGCCTCAAAAACCTTGACATAGCAGCCTGTTTCTGCTATTATCGCCAGGTTCGTTCCGAGGGATTTTTTCCTTTGGAATGATCAAAATTAACTCAATCTAGAGGAGTACGTTTATTGCCAACTGCTAATCAATTGATAAGAAAAGGCAGGACGCCAAAAAAGTATAAGAGTAAATCTCCGGCTTTGGAGAGGTGTCCCCAAAAGAGAGGTGTGTGTACTAGAGTTTTTACCACAACTCCAAAAAAGCCTAATTCAGCTATGAGAAAAGTTGCTCGGATTAGATTAACCAACAATATAGAGGTAACGGGTTATATTCCAGGAATAGGCCATAATCTTCAAGAACATTCTATTGTTATCATACGAGGAGGACGAGTTAAAGATTTACCTGGAGTCCGATACCATGTGATCCGTGGATCTCTGGATTGCGAAGGCGTGGAGGATCGGATGAGAGGAAGGTCCAAATACGGAAGTAGAAGGCCTAAAGAAAAGAAGGTTTCTGAGTAAAGGAGTCAGGCATGCCCCGAAGAGGTACGGTAAAGAAGAGAAAACCTCAGCCAGACCATTTTTATAACAGTACTCTTATATCTATATTCGTGAATACAATATTAAAGAAAGGCAAGAAGAGTTTAGCTCAAAAAATAGTATATACAGCCATGGAGAGAGTGAAGCAGAAGGCTAAGGAAGATCCCCTTAAAATGTTCGAGAAGGCTGTGGAGAATGTGAGGCCCGTGCTTGAGACAAAATCAAGAAGAGTAGGAGGAGCAACTTATCAAGTACCGGTAGAAGTATCTTTAAACCGATCCACTTCTCTGGCAGTGAGATGGTTGATCAGGCATGCACGAGATAGGGCGGGAAAGAGTATGGAAGAAAAGCTTTCAGCTGAAATCATCGATGCCGTGAACAATCGGGGTGGAGCGGTCAAGAAAAAAGAAGATACTCATAAAATGGCTGAATCAAATAGAGCTTTTGCTCATTATAGATGGTAGTCTCCAATATAAAAAAAGAGAATTTACCTAAAATTAAAATGGAGTGTAGAGTTGACACAAAGATATCCGCTCAAAAAGGTCAGGAACATTGGAATACTGGCCCATATAGATGCGGGGAAGACTACCACCACGGAGCGCATCCTTTTCTTTACAGGCATCACTTACAAAATGGGAGAGGTTGATGAGGGCACAGCTGTTATGGATTGGATGGCTCTTGAGCAAGAGCGCGGAATAACTATCACCTCAGCTGCTACTACCTGTTACTGGAAAAACCACCGAGTCAACATTATTGATACCCCTGGACATGTTGATTTTACGGCTGAAGTCGAGCGTTCATTAAGGGTTCTTGACGGCGCGATTGTCATCCTATGCGGAGTGGGTGGAGTGGAACCTCAATCTGAGACAGTGTGGCGTCAAGCTGATAGATACAAGGTGCCCCGACTTGTTTACGTTAACAAGATGGACAGAGTTGGTGCTGATCCTGAAAAAGCTGTAGAACAAATGAGGACCAGGCTCGCGGCTAATCCCTTAGTCATTCAGATTCCCCTGGGAAAAGAAGAAAATTTCAGAGGAGTGATTGACCTTATCGGGATGAAAGAAATAGACTGGGGGGATGATTTATTGGGAACAAAATTTGAAGTGAGGAACATTTCAGATGAATATAAAGATGAGGCCCAAGAGAAAAGGAATGGAATGATTGAGCAGCTTAGTGATATGGATGATCTCCTGATAGAGAAATATTTGGATGGCGCCGAAATACCCCCCGAAGAGATAAAGCGAGTCATCAGAAAGGCGACAAATTCTCTCCAGCTAGTTCCTGTCATCTTTGGAGCTTCTTTCAGGAATAAGGGCGTTCATCCTTTATTGGATAGTGTTGTTGACTACTTACCTTCGCCCCTGGATATTCCTCCAATCAAGGGGCATCATCCCCGTACTCATAATGTCGAAACACGAAAAGCCTCGGATGATGAGCCTTTTTCAGCTTTGGTGTTTAAAATAACGAATGATCCTTATGTCGGCTCTCTTTCTTTTATTAGAGTTTACTCAGGTAAAACAAAGGTTGGTTCTTCAGTTTATAATGCCACTAAGCAGGAAGAGGAGCGAATCGCACGCCTTTTAGAAATGCACTCTAATAAAAGAAAGGATATTAAAGAAGTCTATGCAGGGGATATAGTTGCCTTAGGTTCTATGAAAAATCTTTCCACCGGAGACAGCCTTTGTTTAAGGAATCATCCCCTTATCCTTGAACAGATAAGATTTCCAGAGCCGGTTATATCAGCATTTATAGAGCCAAGATCAAAAAGAGAACATTCAAAATTAGCTGAATCCCTGGCGAAGCTCACAAGAGAGGATCCCACATTCAAGATTATGCAGGATCCCATGACTGGACAAACTCTTGTTTATGGAATGGGGGAACTCCATTTGGAAGTTCTGATGGATCGTATGGAGAGAGAGTTTGGAGTGAAAGCGAATTTAGGAAGACCTCAAGTTGCCTATAAAGAGACGATCACAGCTCTTTCTGAAGGAGAGAGCAAATATGTGCGGCAGACAGGTGGAAGAGGGCAGTATGGACACTGCAAGATTATAGTTGAGCCGTTAAGAAGAGGAGCAGGGTACGAATTTATTGATGCTACGAAAAGTGGTGTTATCCCCAAAGAATTCATTCCTTCTGTAGAGAAGGGCATCAAGGAAGCCATGGAGACCGGAGTCGTTGCTGGTTTTCCGGTTACCGATGTTAAAACCACACTAATAGATGGTTCTTATCACGAAGTTGACTCCTCGTCCATTGCTTTTAAAATCGCTGGTTCTTTAGCCTTTAAAGATGCTGAGTCAAAAGCAAATCCAACTCTTCTTGAACCCATTATGAGCCTGGAAGTTGTTTCTCCAGATGAATACCTAGGAGATATAGTTGGAGATATCAACGCCCGTAGAGGCAAAATAGAGAAAATGGAGATGAGAGGAGGCTCGAGAGTGATGAAGGCTCTTGTTCCCCTTGAAGAGATGTTTGGATATGCGACAACTCTCAGAACATTAACTCAGGGAAGAGGGGTGTTTTCCATGGAGTTTTTTAGGTATGCCATAATTCCTTCCCCCATTATGGAGGAAATAATTGCTAGGGTTGAAGGAAGAATTTCGGCTCATAGATGAAACATTAAATAAATAGAAAGAGAAAAAGGAATAAGAAATATTATAAAATGCTTGAAAAAGATATTAGGCTGACAAAACCAAAGAATAGGAGGTAAAGGGAATGGCGAAGGCAAAATTTGAGAGGACGAAGCCGCATTTAAACATAGGGACGATAGGGCATGTGGATCATGGCAAGACGACCTTGACTTCGGCGATAACGAAGATACTGCACAAGGAGATGGAGGGGAAGGTAGAGTATGTAGAGTTTGATCAGATAGACAATGCGCCTGAGGAGAAGGAGAGGGGGTTAACGATCCAGATAGCGCACATAGAGTATGAGACGAAGAACCGGCATTATGCGCACATAGATTGTCCTGGTCATGCGGATTACATAAAGAACATGGTGACTGGGGCGGCGCAGATGGA
>JABAOC010020308.1_pt1 | contig 15547 bp, 12 predicted proteins | sample 7062161 | NCBI WGS metagenome assembly JABAOC01 (sample SAMN14538625, study PRJNA623070) | marine sediment metagenome | biome: marine biome [ENVO:00000428]; feature: marine pelagic biome [ENVO:01000023]; material: deep marine sediment [ENVO:00002113] | place: India: Gulf of Khambhat ... | reverse complement strand
CGGAGAGACGTATCAATAGCTTGAGTCAGTTTCTCAGCATCCTCATTGCTTATTCTTCCGGCGCGGCGATCTAAAATCCGGAGGTTCTCATCGACAGTTGCAAAGTTGCATCGAAACGCCAAGTCATTAGGAAGGACATCTATGAGAGATCCAATTGCTTCTAAAGCGCCCCTGCCTGAATAGACTTCCACCACGTCATATCCAAGAAGGGCAAGATGGGCAACATCACTTCCAGGTGGAATCCCTGGGTCAACAATATCTATGATGCCACATATCCCATGTTCCGCCACACGATCAAGAGCCGGCTTTCTCGCAGCTTCCAACGGAGTCTTTCCCCCCAATTCCTTGAGAGGCACATCCGCCATCCCATCGGCGATTACCAGGATAGCTTTCAACACTCGCACACTCCAGCCTCTCTTTGTTCATCTCCATAATTAGAATTACTGCTTCTCAACCTGCCGATTAGACAGCAGAATGTTCGCCGTCAGTGCACTTAAAACTCTATTGAATCCCGTTTCCAGTTCCAACCATGTTCACCTCTAGTTCCATGTGCTCGATCACCATCCTTTCATCTATGTTTCAGCATTGCGGCTGGGATCTTCTTTCAATGATCTAGCTAGAACAACGACGTTGTCCTTGATCTGATCAAAAATCTTCTGGACCACTCCATTTGAAGCAAAGTAAGGATCATCAATATTCCAAACAACTATCTTCTCCGTGCATTTCTTGCACATTCTCAGAACGGCCTCTCTATGCCTGGATTCCATAGCAACAATCAGATCATAACTTTGGAGATCTTTCGTATCCAACCCTTCAGGAATCGGTTTCAGAAAGCTGCGAGCATTCGCCTGAGTCAGATATCTCTTGGCTGCCATAGAGATTGGAATCCCAGGACTCGTTCCCGCTGAGTCGACATCCAAACTACTATCCAGCTTTCTCAATATCGCCTCAGCCACCGGACTTCGATAGGCATTGCCTGAACAAACAAACAGTATTCTCATAAAGCAACCGTATATTGTAGACGATCTTAAACCTGTTACTGCAGGAGACGAGCACCGAGGGCTTCGGCAGGGGGTTCTCAAGACTTTTGTACTCATCAGAGTCTATATATTCTGACCTCCAATGAGGCTTTCGATGAGTTTCGTCCATTTTTCGGGCACTCGCACCCTAAACGACAGCTTCATAAGGACTGGAGGCGAGAAAAAGTATGGTTTCAACCTCAATGTTTGACCTTAGGAATTTTCCGAAAACTGCGGATAAGATTAGGGAGCAGGCGATTGAAGAAGACAGGTTAATCAACAACCCTTCGATTGAGCAGCTCAGATTGCTTGTGGAGAGAGAGGTTGGCGTCAGGAAAACCGTGTTTGAGAGTTTCGTTGCTGAAAGCGAGCCTACTTCACGAGCCGCCATGTTCACCAAGAACAGTGTAGATTACGCTTTTGGAGAAGAGGAGGCAGAACTTCTACGCCAATGTGAGGAAGTCTTAGGCGCGGAAACTCTGATATCAATTGATCGAATCGTCGGCAACTACAGGAGCGAAACGAGTGTGAGGTTACTTGTGCCTTCACGTTTCGCCCACATCGCATATGGTGGCGGAAACCTCTTCTTACCCGTCAGAAAGGAAGTCGAACAACCAACGTATCAAGTTGTGTTCTTTGCTGACAGTGCGTTTGAATCCAATCGGTCAAAGAGTCTACCCCAGAAGGACATTATGATACGACTAGCCATGTTGGATGATGGACGAGTTGTCAAAGTCGTGCGAAACAGCAACTACGTAGGAGAGTTCAAGAAGGGAGTCTTTGCAGCGCAAGACTGGGTTGCCAAGAGCAGAAAAGGTGGGATTTTCCTCCATGCAGGCTGCAGAGAAGACTATCTGCAATCTGCCCATGGCGACTATCAAAATGTCAGAACACTGCTGCTTGCCCTAAGTGCCAATGGGAAAACGACTCTGACGTGCCAGATCCTGGCCAGAAAGGGAAAAGAGAAATCATGGATCGTCCAAGACGACGGAGGAACCTTGATGCCCGACGGATCTTTCCATGGTTTTGAAGCGGGAGGACTATTCGTAAAAACAGAAGACGTGAATCCCGGAGAACAGCGAGAAATATTCTATGGACTACTGAAACCCGGAACCTTAATGGAAAATGTCCACGTCTCACCAGAGGCAGACCTTGACTTCTCCATCATGGAGCGAACATCTAACGGACGAGCAGTCATACAGAGAAGAGATCTGATGCACGCCAGCTCCAACATCAACGTAGACAAGATTGACAATGTGATCCTGATAACTCGAGGACCATTGATCCCTGCAATAGCCAGATTGACACGTGAACAAGCGGTGGCTTTGATGATTCTCGGACAAGCCACTGAATCCTCTGCTGGAGACCCGACCCACGCCGGCGAACTTGCCAGCGAATTCTTCTATGATCCTTTTACCGCAGGTGATCAAGCGGAGCACGCCAACAGATTCTACCAAATCCTGAAGGGCCTCACTCACATCAACTACTTTCTTCTCAACACTGGAGGCGTCGGCGAAGGATCACGCTACAGAGAAATCTCTGTGAACCACACCGTTGCAATACTAGATTCCTTGCTCAGAGGAGGCTTGGAAGACTGGATCGACTCACCCACAGGATTCAAAGTACCCAAAGCCATTCGAATGATTGATGACATCTATCTTCATCCTGAGAGATTATATTCTACGGAAGAATTCGAGAAATGGCAAAGGAAGCTCAACCGATTCAGACGCTACGCCATAGAGAAAATTGGGGATGCTCTGAATCCCAGTATAAAGAACGTTTTCAGTGGAGACCCAGGACCAGGCAGCGTAGAAAGCTAGCGACAGATGATGACAGACGCCTTGGACAGTGAGCAGGCACTAGGAGTCTCTAGAACTTTGTTCCAGAATCCTTAAAAGCTGTCGGAACTTTAAGCTTGATTGCTGATGGAGAAGGAGAAAGCTGCGAGTTAAGCCACTGAGAAGACTGGCTGTAGTAGTAGGTGTATTCTTGGTTATTGCAGCCAGTTCCATGGATCTGCGCTTGCTCTCAGTTTCAGCTCAACCTGTCTGGCCTCAGTCGTGGATACAAATTGATTGGGACCGAAACGAGAATGGTGAAACTGATGATTGGCGGGACGTTGAAACCGCTCACTATCAATATGACGACGAGTACCTATACTTGAAGCTTGCATGCTATGGGTCGCCCGGCAGCGATTGGCCTACTCGAGATGCCAGGTACAAATGGTTCATTGATGATAGCGGCTACATGTATTATAGCGGTGGAAACGTCTTCGACGCAGAACATCTGCTCTTTGTCGAAGACACAGATCATGACGGTGCCGGCGAAATGTACTTGCTCCATGACATTGACAATGACGATGATTTTGGGGACTATGAACCCTGGCCCACTGCAGGTTATGCGAGCTATGAAATCACAGACTCGAATGTGGGCGGCTGGAGAATCGTTGCTCCTAATCAGATCGAAATGTACTTGGATTGGGCTTCACTCGGAAATCCTCCGGCTTATCAACTATTCTGGTCAACTGACCAACAGAATCCCAATCTCGATCAATCTCCCACAGCGGATCGTATGGACGAGGAAGAACCACTACTAATCCACAACGTCGCGGCTACCGGTCAGGTCTCTACACCTTCAACCGTTAGGCAGGGAGAAAACGTGACGATTCAGATCTCAGTAGAGAACATGGGAACCCAAACAGAAACTTTCAATGTCACGAGCTACTTCAATAGCACAGTTCTCGCTACAAAACTCGTGACAAATCTGGCAGCAGGACAAAGCACAGTACTCACGTATTATTGGAACACGACAGGCATCCCTGTTGGAGTCTATTCAATAACAGGGTGGGCAGACTCAAGCGCAGCTATAACTGAAACCAATGAAGACGATAACTGGTGCACTCAACAAGCTTCTGTGGATATTCAGCCTGCTCCAAAACATGACGTCGCTGCTACCTCTCAAGTTCCAGCGATGACAAGTGTGGTGCAAGGAACAGTGGTTGACATAAACGTCAGCGTTTCTAATTTGGGAGATTTCGATGAAACCTTCAACGTCACATGTTTCTATGGTCACAATGTGATAGGAGGGGAAACTGTAGTCGACTTGCCAGCTCAAACAGTTGCCAGCTTGGTTTTCTCGTGGGACACGACAGGTGTTCCATCAAACACATATTACATCCTGGCAATGGCTGATAGTAGCCGAATCATCCCTGAAACTGATGAAGCTAACAATAACTGCACAAGCCTCGAAACTGTGACGGTGTATTCACCCGGAGAGGCTGGAAAACTCTTCGTAGATAAAGTCATCAGTGCTGTGGTAAGTGGACACGATCCTCCTGTGGTAGGATTTTCAACAACTTACGAGATGACCATAATCGTGAGCAACACTGGAGGGAGCAGCGTCTTCAACATCATAGTCAATGAGACGATTTCAGATGTCTCCTATATTAGTGTAGGCACTCCAAGCCAGGGCACAATCCTCGCGGTGCCCCCTCCCAGAATAGAGTGGGATGTGGGAATGCTCCCTGTTGGCGGAAGCGCAACACTAACTTTCAGAATAGAAGCCAGTCCAGACTCCATGACTCCCCTGTATCTCAATCATAAGGAAGATCTCGTTGCTTCAGGAGTCGACTACCTGACCGGTAGCCCCGTGTCAGATACAGCCGACGAAGACATTATCGTAACCCCCATAATCCGCGACGTGGCTGCGACCAGCCAGATTCCAACGAGCACCCAAGTGCCACAGGGCGATACCATCACAGTACAGGTCACTGTTGAAAATCTCGGGAACACATCTGAGAGCTTCGATGTGACCTGCTCCTATGATGCCACGATCATCGGCGTCTTGAGAATCTTCAATCTGGGAGCAGGAAATCAAATCACCGTACCGTTCGCATGGGACACCACAGATGTCCAACCTGGAACCTATTCGATAACTGCAGAAGCTGACTCAAGCAATGAACTTGCTGAGACCGACGAAACAAACAACATTTGCACTTCACCAACGACTGTGCGGATTCTGATTAACGACATCTCCATAATCAGTCAAGCTCCATCACCCACCACTGTGACAGAGGGCGAAAACATCACTGTGCAAGCCGTTGTCAAGAATGAAGGAACAGAGCCTGCCTCATTCAATGTGAGTTGCTACAGCAACGAAACCCTGATCGACAAGCAGTCGGTTGTCAACCTCCAACCGAACATGACAATCACCGTAGAATTCATATGGAATACCACAGGGGTTCCGCATGGAATCTATTTCTTCAACACGGTTGCCTCCGTTCTGCAAGATGAGAAAGAGACAGAAGACAATGCCTGCAGAAGCACGACAAGTGCAACCGTGCTTGCAGGGCAACATCAAGTCACGTTTGACCAGATAGGTGTCTCTTCAGACTTCACGGGTACAGTGGTTACAATTGATGGGGCCGACTACACGGTTGGCAGCTTGCCAATTGGATTCCTGTGGGATTCAGGGTCAACTCATAGCTTCACCTTTGAATCACCTCTGATAGTGACTCCAGACGCAAAGCAGTATGCGTGGACAAGTACCACGGGACTGTCCACGTCACAGAGTGATTCATTGATAGTGGCTAGCGCAGGCAACGTCACCGGCGTATTCCAGAGCCAATTCTACCTGACCGTCTCCTCTCCATACAGCACAACAGGTGGGGAAGGCTGGTATGATAGTGATAGCGTAGCATACGCCAGCGTTGACACCGCCCCAGTGGATCATGGAAATGGGACTCGCAGAGTATTCGAGGTCTGGAGTGACGATGGCTCTGGAACAGAGTATGACCAAAGTAACGGGATTCTAATGGATGAACCAAGAACTGCAACAGCAACCTGGAAGACCCAGTACTTTCTATTATTGACGAAGACACTCGGCGGCTTCATCAACCCATCAATATCCGAATGGTGGGATGTCGGAAGTACAGTCACAGTCACAGCCACACCCCAAGTGAACTACTTGTTTGACCACTGGGAACTCGACGCCACAAATGTTGGCACCATCAACCCCTACCAAGTGCCTATGACTACAGCTCACACGTTGCATGCCGTGTTCAAACCGATAATCACTGGAGGCTCATCAGTTCCGATTGCTGGGTCCAGCCTTGCATGGATCAGTCTCAACATCACTCTGTTTGCAGCCGTGTCTTGCGTGGCATTCTGCGCAAAAAGGTTCCGAAGATCTGCAGGGGATAGACCGTAACCGAATTCTCATCCGCTGAAGAGCCTTGAGCGTTCACTACGCTTAAATCCTCAAATCTTCATCAGTCTAGACGGATGAGTCTCTGGAGGAGAACATGTGCAAAAACTGATCTTCTACATGGTGGATGTGTTTGCTGAGCGAAAATATGGTGGAAATCAACTGGCAGTCTTCAGAAATACAGGAAACAGCATTGATTCTCAAATGCAGAGCATCGCCAAAGAGATGGGCTTCTCGGAAACAACGTTCATCCAATCAGACACACCATCACAGGATGGAGGTTATGCTGTTCGCATTTTCACCCCGAAACTTGAGTTGCCCTTTGCTGGTCACCCAACACTGGGAACGGCCTACGTTATTAATCATGAGATTGCGAAGAATCCTGCAACGAGACTCGTCCTGAATTTGAAGGCTGGACGGATCCCCGTCACTTTTGACGACAGCGAAGGCGTAGGTGAAATCCTTTGGATGAAACAGTTGCAACCAACCTTTGGTCAAACCTTCAAGGCTCCAGGGGTGTCTGAGATTCTGAATCTTGCTGTGACCCAGGTCGATGACCGATTTCCGATCCAAGAGGTTTCCACCGGCGTGCCTACAATCATCGTTCCTCTGAGGACACTGGCTGGCGTGAGGGAAGCCACCGTCAATCGAGGAAAATACTTCGAGTTCATCAAGGGCGTCGAGGCTAAGACCCTGCTCGTATTTTGCGCGGAAACATACGAAGAGGGGAATGACTTGAATGTACGGTTCTTTGCTGACTACTTTGGTATCTCTGAGGATCCTGCCACGGGAAGTGCCAACGGGTGCCTGGCAGCTTATCTGGTGAAGCATCACTATTTCGGGAAAAGCGCAATAAACATTCGAGTTGAACAAGGTTACGAAGTAGGGAGGCAATCGTTGCTCTATCTGAGAGCTGAGGAGTGTGAGAGGAAAATCTGCGTGCACGTCGGTGGAAAAGTGATCCTGGTTGCCAAAGGAGCATTCTACGCGAACTAGATCAACTGCTCAAGTCGCGTGTTGAATGTTGACGCCTTCGTCACTCTCATGTTCTGAGATATGTGTGTAAAATCCGAAGCGCCTAGAACTTCAGGTTCTTCACATATCCATTCCACAGGACAGACGCGAGATAGCCCGCGACTGCACCGTTGATGGTTCCCAGAGTGAATATGAGAATCTCCAGTCCGAGGCCTTCAGGGAGTATTCCTGTTAACCTGACCGTGGAATAGTAACTCGCCACGCCTACTGCAAGCGTGGAAAAGGTCATTGCTGCCGTTAACCGTCGGGGCTTGACTTTCCCGTTGACGGAGTGTATATTCAGAATCGAGAACAAGGCGTCCACCAGCAGGCCATACAAGACTGCAAATACAAAGGTGAACGGAGCAGACGAGATCGTCCAGATGGCTGTCAAAGATCCGCTGACAATGGACACGAATGTTGCACCCCACTTTTCCACGAGCAAAGCAGCTAGAGCCAACAACAAAGCCTGAACTCCGATCAGCATCTTGTTTAGTGGAGACGGGGCGACAATCTTCGTAACGAGAATGATGACACTGAAGAGAATAGCGATCGCCAATCTCTTGGTGTGACTTCCCAAAGGTTCACCGCGCTCTATCCATCAAATCACACTAGTCAATAACACTTGATCGATTTGTCTCCATTCCAGCGACAACACCATCTCCGACCCCACAGTCGCGCGTGCATCAGTCCTAGACTCTCCTGACACTCGTTATTTTATCTATGGGTGTCCCCTGTTATTGCACAGGAAGTGGATCGCATGATCAGGCCAATCCTGCAGCTGGGAAATGACGGTCTCAGAAGGAAATCGGTGCCAGTGACAAGCTTTCCAGACAAGGCTCTTGACAGCCTAATTGAAGATTTGACTGAAACCCTTCATGAGGCTCAGAAAAAGTTCCACTATGGGCGAGGAATAGCAGCTCCTCAGATCGGTGAATTGAAGCGCGTGATTGTCATTGATACGGCGAGTATCAGTGATCCTTTGATAAATCCGGAAATCATCTGGCAGTCTGATGAAACGATCCAGGTGTGGGACAGCTGTCTCAGTTTCAATTTGGCTTTCTTCGTTCTTCTCAACAGGAGTCAGCATATACAATTGAGCTACCAAGATACAAAGGGTAGGCAGCTGAGGCTGGATGCAACAGAAGATCTCTCCGAACTCCTACAGCATGAAATCGATCATCTCAACGGGATTCTCGCAGTCGATCGAATGAGAGCGAAGAAGATCATGATGCGCTCAGAATGGGAGAGAAGGCGACTGGATGCGCGCAAGCGCCATTGACGGTCTATTCTGGTCATTACTATCCAGTGTCTGCGTACACATCGCTGAAGTGTGAATGATGACTCAGAGAATGAGGGTGGAAAGTGGCTTGACCTGGTCAAGCAGCTATTCTTCTTTTGTGTGAGGACTCAAGCACTACAATTCTCAAGGCTGGTACGTGTGGGTACCTTACGTAGATGACTGGGCAGGTCTCATTTTCACAATGATACCTATTCTTCGTACTCTGCTTCACCAAGGCACTTCCACATTCAGGGCACTGGACCATATCAACTAGGCTCCTGGGCATCTCCAAGCGTCTGGGTTCTGATATTTCACTTGCAAGTGGTTCTTCCAAAACGCCTCTGCAAGAACGAGGAAATCTTTAGATGAAAGTCTATGACTCATACCAGACACTGAATGAGAAATGCGGTTCTTGCGATTTAAGCCAGATTGCCAGTTGCACCATATTTCAGAAATCGAAATATCTTCTAGAACTGAGATATAGACGAAGATCGCGGCTAGTGTGGAGACATCTACGGCGTCAAAGGCTCTACGCTCTACTGAGAATAGTTCTTCTCTAAAGGCAACGATCGGCACGGGGTGTGGGATTCTAATCAGTTGAAAAACGTCGGGTTATATGTTCATACTTTGAATTTGAGCATTCAACGAGAGAAGTGATTATTATTCCGGAGCACCCATCAATTGTCATCCTGCCACTGTTCACAACTCTGATACTAATAGCAACGATCACTTGTAGAAGAAAATCCGTTAGAGGAGCTTGACAAGCTACCCTCTCCTTTTTTCCGCGTTGTCATGCAGAAAGGTTGGTTATCTTTTTCCTTTGAGGGTTTTGGCGATTGGCTCCGGAATCTTAACCTGTGAGCTTCCGTTACGTGTAATGCATCCCTTTAATGAATCCGCAGCGCAAGGTTTTTTCACCAGGCTGACGTAATGTATTGCGTCTGTAACTGAAGAGGGAGAGAGGACAAGCCGTGAAGAAAGTTTTTGCTTTTACTCTGATGTTAGTGGCGCTCAGCTTATTGATTGTCCCAGCCCAAGCACGCGAAACACCTGTTGTCGTGAAGAGAGTGAAGAATGTATGTTTCATCTTCGCGAAGGCTGACCATCATGCTAGGAAATTCTCAGTCCACTACGACAATCTCTCACCTAACTCACAAGCGCTGCATGCTGAATTCAAGGTGCAAGGAGGATTGGGGTTCACTATAGACACCATCATAATTGAGGGTGGTTCAATGGAGGCTGGCGCAACAGGTGACTACGGAATTACCATGAGTTTCAAGATAGAAGTCGATGGCGACAAGATACTAGAGGATAGGATAGTTATTCCGCCACCGCGTGCGCAGGAAAAAATTAGAGGATTTAATGCTATCTCAAGTGAAAGCTTGAGTCTTCACCGCAAACTCCCTTTTTCATATTCTCATACCTGAATAACATTCTGAGGCGGGCTACGAAATTGGAGACCAAAGGGTTCACCTACAAGCGATAGCACGAAAAAAAGTGTCTTATCCTGAAGTGGGCCGGGAGAGATTTGAACCAGGACAAATGGAGATTTCACCTGACCTTGCTTCCTGCACCCTCCCCTTTGTTCTCTCTTGTTTCCCTATGAGAATGGAAACTGGTTCTACAAACCATAATAGGCGGGTATGCCAATTAAGACAAAGAGGGGAAATGATGAAGCACATTAGTTCAGTCTTGCTTAGATTACTTTTGCCGGTTATTCTCGTACTTACACAACTACTGTTCCCATTGATTTTCATAGCACAGGTTAGCGCAGACGATCCGTTCACGTTTTCATCTTGGGCGTCAACAACACCTCTAATTGATGGACAACTCAGCCCAGCGAATCCTTGGACCGCAGCCCCAGCGGAATGGGATGATGCGGACAGGATTGAGTTCTCTCTATCATGGGGTGCTGAAGTTCACAATGCCTCTCTCTACGTTAAGAACGATTACATCAACCTCTATCTAGCGTTTGTAATTGAGAATGAAGACTACGACTCTGATGATAGGGTAGTGTTTAACTTCGACAACGATGGCGACGGAGTGAAAATGATTGGAGACGACCAACTCTGGGTTGATACGACGATTTCTTTTGTTTCGTGGGACCACCGCGCAGGTTATTTTGAAGATGGATTCTTCCCGACTCCTGCTGACGTGGCTTCATTTGAAAGGGATGTTTTAGATCTTGGTGACCTGGACGGTGTGGGCGCAGTCCAGTTCTCCGGGGCGAGTCCTAGTGAACCAGGTAATTATGTCGTCGAAATAGCTCATCCACTCGATACACTTGACAGCAGTCACGACTTCAGCCTTGGTGAGGGTCTTGGGCATGGAGCTTCAGTAAGCATGAATGTTGTGTACCTGGAAAACGGTAATCCCCTTTCAGGTGATGGGTGGCCTACACTCACATGGGGCGACTGGTCTCAAATGGCTTCTATTACCCTTGCGGATCCTCCTAATCGAGGTCCACTAGGCTTCGGAAGAAATCTGAAAATTGATGGAATTGAGATTACTCAAGCTGTACAATACTGGGATGACTTTGGACATGGAGATAACAGTTTATCTCTTGCTCGTGGAAAAAGCACTATTGTGAGAGTCTTCGTTGATCCAGGTATCTATGGAACAAGAATACATGATGTGACAGCCTACTTGTACGCAACTTCAGCTGCTGGTGACAGTCTGGCGCATCCTGGAATCTGGACCCCCAACGGACCCCTGTTCGCAGCAGCTAGGATTCAAGCTCCGCTTCCACCAAACTTCTTCACGAGAGCAAGAGAGGAATACACGATTAACTTCCTGCTTCCAGACTATTGGGTCACCCGTGGAAGCCTGAATCTTGTGGCCTTTGTGAAAGCCACCGATGGAATGACTGAAACTCTCTACTCAGACAACTGGATGAGCTGGGTGCCAATCTCATTCACTCCAACAGAATCCTTGAGAATAGGATATTATCTGATTGACTATCGACCTGACGCTGTAGGTCCAGGTCAGAACATCCCATCAGCTGCCAAGGAAGTGATAGCCCATACGTTCTTTGAGAAGGTCACTCCTATGCCTGATCTGTCAGATCCAGTGCAGTTCCTGCTTGCCGGAGCTCCCATTGTATGGGACGGTCCAGATTTCACAAATCCATTTGACGCAGGGAATCAACGTGAACTACTTGAAGACCTTGAGGAAATGAGGCGTGCGTTGGAAAGGGCGGGCGTATCATACGATCTGATCTGTGGGTTGTATGGCGGAGCAACCCAAGGCACACGCATCGGACAAGTTCCTAGTATCCCCAGCAGAGTCTTTGTTGCTCATGAGGATCGACCGTGGAGCTTCGCTCACGAGATCGGCCACAATTACGGGCTTTACCATAGTTGGGATGAACGAAGCGGTAATCCATATCTGGGCCATCCAGATAGAGAGAACTCGAGCCAAACATTCGGCTATGATACACAACAAAACTGGTTTATCAACGTGGGTTATCCTTCAGAACCTGGGGATGTTGCGAAGTCTCCACTGCATCTTTTTGAAGGCCAATATGGCAACCTGATGAGTTATGAGAATCAATACCGATGGATTGACCCTTATGAATGGGAAGAACTTATGGAAGTTTTTGATCCTCCAGTTGCAGCGCTGCAAACCTTACCTTCTAGCAATATCCAGAGTTCCTCTCCTGGCCTTCAAGTTTCGGGCAGAATCTACAAGAATAACACAGGCAGTTTGCGTCCAGTTTTCCAAATACCCTCCATCCTGAACATCAGCGTCCCCAGTGGTCCATATACTGTTGAGCTCAGAGGGGCTCCTCCTGGAGAGGAGGTGTTGTACAGCCAAAGCTTTGATGTCCAATTTGATACCGATGCTTGGGAAGGTGTTCCATTCTCCGACACGGCTTTCTTCATGCTAGATCTACCATTTATGACTGGTACATACAGCGTATCCCTCTGGAACACCAGCATATCCCCCGCCGTGTTACTCGACAAGATCACAGCTAGTGCCAACGCCCCTCAAGCAACGATAACCTATCCAAACGGTGGAGAAAACGTTGGAGACTCGTTCAATGCTACTTGGACCGCTTTTGACCCTGATGGTGATCCCTTAACCTTCAAACTGTCTTATAGTAGTGATAATGGTGCGACGTGGAGACCATTATCTCCGCGTATATATGGGACAGGTTACCTTGTGGACGGTTCAGCGCTTCCAGGCAGTTCAGAAACTTTGATTCGAGTTGAGGTCTCAGATGGGATCTACATGAGTGAGGATCAATCTGATGCAGTCTTCGACGTGCCTTTCAAAGGGCCGCGATCCGCGATTGGTATCGGAGTAGGACCCAGTAACACGTACAATTTTGGTGAGCCAATTATCTTCAAGGGGTCAGCCTTTGACCTTGAGGATGGTGCGCTTTCGAATTCATCTCTCACCTGGACCTCGGACATTGATGGTTTCTTAGGAACGGGCAGAGTATTCACCACAACTGATTTGACGCCAGGGATACATAGTATTACGTTGACAGCTCTGATAGTGATAATAACAATTCCTCGTATTCATTTGATGTAACTGTGGAGATTCATGATGTTGCTGTGATTGATGTTTCTCCAGCGAAAACGATAGTTGGTGAAGGGCATGATCTCTCTTTCAATATGACACTTGAGAATCAAGGGCTCTCATCGGAGATTTTCAACGTCACCCTATCACTCTACGAGATTAATGCTACCTCTGTCAACGTAGAACTATATGGGCTGGCAACAGCTGGGTGGGGAGCCAACCCGAACAATATTACAAGCCCAGGACCAACCATAATGGTCAATCAGTGGGATCACATCAAGCTGACCTTACACAGCGCAGATTCGCTCACACACAACTTCTTCGTTGACTATAATGGAGATCAAACTCCTACAGCTGGTGAACCTACATCTCCTGATTTCACGTCAATCATTGAATACGACTTTGTAGCGGACACTGTTGGCACATTTTTGTACTATTGCCATTTCCATGGCTCGGTAATGTTTGGCACCCTCATAGTGCAGGAACCATCCATACTATCATACTATCAGGAAAGCATCCCTAATGAGGAGCATTTGGATGCTGGAGAGAGGCGTTCAAGTGTCCGTCCCCACACTTGTCTCGGAAAAGGCTACTATATCTTCGCTGCTGCTGCAGGTCCTGTCCCTAATGAAATCGAGACAGTAGACAATACCTTCATTGTTGGACAGATAATCTTCATCACCATCCCAGGTGATGTTGATGGAGACCGCGATGTAGACATTTTTGACATCGTAGCTATGGCCACAATCTATGGTGTTGTCGAACCTGATCCATCCTATGATCCCAACTGTGACATCGATGGCGACGGTGACGTGGACATCTTCGACATCGTGGCCGCAGCTAGCCACTATGGGGAAAGCTGGTAGCGCGTGCGTGATGGTTCAGGAGCTGGAAGTGTGGAAGGGGGGCATCTGCAGATGTTCAAGGTGCTTGTCCTCTTCGTGATTGTAGCGACAGCAGTTCTGCATGAACCCGGAGCATGTTCTCCCCTCGAATGTGTCATTCCCGTCGTCTATCGATCTCAGGAAACTGGCTACTATTGTGGTCCTGCAGCTGTTCAGATGGCCCTTGGTCATGTTGTAGTTGCTGCGCCAAGCCAGGACATGTTGGCATCGGAAATGGAAACAGATCCAGTGGAAGGCGCCACATATACCGATATGATGCGTGTACCCTTTGAGACGCGGAATCTCCCGGATGTCTACGAGGGAACCTTGGAACTGGAGGATTTGCAGGAGGCAACAGATCATGGTTTCCTGACCATCATCCTCATCTATTTTAGCACTGCACTGATGTATCAACACTATGTGCTTGTCATCGGCTACAATGCCAGCGGAATCTACGTACATGATCCATGGCCCCTAAATGCGAGTCAACCTGCAGGCCGATCCACGGGAGCCAACGCGTTCATCTCGACTGATCTGCTAGCCGATCTGTGGGCCTGTGATCCTGCCCACTGGGGACTTGTCATACCGTATTCAACCACGCCTGGAGAAGGACCATCATGGTGGCAGCAGTACTGGTTTCTCCTGATCGCCGTTCCTGTTTCCATAGCAGCGGTTGCCACAATAATCCTGGTGAAAAGGAAGACATCCACAACTGAGAACTCGAATATATCCAAGGCAATCTAGCATGGACGCATGGTACCGAGGAGATGTCACCCGAGACTATTCTTGCACCCTCTCCCTTTTTCCGTGTTTTGAGTAGAATTTTCTTCTATCACACCTCTTGTGCAAACTATGATTCTCTCTAGTTGATGAAGAGAGAGTTGCGCGGTACATGCGCACACTCGGTGGAAAAAGTGTTTCAGGTGTGAACAATAGAAAGATTAGCGGTATTCCGCATCTTTTGATGTAAGAATACGCTTAAATCTCGATGATGCCCCCTTTCCTCGAGGAGTACTTTTGAGTGAGAAACCACGCGAATATGCATATTCTGGCAAACTTGAAGAGGCAACGAGACTTGAAGCACAGGCTAAAGCCCTTGAAAAGATAATTGAGAAGGAACTTGAAGTAATAGGTTTAAAACCGAATATGAAGGTGCTGGATGCGGGGTGTGGAACTGGTGCTGTTACAAGGAGAATGGCTTCGAAGATTCTCCCAGAAAAGGCGTATGGGGTAGATGTTGACCCTGTATTTATTGATGTGGCAAAGAAGGCAGCAGCCAGAGAAGGCGTGAAGAATGTTCACTTCGAGCTGGGAAACATTGATAACCTGAAATTTGAGAAAGGAACTTTTGATTTGTCATACTGCAGACTGGTTCTCATGCATGTAGAGAACCCAGTTACGACGATCTCAGAGTTGAAGCGGGTAACCAAGAGCGGAGGCATTATTGGGGCATCTGATGTTGATGATGGCGCAATGCTCTGGTTCCCTCAAACGCCAAAGCTTTTCGAGCTCTGGTCAACATTTGGTCAACGGGCAAAGACCAGAGGAGATGACCGATATATTGGCAGACAGCTTTTCTCGATATTTACCGAGGCAGGCTTAAGCTCTGTCAAAGT
>JABAOC010029949.1_pt1 | contig 15550 bp, 17 predicted proteins | sample 7062161 | NCBI WGS metagenome assembly JABAOC01 (sample SAMN14538625, study PRJNA623070) | marine sediment metagenome | biome: marine biome [ENVO:00000428]; feature: marine pelagic biome [ENVO:01000023]; material: deep marine sediment [ENVO:00002113] | place: India: Gulf of Khambhat ... | reverse complement strand
ATCTGTGATCAAATATTAGTTCTTGTCAATGGAAGAATTGTAGATTTATTTGATACACACAATGATTCTTATGACTATTTCCACCAGCTTTATAAAGATGAATTAGTCTCCAATGAAAGAAATTATAATTTTAATAAAAAAAGATCTTAAGATTCACTTTCGGACTCAGGAAATGCTCTTTTTAATGATTTTCTTGGGTCTTATACTTGTTTTAATCTTCAGCTTTGCCTTCGGGCCGCAGTTTAATAACACCGAAGAAATTGCTGCAAGTTCTATTTGGGTTGCTCTAAGCTTTGTTAGCATAATTAATCTTAACAATTCATTCCAGATTGAAAAAGACGGGAAGAGTTTTAAGGCACTAATTTTAACAGGGGTGGATGCAGGTAACATATTTTTATCTAAATTCATAACCAGTATTATTATGCTTTTTATGGCAGCTTTGATTATTATCCCCGCAACTCTAATCTTCTTTAACTTATTGAATATTAGACTCTTTTCTTCACTGCTTTTATTGTTTTTCTTGGGAGCGTCTGGTTTTGGAGTAGTTGGGATAATTCTGGCAGCTATGACTTCGTCTTCAAATATGAATGAAAATTTATTGACAGTGATCTTATTTCCTTTAGTGGTTCCAGTAATTATCTCAGTTGTTAAAGCAACTAAAATTCTTTTTGAAGATGGTAATTTAATAAATACCCAAAACTGGTTGAAATTTCTCAGCCTATATGACTTGGCTTTCTTATCACTCTCTTATATTCTGTTTAATCTAATTATCGAGGAGTAGTTATGTTAAAGAAAAAAAATATTATAGATATCTTTACCATTATTATTTTTATGCTCGCTATATATACTGTTTTTATTTATGCTCCCATCGAAAAAGAAATGGGCATATCACAAAAAATCTTTTATTTTCATGTAGCTTCGGCCTGGATAGCTTTTTTTGCTTTTTTTATTACTTTTATGGGAAGCCTAATTTATTTATTGAAAAGAAACCGTAAAGCTGATTATATTGCCTATTCATCAGCTGAGATTGGAGTACTATTTACTAGTATGGTTTTAATATCTGGTCCTATCTGGGCGAAAACTGCCTGGAATACATATTGGACCTGGGATCCTAGATTAACCACAACGTTGGTCCTTTGGTTTATATATATTAGCTATTTATTGTTAAGGACTTCTATTACTGGAGAGAAAAAATATGTATATAGTGCAGTTTTTGGAATTTTTGGCTTTATAGATGTTCCTATTGTCTTTATGTCTATACGGTGGTGGAGGACAATTCATCCAGTAGTGGTAAGTTCCGGTGGTTTTAACCTTTCATCAGAAATGGTAATTGCTATGCTTGTCTCTATACTTGCATTCACTTTCTTGTTTATTAGTTTGGTATCAACAAGGTATGAAATTGAGAAAATTTCAGAGAAAGTTAAATCTTATCAGAGCAGGATTGGAGGTTAAATGATCGTGGCTTATTTTTTCGCTGCCTATTTGATAATTTGGCTTTTGACATTTGTCTATCTCATGATTATGAGATCAAAGGTTAACCAACTTAAAAAAGAAATCGATTTGACTAAGAATTCTTCTTAAGGAGATATGGGTATGAATCAACTTATCTGGCTTAAAAAAACAATAATTGTCATAGCCTTGTTAATATTTTTAGTTTATTCAGGCTATTGGATTTTTAAATATACTACTCAGAAAAATGGAGTTGAAAGAATTGAATCAACCAAGATAGTTAAAGAAGGAAATGATCTTATTTTTCCGGATTTATTGTTAGACATGACAAAAACACAATTCATTGAAGGAGAGCTAGCTCTAAAACAAATTTATCAATTACACAGGAAAGAATTACCGCTAAAAAATGGATATATTCTTAAATACATGAGCCAGGACCAGCAATTTGCTGTAAAAATTTGGATATCTGAATCTAAAAAGGAAAGTGAAGCTAAGAATTTATTAGATGATATGGTTATAAAGATGGATAATAATCAAATGTTTTCTTCTCCAAAAAAAATTACAATTGATAATAATATATCTATCTATAGAACCGGTAGTGGAGATACCATGGACTTCTTTTATCAATCAGGAAATTTATTGGTCTGGGCCCAAACAGACAAAAATTATCCTAATTACAAATTTATGGAAAAGGAAATTACTCAAAAGATTAAGGGATAAATGGAAACGAAAAATGATTTTTCACTAACAGCAAAAAGAATTAGAAGTATTATTTTGGTGCTTTTTATAATTTTTCTGGTTGTTTATATAGGTATTGCTTCTTTAAATGGTGGAGTTGGCAAGTATACTGAAAAACTTTTTAACTGTCGGTCTGAACCGGTGGAATTAAAAGAGATATAAAGAGGAAGTGTTTTATTTGACTAGAATATTTAAATTGATTTTGCCAATAGTATTATTGGTAATAATTCTCATCAGTATCTACTGGATATTTGAATATAACCGCAAAGAAAAAGCATTCCGGGAAAGTTCAGATATGACTATTAGAGAAAATACTGAACAGAAGGAAGGGCAATTTTTAAGCCGAATAGATAATGGAGAAGGCAACGTTCAGATAGAAGTTACATATACTACCCCCAAGATTCTTAGTTCAATAGTTACTACAGAGACATATGAAAAAATAAACTTCGAAAAAAATTATGTTTTTATGATTTCTATCAACACTCATTCGGTTAATCTAGATCAATTTGACTTTGTGAAACTTGTGTTTTTACGTACAGAAAGCGGTGAAGAATTTCCGGCCTTGGCAAAGGCAGACACATTTAGTGGAGAATCCCATCATAAATTAGGGGTAGTTGAGTTTTCGAAAAAAATACAGAATGAAAGCATTTTTAGTAAAAATGATAAATCCTTTGAATTAATAATCAAAAGTGTATCAGGTGTAGAAGAACGCAATTATAAATTCCCGCTGCCGCTTCCTGAAGTTTAAATAGGGTGAGTTGCAGTGGGCAATGACCTAACATCATCATTTTTTCCATTCCTGGCTGGAATGTTTGCTTTTTTGTCTCCTTGTATAATACCTATGCTTGGAGTATATTTAGCCCTGATTACAGGGATGACCCTAGACCAACTAAAGACAATTGACCTCAACCGCCAACTGCAAAATTCTCTTATAATTAAGACCATTTTCTTTGTTTTAGGTTTTGGTTTAATCTTTACTCTTGCTGGTGGTTTGGCTGGATTTGTCGGTCAATTATTTCAAAAATATACGATTTGGCTTGGCCGGGCTGGAGGATTAGTAATTGTCCTTTTTGGTCTGCAACTTAGCGGCCTTATTAAATTAAACTTTCTTTCTAGGGTTCGATTATTTCCTAGTTTATCAATAAAAAATTTAGAAAATCAGACTGTTGCCCCTTTCTTAATAGGGATATTCTTTGCTGTTGTATGCTCTCATTGCATAGGGCCATTGCTCTATTCGATTCTTATATATGCAGGATTAACAGGATCTGCTACTCAAGGTATGCTTTCTATGGCAATGTTTTCAGCAGGACTTGCCATACCCTATTTACTGATAGCTTTGGGAATAAAGCCAATTTTGAACAAAATTAACCGCTTAACTAATAGACAGATTAGATATATTTCAATATTTGCTGGATCTTTTCTTGTCTTATTTGGATTACTGCTTTTTTTTAATAAATATCAATTTTTAGTTGAGCTTACTGGGAAGATTCTTCCATATAATTTTCCTGGAAGCATGTAAAAGCTTACTAGATAGCATAATAAATATTATACTGGCGGTAATAACTAAAGTATTGACAATAAATCCCTACCAAATTATTATAGTATAAAACATATCAATTAGATAGGATTTAAAATGAAGTTTTCAGCCAAAGGTGAATATGGGATAAGAGCAATTCTAGACATTGCTATTAACGCTGATGAAAACCCTGTTCAGGTTAGGGAAATTGCCAAAAGACAGTCGATTCCGGAGAGGTTTCTGGAACATGTGATGGCTGCCTTAAAGAGGTCAGGTTTGGTTGATAGTATTCGCGGTGCTCAGGGTGGATATCTTTTGGGAAGGCCAGCTTCAGAAATAAGTCTTGCCGAAATAGTGGAAGCTCTGGAGGGACCGATAAATCTGTGTGAATGTATTTCAGATGAGGAAACCTTTTCATGCGATTTGGAAAGCGGTTGTGTGGTCCAGGATGTTTGGCGGAATGTAAAATCTGCAATTCAGGATGTTCTTGAATCCATCACTCTCGAGGACCTGGTTAATAAAAAGAAAGAAAGAGAAAAAAAATCTCTTATCTATCATATTTAAAGATATTTTGAATATTTAAAGGAGAAAGATTTTGTCAAGAATTGCTAAAGATTTAAGTATGCTGATTGGTTCTACCCCATTGGTCCGGTTAAATAATATTTCTGATGAAACAGGAGCCGAAGTTGTAGCCAAACTGGAATCGTTTAATCCTGCCGGCAGCGTAAAAGACAGAATAGGTGTCAGCATGATTAATGCTGCTGAAAAAGACGGATTGATAAACAGCAGTACGGCAATTATTGAACCTACTAGTGGGAATACTGGCATAGCCTTGGCTTTTGTTGCTGCGGCCAGAGGTTACCGCCTTATTCTTACAATGCCTGATACTATGAGCATTGAACGGAGAAATCTTCTTATAGCATACGGGGCTGAACTGGTTTTGACTCCGGGAGCTGAGGGGATGAAAGGTGCAGTAAGAAGAGCCGAGGAACTTCTTGATGAGATTCCTAATTCTTATATGCCCCAACAATTCAAGAACCTAGCAAATCCAGAGATTCATCGCTTGACCACAGCAGAAGAAATCTGGAATGATACAGACGGCCAAGTGGATATTTTAATCTCAGGAGTTGGCACCGGTGGAACTATAACTGGCATAGCCCAAGTGATTAAAGAGAAAAAGCCTGACTTTAAAGCTATTGCTGTTGAACCAAAAGATTCAGATGTTATTTCAGGTGGAAAACCCGGTCCTCATAAGATCCAGGGCATTGGCGCAGGGTTCATTCCGGATGTTTTGGACCCCGAACTTATCGATGAAATTGTCCTGGTTGAGAACGAAGATGCTTTTAAAATGGCCCGTTTGTTAGCCAGTGAAGAAGGTATTCTCAGCGGTATCTCTTCTGGTGCTGCTGCCTGGGCCGCTAAATTTATTGCCGAAAAACCTGAAAATAAGGGTAAATTGATTGTAACAATTATACCCGATACAGGTGAAAGATATTTAAGCACTCCCTTATTTCAATAGGATGAATAATATGTTTAAAAGGTTTAAAGAAGAAATAAATACTATTTATGAAAAAGACCCGGCAGCAAAGAATATATTCGAGATTTTCTTGGCCTACCCTGGTTTTCACGCTATATTAATGCACCGTTTGGCTCATTCTTTATGGAAGAGAAAGATACCTGTTATTCCAAGAGTGATATCCCATTTTTCACGTTTTATAACTGGAATTGAGATTCATCCCGGGGCTACAATTGGAAAGAGGTTTTTTATAGATCATGGAATGGGAGTTGTAATTGGAGAGACAACAAATATAGGTGATGACTGTCTGCTTTATCAGGGAGTTACTTTAGGGGGGACTGGTACAGAAAAAGGTAAAAGACACCCGAGCTTAGGGCATAATGTAGTAATTGGGGCTGAGGCTGTTGTCCTAGGGGCGATAACTCTTGGTGATAATGTCAAAGTAGGAGCAGGCTCGGTAGTGGTTAAAGATGTTCCACCTGATTCTACAGTGGTTGGTATTCCGGGAAGGGTAGTGATGGTCAACGGCAAAAGAATCGGCCCTCTCGATACACTTGAGCATGGCAACCTTCCCGACCCTGAAGCAACAGCAATAAAATGTCTGGTTGATAGAATAAACAAACTTGAGGAAACGGTAGACCAACTTAAAAAAGAATCATCAGAAGATAAAAAGGTTAATTTAAAACATAATACCAGAAGCAGATGACTATAAAGAAGAATTAAAAGTATTTAATCTATTATTTAAAGTTATAAATTTTATTATTTTAAAATGGGACATTCAAGTAAGCTATCTCAAAAATATAATCAGTTAATTGAAGCAATAAGTGCATATGATAGTGCAATTGTTGCTTTTTCTGGTGGAGTTGATTCAACTTTAGTACTTAAAGCTTCAATTGATGTCCTTAAAGATAGAGTAATGGCTGTTAGCGCTATTTCAATGACCTATACTCAGGACGAGCTTTCAGCGGCCAGGGCAATCGCAGCAGAATTAGAAGTTGATTTGAAAATTATTATGACCGATGAGCTAGAGGATGAAAAATTCATTAAAAATGATGCTGATAGATGCTTTTATTGTAAGTCTTCGTTATTTTCGAAACTAAAGGAGATAGCCACAGAAGGTGGATATGATGTAGTTTTTGACGGAAGCAATCTGGAGGACCTTTATGACTATCGTCCGGGGAGAAAAGCAGCTGAAAAGTTCAATATCATCAGCCCACTGCTTCTGGCAGGATTTACCAAAGATGACGTGCGTCATGTTTCTAGATATCTTGGGCTATCGACTTGGAGTAAACCAGCTTTAGCTTGCCTGGCTTCTCGCTTTCCCTATGGCACCAGAATTGAGGAGCCAGCCTTGAAAAAAGTAGAAAATGCTGAATCATTCTTAAGAAGCATCGGGCTTAAAGAAGTCAGAGTAAGGTTTTATGATAATTTAGCAAGAATAGAGGTTTCAGTATTTGATTTACCAAGATTTTCAGATGATGATTTTAGGAGAAAGATTTTATCAAAAGTTAAAAACTTTGGGTTTGAGCAAATCTGTTTGGATCTTGAAGGTTATCGGACAGGCAGTATGAATGAGATCTTAGATGATAGAGATTTTGCTGGAGAAAGGATTATATTATGAAAAGGATTTATGTGGATTATAATGCCACAACTCCAGTCAGGCCTGAAGTGTTTGAAGAGATGAAACCTTATTTTGTCAGTAGATTTGGAAACCCCTCAAGTGTTCATTCTTTTGGCCAAGATGTTGCCAAAGAGATAAATGTGGCCAGGGAAAGTGTTGCTAATTTGATTGGAGCAGACTCAAAGGAAATATATTTTACAGGGTGCGGAACTGAATCCGACAATCTTGCTCTTAAAGGGATTGCTTTTGCTAACAGGGATAAGGGAGATCATATAATTACTTCAAAAATCGAACACCGTGCTGTTCTTGATTCTGGTCATTTTCTTGAAAAAGCAGGTTTTAGGGTTAGTTATCTACCAGTTGACCAAGATGGGCTTATAAGTCCGGATGTATTGAAGAATGCAATGACGCCTGACACTATTTTAGTCTCGATAATGCATTCAAATAATGAGATTGGTACTATAGAACCTATAAAGGAACTGGCAAAAATAGTCAAAGAGATGGGTGCCTATTTTCATACAGATGCAGTCCAGTCAGTAGGCAAAGTCCCGCTTGATGTCAGGGATTTACAGGTTGACCTGCTTTCAATATCTGCTCATAAATTTTATGGCCCCAAAGGAGTTGGAGCAATTTTTATCAAAAAGGGTACAAAAATTGAACCTTTTATGCATGGCGGTCATCAAGAGAGAAGGAAAAGAGCTGGCACCCTAAATGTTCCGGGAATAGTTGGCCTGGGCAAAGCAGCCGAGTTGGCCAAGGCGGAGATTTCAGAAGAACAGGCTAGGCTGGTTAAGATGAGAGATAAATTGATAGATGGATTGCAATCACAAGTCAAGGGAATTCGACTTAATGGCCACAGAACAAAACGCCTGCCTAACAATGTTAGTTTTTGCTTTGAGAAAGTTGAAGGTGAGTCAATCCTTCTTATGCTTGACATGGAGGGAATTGCTGCTTCAAGCGGATCAGCCTGCACCTCTGATACGCTTGAGCCATCTCATGTGATTTTAGCTATCGGAGTACCGGCAGAGTTAGCTCACGGGTCTGTCAGATTTTCTATTGGAATATTAACTGTCGAGGAAGATATTGATTATATTCTGGAAAAGACTCCACCGATTATTGAGAGGTTGAGAACTTTATCGCCGCTAAAGTGAGATAATTTTTTATAAAATAATTAATAAGTTGAGTATGACTAATTGATCTGGAGGAAGATATGTACTCGGAGAAAGTTATGGAACATTTTTCCAATCCCCGTAATGTCGGTGAGATTGAAAACCCTGACGGGGAGGGAACAGTTGGTAATCCAACCTGTGGTGATATTATGAAACTTTCTATAAAAGTTGAAGGTGACATAATTGTTGATGCGAAATTTAAAACATTCGGTTGCGGGGCAGCAATTGCTACTTCATCTATAGTCACAGAGCTGGTTAAAGGTAAGACAATCGAGGATGCCCTCCAGATTTCAAATAAAGCTGTAGCCGAAGCTTTGGACGGTTTACCGCCGGCTAAAATGCACTGCTCAGTTTTAGCTGAAGATGCATTAAAAAAAGCAATTGATGATTATCGAAATAAAAAAGAGGCAAAGCAGGGGTAATGTCCCCAAAAGTTGCAGTAGCAATGAGCGGCGGAGTTGACAGCTCTACCACAGCTGCTCTGTTAAAGGAAAAAGGATATCAGGTATTCGGTATCACTCTTCAAATCTGGACTCCAGATATGTTTCCAGAAAAAAGAAGCGGCTACCGGGACTGCTGTTCAGTGGAAGCAATAGAAGATGCCAAAGCTGTTTGTGCCTCACTGGGAATCTCACACTATACTTTAAACTTTCGAGATATATTCGAAAAAGAAGTTATTCAAAATTTTATCCAGGAATATTTATCTGGAAGGACACCCAATCCATGCATTGTCTGTAATAAGATTATTAAGTTTGATTATCTTTTATCTAAAATAAAATCTTATGAAGCCGACTATCTGGCAACTGGCCATTATGCCAGAATAATTTTCGATGAACCTTCAGGTTATTACCAGCTAAAAAAAGGAATAGACCCTGAAAAAGATCAATCCTATTTTTTATACAATCTTAAGCAAGAGCAACTGGGCTCGATTTTGATGCCGCTTGGCGAATATAAAAAAGATATGACCAGGGACATGGCAAGAAGTTATAATCTACCGGTATCAGAGAAAGAAGAAAGCCAGGAAGTTTGTTTTATTCCAGATAATGATTATAGAAAATTTTTATGGCAAAAAGCCAGGATTGCATTCAAACCGGGGAAAATAATTGATAACCGGGGAAAAGTTTTAGGTGAACATAAAGGGATTGCCAATTATACAGTTGGTCAAAGAAGAGGACTGGGAATTGCCGCTAGAAAACCCTTGTATGTTATTGAGATACGGCCTAAGAGCAATGAAGTAGTAGTAGGATTTATTGAAGAACTTGAAAAGAATTTTTTTCGAGTAAAAGATATTACTTCGATAAGTGGCCAGAATATGAGTGGGGTATTCTCAGCCAGGGTAAAAGTAAGGTACCGGAGTAGAGAAATACCGGCTAGTATTTCAGTGAAAAATAATCACCTGGCCGAAGTCTCATTACAAGAAAATCAAGCTGGCATTGCTCCTGGGCAAGCAGCAGTATTCTATCAGGATGACCAGGTTATTGGTGGTGGAATTATTATATAAAAGTAATTTTTTCCAGATATATTTTTAGGAAATTTGTAGATTTAATTTAAGAGTTGTTAATAATTATTCAGAGTAAATAACAGGGTATAAACTGCATAACATGGTTAATACCAGGTGCATAAAATGAAGACACATTAATTATGCTTGGAGGATTTATATAAAAGTTTTATTAAGGACTTCTAATAAGTTTTTGATTGGTTATGAAAGTATACAAAGTATAAAACAGGGCTTTCAAATCCTAAAAGAGCTGGAAATGCATACCATTTGGATTGTTTTTAAGTAATATCATATTATTAGAATTAAAAATAAAATAATAAGATATGCCAAAGAAGAAATTAGAAAAGTATCATGAAAGTCGTATTAAAAATAAAGCTACGAAAGCAGTAGCCTCAACATTAGGTGTTCTGGTAGGGCTGGCTGGCATAGAACATGGCTTCTTTGAGTTGCTGCAAGGCAATATTGCCCCAAGCAGCTCAACAATTGAAGCTATTGGCCCGGAACAGAGGTTTTGGGAGTATGGAACTGAACGGGCTTTAACAATTATCCCCAACTTTTTATTAACAGGAATACTGGCAATAATATTTGGCCTCTTGGTCGCAATATGGGCAGGTTTGTTCATCAATAGGAAATATGGCGCGGGAATTTTTTTATTTCTATCAATCATACTGTGGCTGGTTGGAGGAGGTTTTGCCCCAATATTTATGTCTGTATTAGCAACTATTACTGCAACAAGGATTAAGAAACCATTAGAATGGTGGCCTAAAAATCTCCCATTGAGCATAAAAGGTTTCCTGGTCAAGTTATGGCCTTGGACATTGATCGCCTTTGTTTTAGTGTTTATAGTCGGTGTAGTAATCGGTATTTTCGGCTACCCTTTATTGTGGTTCTTTGATGAAAAGGCCACAAACAACATAGTCTGGACATTAGCCTACATAATGGTTGGATTGATGCTGGTATCTATTATTACAGCATTTGCCTATGATATAAACGAGGATGATTCCACTCGAGTACAATCTACCTAAACAGAAGCAGGATAAATTAGTCGATAACTTTATTGTCTATCGTCTTAAATAAGGCATCAAAGTTTTGAAAAATCATTTAATGGCCTTTATTGGATAATCTTAAAAATAAGAAGCATATATCACTTATAAAAAGATGTGTTGGAATTTGTCTTTGGAAAGTTCTAGATTTTTAGTGGGCCATTCTGGACACTACTTGAACTTACTAGATGACCTGAAGCTATGGGCATATTACTTGAGCTGGGAGAATATATCAAGAAGTTACAATAATATCTTCTGATACTTTATGTTTAGTCCTGAATATTATATGTCTTCTTTTCTACCTTCAATATGTATATCAGGCAACCACTGGAGAGCTTTAGGCAGATACCAGTTTCTCTTCCCTAATAACTTCATACTGGCTGGTACAAGTATCGAACGAATAATGGTCGCATCCATTATGACAGCTACTGCCAAACCGAAGCCCATCTGCTGAAACATTATCATATCTCCAGCAGCAAAACCGGCGAAAACGGCAAACATTATAAGAGCCGCTCCAGTAATGATTCGCCCGGTTGAGCGAAGCCCAAAAGCAACAGACTCAGTGTTATCGTCTGTCTGATCAAAGCGCTCTCGAATCCTGCTTAACAGAAAGACGTGGTAGTCCATGGAAAGGCCAAAAAGCACCGAGAACAAGAAGAGAGGTACCCAAGCTTCAATTGCATCAACTTGTTGAAAGCCGAAAAAATCAGCTCCAATTCCTTCTTGAAAGACAAGGACCATTAAACCATAGGCCGCACCAACTGAAAGCAAGTTCATTATTATTGCTTTTATAGGTACTACCAGAGAGCGAAAGACAAGAGTTAGCAAGATAAAGCTTAAGCCAAGAATAACAACAAATACTAGTGGCAAATAATCTTGAGCAATCTTAGTGAAATCTATTGATCCGGCTGCTGTCCCTGTTACATAGATGTCGGCATCAGTCTCAGAAAAAGCATCAGGAATATAACCATCGCGCAGCTCCTCTACTGCATCTGCCGTTTTGTCATATTCTGACTCCGATAGAATTGGTACATTCAAAAGGGCAAAATCTTTATCATCATTGATCATAAGGTTCGAAGGACCAAAATCATTATCTTTGGCGACATCCTTCTGAAATTGTTTTATTCCTTGCTGTACAGATTTAGTATCAATCTCGCCATCAATGACAATTGAGGCCATGGTCATTTCTCCATATGAGAACTTGTCTTCAAGAATCTTAATAGCTTCTTTTGATGGAAGACCTTCAGGAATTGAAGCTGCTCCCATGGAAGTTCCAATATTAATATTCAGGAGTGGAAAAGCAAAGGCGAGAAGTAATCCAACAGTTAAAACAAGGCTTATTACAGGATTCCTCATAACAACTCCAGATATCCAGTTCCAGAAACCTCTTTTTTCTTCATCTTCTTTTTTAGTAACACTTCGTCCAAGAAATGGTATACGCAGTGAATTAACGCGGTCACCTAAAAGACGAAGTATTGCAGGAAGAAGAGTAAGAGAAGCAAGTACTGCAGATATAACAACTAAAATAGCACCCGTAGCTAGACTTCTGAAAATAGTATGAGGAACAATTATATTATCATGCCAATAAGAGCTAAAATTACAGTCATCCCGCTAAAAAGGACAGCTTTGCTGGCTGATGCCCCCGAGTTGGCTATGGCCTCTATTATTTCAATACCTTTTGTTCTTTCCTCGCGGAAGCGTGAGACTATAAAAAGTGAATAGTCAATGCCAACAGCCAGTCCCATCATGGTGATCATATTGACAATGAAAAAGGAGAATTCAAAAGCTTGCCCCAAAAGTGATGTTAATCCAACAGCAGCAATGATAGCTACTACGGCTAATATTATTGGGATGGAAGCTGAAACTAGGGTAGTAAAAACAATTATCAAAATAAGCAAGGCAATAAGGATACCATAAAACTCACCAGTTTGTAGATCTTTTTCTGATGTCTCTTGAAAATCCTTGTTTATTGTAGCACTGCCCATGATTCTAGCTTCAAAATCTTTGTCTTTGTCAGCTTCTTCGACAATCTTATGGACTTCATCAATATTCTCCATTGCTTCTTCGAGCTCTCCAGTCATTACAATCGGAAGCATAGTAGTGTTTTTATCTTTGGAGACCATTGAAGGATCACCTGTTTGATAGAAAGAATAAGCTTCTTCAATAATATCTTCATCGAGCTTGGTAATATCTTTGTATATTTCATCAACAAATTCTTTATATTCGGGATTATCAACCTTTAATGAGGAGCCTATAACTATTATTTCCTCAACTTTATCAATATCGGGCATTTTTTTCTCAAGCAGTTTCTGTCCTTTGTATGACTCTATATCATATGTCGGATTAGCCTCCATAGTAAGCGCATCTCCGAGAAGGTTTGATGTTATAAAAAAGGCTATAATTAAAGCAGTAATCCAGACAAAAATAGTGATCCAGGGATATTTCCCGCTTAGGCGGGCCAGTCCCTCAGTAGATAATAAAGAACCCATTTTTAACACCTTTTTAATTAATAAAATAAATCCATATGTTTATAAAGAGTTTTTTCATAATTTTTATTCAATCATGAACTTTTAACTTTATCGGTTACTTTATAAAGAGATATTCTTGATTAGGCGGAAGAGGAGAAAAGCCTCATTAGTAGGTAACAAAAATTTAAATTGTATACATTTAAATGGAAAATAAAATAAGTATATATAATAATTTATCTTTTCTCGGTTCTCTCTAGTATTTTTATTAAAATAGCCTAACTTAACTAGTCAGGGAAAAAAATGGCCTAAGAAAGCTAATATAAATATACGTTGAAATGAATTGTTTTTTTCTCTTAAAAATTGGTAGTTGGAAGTGGAAATTGGAAATAGGTAGTAGGTTGTGGGCTGTAGGATCTAGCCTTTTAGATTTTAGCTATAAGCTATAGGCTATTTAAATCTTATAGCTTACAGCTTATGTCTATAGTTAGTGGGCGATACCGGTTTCGAACCGATGACCTCTGCCGTGTGAAGGCAGCGCTCTCCCCCTGAGCCAATCGCCCGGAAATAAATAGCCTTGATTATTGGCTATACCTTTTTATAGATACCTGCTGATACTTTATATTAAATAATATCTAAATCTTATTTGGCAAATAACAATTTTAGTATAATAATATTTGGTTTAAAAAACTAAGCACAGTGACTAAATTTAGGTTCAGGTTAATTTTTTGTATGTATTTTTTTTGGTAATAATAATTTCAACTCTATTCTTGACAATTTTCGGATGGGTAAAAGGGAGCAAAGGGTTGAATAAAAAATATAAAAATGATCGGGATCTGGTCAAAAACCTAAAAAAACATGTCTATAAAATATCGCATGAAATTGGAGAACGCAGCTATCTTAGGTACAGTAAACTGGTAGAGACTGAAGAATATATTGCCAAACAGTTCAATTCATATGGCTATAAGAATGAATTTCAGGAATATTCAATCAACAATCAAGTTTTCCGCAATATAATTGCTGCCAAGCAAGGAAAGGAAAAGAAAAAGGAAATAATAGTTGGAGCACACTATGACACGGTCGCCACTCCGGGAGCGGATGATAATGCCAGTGCCATTGCCGGTCTGCTCGAATTATCTAAATATTTTTCTGAAATAAGGACTTCTAAAACCTTAAGATTCATAGCTTTTGTAAATGAAGAGCCGCCATTTTTTAAAACTGAAAAAATGGGTAGTAGGTTATATACTATGGCAGCTAAACAAAGAGCAGATGACATTCAAATTGCATTTATTCTGGAAATGATTGGTTATTATTCTGACAAACCTTTTTCCCAAAAGTATCCACCTTTTCTGGGGCCTTTTTATCCTAACACCGGTAACTACATTGCAGTAATCGGAAATCTTCATTCAAAAAGTATAGTAGATAGAATTGTTAAAGCTTTTAAGGAAAATAGTAGTTTTCCAATTGAATCATTGAATGCCCCATCTGCCGTTCCGGGTATTGATTTTTCTGATAACTGGTCATTTTGGCAAGAAGGTTATCCGGCTGTGATGATTACTGATACAGCTTTTTATAGAAACTCCAATTACCACCGTCTAACAGATACATACGAAAAATTGGATTATAGAAGCCTGGCAGAGGTCATCAATGGCTTAAAATATGTTTTAAAGTGGTTTTCCGATCATGAGTAACTCTTCAATTTATTAAAATCAATCAAAATATAAAAACATCTCATTATTATTGAAATAAAAAAAATTAGAAATTGTTAACTTGGCTAGAGGTATGTTTTTAAAATAATACTACTAATTGTGTTATTTTAGGTATAATATAAGATAATTGTTACATCTTTGGAGTGAAATAATTTGGAGTTGAGAAACGAACGCCGTAAAGGCGACCGTAGAAAAGGTCAAGATAATTTTATTTTTATTGAAAGAAGAGATGGGTTTAGCAGGCGATTATCTGATAATAGCAATTTTACCAAATTTTTAAATTCTATGAGGAACAATGTGTTCGCCTATCTTGGAATACTAATTGCAATTAACCTATTAAACATTGCTGATTATATCTATACAGTAAATGCAATTTCTAAAGGTGCTATTGAAGCGAACCCGGTTCTTCAATTCTTTTTCACCGTTAATAACCAGATTGCCGGAGTATATAAGATTCTTATGGTACTTTTTATATCTCTTATTGCCTGGAAATTTCGGAAATATAAATCCATTATTGCGACTAATCTATTAATTCTATTAGTCCTAAGCTTTGTCCTGATATACCATTTTTATGGCCTAACAATAGTTTAGTAAGAATTGAGAAGGGCAGGGCTGCGATTTTTCCCTATGTAGTTCTTTTTATTATATTGCATTGTTAATTAATATTGCCTTCAAAGGCGGAATTACTAACGCTTTGTGAAATCGAAAAAATAGGTTAAAAAGGCAAAGAGAACAGTTAATATAAATGATACTCTCCAGTTAATTCTTTTCATAACCTTGACAGGCTAATATTAATGTTATATAATGACCGACGGTTAGTCAGTGA
>JABAOC010012441.1_pt1 | contig 15555 bp, 18 predicted proteins | sample 7062161 | NCBI WGS metagenome assembly JABAOC01 (sample SAMN14538625, study PRJNA623070) | marine sediment metagenome | biome: marine biome [ENVO:00000428]; feature: marine pelagic biome [ENVO:01000023]; material: deep marine sediment [ENVO:00002113] | place: India: Gulf of Khambhat ... | reverse complement strand
AACAAACAGCAGCCCCAACCATGGCACTAGACCAGGACAAAATAGTTCCCCAAAAGGCACCGAAAAGTAGTCCATTGGTAAAAGTTATTACAAAAGCAGGAAGAGGAGCGACTACTGATTGAAAAACCATCAGTAATCCGGAAATAAAAGGCGCCCATATTCCAAATGAAAGCAAATAATCCTTGAGGGCTTGAATGTCAGCTTTGCTTAAAATAGTAAAAGAATTATTTACAAATTCCTGGAATGGCTTTATTGCTATGTATAATATCGCAAACAGTGCAAGCAAACCGGTGCTGATAATTACTTTTTTTGTCCTTTTTGTCGGCAATATTTTCTCCCTTACAACTTACTGAATAATCTTTAATCTATTAAACAAACCTTATTGTTTACTCTCCTTTTTCAATGGAAATATCCGGATATGTCAAAGCTTCAGAAACTGAGCCATCATAATTTCTAACGTTCTCAAATCCTAATAATCTCAAGGCCAGGTAGTCAACTGACGACCTATAACCAATCAGTCAGTAAAGAACTATATCTTTATCTTTGGTAATACCAAAATCTTTTAAAGTACTTTCCAGCTCAGAAGCTTTTTTCATTAACGGAGGATCATCATCGGTTAATAGCTCAATCCAGTCTTTTTGTATTGAACCTTTTAGATGGCCCTCAGAATATTCACTTAATGGACGGGTATCGACAAAAACTTTATCTTCATCGCCTAACCATTCTTTAACCTGCTCACTAGTGGCAATTTTTGATGGGTCTGGTTTGGCATTAAAAGTGGCCTCCTCAATTTTGGGGGTTTTACGGGTTAATTTATTTCCATCTTTTTTCCACTTTGCTAATCCTCCATCTAACACACTGACCTTATCGTGGCCATAATACTCGAGAATCCAGAATACCCGGCCGGCAATAGCCGTAAGCTCCTGGTCATAAATGATTACCTTTGAATCATTACTAATTCCCATATCACCGAGGATTTCTTCTATTTTTTCCTCAGTGGCAACGATTCCCTTGACCTTTTTACTTTTATCTATAGTACTTTCGATATTTAAGTTTACTGCTCCCTCAATATGGCCCAGCCTGTACTTAAGATTATTTCGTAAATCTATAATTTTTAAGTCAGGATCGTTAATATTCTCTTTTAGCCAATCTGAGCTCACCAAAAGGTCTGGATTTTTGTAATCAGACTTAGATTCCGATTTACTTTCTTGTTTTTTCTCTGTTTTTTCATTTTCAGCCTGTTTGCATCCTGATAAAACTAAAAATGTAAGCAATAAAATAACTGTAAATAACCATAATTTCCGAATAAGTGACATAAAAACCTCTCGCTTTCAAAATAAAAATTTTTAATACTAAATTTTTTTAAAAATAGAAAAAATTAATAAGCATTATTAATATAATTTATTACAAATTATCATAAATCTTTTGTTTTGGCAAATATTAAAAACTCCTGAAAATAAAAGGTTTCTTATAATGATTTGTTATAAAAGCAGATAATCTCTAGGGAAAATCCAGTTGCTTTAAAAATTCATCCTTAAAACGGGTGTCGGCTGATAATTGTATAGTTTTAACTCGGTTTGAAATTTCATCTATTAAGGAACTTTTATCTGAATCAAGCATTATTAACCTAAGGCCTTTTAGTGAACTATTACCCATTATATGAAGTTCAGCCTGGATTCCATCTGGAAAGATTCCTAAATCGATAAGTTCACTCAAGATAAGATTTTGCCCAAAATCTCCTCCTATAAAAATATCCTTCAAATCTTCAATTTTCAACTTGGCTTCTTCAAGCAAAATATTTAACCCCGCCCTAATGGCTCCTTTAGCTAATTGTATCTGCCTGATATCTTCTTGATTAATAAAAATAGGCTGACTGTTTCCAGCCTTCTTTGCATCTATCAAAATTATCCGTTTTTCTCCTTGATCCTCAATAATCTTTGCCACCTTGCTAAATTTCTCAAAGTCAAGCTTTCCTGTTTTACTAACTAATTCTTTGTTCAATAAAATAGCCATAAGATTTATCAAACCCGATCCGCTAATCCCAATCGGCTTCTTATCACCAATCGTTTTAGTCAGAATAGCCTTATTAAATGTAAATTCTGTAATTGCCCCTGGAACAGCTCGAATGCCACAATTTATATTCATACCTTCAAAAGCCGGCCCAGCTGCAGTTGAACATGCATAGTACTTTCGGCTGCTTCTTAAAACCATCTCTCCATTTGTGCCCATGTCTAAAAATAAGGCTGGCCCCGTCAATTCCTCTAATCCTGTATGGACTATTCCCGCAAGAATGTCCGAACCGATATAGGCTGACACTGAAGGTGGTGAAAATATTATTCCCCTTGGATTTATATCCATGCCGATTTGAGAAGATTTTATTTTTATTCTCTCTTGAAATAGTTGAATATAAGGCGCTTTAGCTATAGTAGCTACCCGGAATCCCATTAATATATGAATATTGGTAGGATTGCCGGTCACTCCAACAAGATATAATTCTTCTATTCCAATATTGATTTTCTGGCAAAGTTTTTTAATCTGGCCATTAATAACATTAAGAAGCTCAGCTCTTAAATGATGAAGCCCCCTTTTATGACGCTGGGTATAAGCTATTCTGCTAATTACGTCAAATCCGTGAGTGATATTAGGATTGTAAGTTTTAGAACAAGCCAGTTCCTGACCTTTATTCATATCAATCAATGAAAATGATAATGTAGTTGTTCCCAAATCAATGGCCAGGCCATAAAGCTTTGATGTTGTATCGCCTTTTTCAATACGAATCAATTGGCCTTCATCTAAAATAGCCGTAATTTTATGGTTCGAGTTTCGAATTTTTTCCGGCAACTCTCTCATTTCTTCTAAGCCAATCCAGACATTTTTCAATTCATTTCCCAGTGCATTCTTTACTCTTTCCAGGTCGGCCAGGTTAAATTGTAAATCAGGTTGGCGTACATCGAGAAAAATTTTCTTAATTTCAGGTGTTGGTTTGTCTGTTATCTTGACAGCCTCAGCTTTAATTTCAAGTTGTTCCTGTCTATGAGGGAATTCTACAAAGACATCGCCTTCCAGCTGAACCTGGCAAGCAAGCCGGTAACCTTTTAATAAATTCTCTCGGCCCACTATTTCTTCTTCTCTGCGGTTGGGTGAATTGATTTTTCCTTCTATTTTGATAATGCACTTTCCGCACAGACCAAGTTTTCCGCAAGGTGACTCCAGAAAATAGCCCTCATTTTTAAGAATCTCTAAAAGATTCGTTTCTTCACCTACATCTATGCGGACAAGTTCTGGATAAACAGTTAATACTTTCTCAGTCAATCTTTTTCTTTTTCCTCTCTAATGACTTTATAAAGGAATTTTATTATTTCCGGATCCTGATTAGAGTGGAGGCCAGCAGCACTACCGGCTATATAAGCTCCATTCTTTCTACATATCGCTATTGTATCTTTTATTCTTTCAGCGGTATCATCCGGATTAAAATCTATTGCCCATAAGTCAGGCTCAAAATTACCCCATATGGCAACTTTTTCTCCATAAGTTTCTTTAATCTTCTTAATTTCCATTCCCGCTGAAGGTTGAAACCCATGAATACAGTCAATGCCGATATCTACAAGATCATCAATGATTTCCTCTATATTTCCACATGAATGAAGGATAGCAATATTAGAATTATCTTTAATAAAAGATATTGTCTTTTCAAGTGAAGGAAATATTTGGTTCTTTATTTGAACAGGCGACATATATGTCTTATTTGAGTAAGCTAAATCTTCTCCGATTATTATCGCCCCGGCTTCTTTATTTAAGGATCTGTCAATTACTTCTATTATAAGATTAATATTCTTATTTATTTCTCTTTTGATATGCTCAGAGTCCTTTAAGGATTCTGATAAGACTTTCATTAAACCAATTTCCTGGCTGAGCATGCTGAATGGGCCGTTAACCATTACCATCGGGCAGATATTCAATGCTGCCATTTTTTCCAGCATTTTTAGCTTGTCTTCTAAAAAATCTCCTTTTAGGCAGTGACTATCCAAATGTGCGGTAGCAATATCAAGCCCTAAAATTTCTGAAGTAAATCCAATTAATTCATGTTCTTCAACATATTCATCTTCAACAATCTTCCTGGCAAAATCCAAAGAGATTAAAATCTCTCCGGTTACGAAATCTTCATTTTTTCTTAGGATTACATCTGAAACTAATTTTCTTTTATCCATTAATTCTCCGAAAGTGATATTTTAGATTGCAGCCATATATTTAAAAATGGTCATACCGGCTTATAAAGAATGGATTCCTATTTATCTTTCTTTTAAAAAAATCGTCCCCTTTGCTAAGTACTAGTAGTTCTCCGGTGTTTAACCATTGGCCGGGCTTGAAATGCTCAATAAGATTACTATCGCGCGGAGCATAGATATTGGCTTCCTTTACCTCGTTATCCTTGGCTTTTTTAAAAACTCTATAAATTGCCGGTTGAAGGCAATAGGCTTTTTCAACTGTCGAAATACACTCATGGATATCAAGGTGTTTTCTTTTTAAAACAGACCTAACATAACCGATAATCTGGCCACCTTCCTCAACTACTATAAATTCAGGATGATTCTTGACTTCAGATTTAAAATCTTGATTTAAGCCTATCCAGCTTAACTGCCATTTCCAATAATTCAGGGACCTGGCCACGGTCAAATTGTACCTTCTTGAAAAATTATCATAAAGGCTGGCAATTTGAAAAATATCTTTTTCTNNCTTATTTTAATACCGCTAACTTTTTTTTCTATATTTTCCAGATCAATAACAGTTCTGTAGAAAAAGTCATGGTAGGGTTCAAACTCAAAACGAAAATAGAAAGCCGGGATCTTCGTAAACAGAAAAAAGTTATTAATCCCTCTTTTTCTTCGATAATCAAGTGCAAAGTTTACCAGGTCAGTAGCATTGCCTTTTTGGCGATGTTTTTTACTAGTCCTAACACAAGCTAATCCACCAGCCCGTATGACAAGTCCACCACAAATAATAGGAATAGTCAGTAAAAACAGGCTGCTTATAATCTCTTTGCCTTTTTCAATAATAAAAAACTCTGTATTATTTAAACCCCAATCTTGCCCATATTTTTTAAAAATATATTTTGTTTTTATTTCAAAAGTTTTGGAGATTTCCGGAAATGCTTCCTGTATCTTCTTTAAATCAACTATTTTTATTTTTTTCTCTTTATTCGATTTCATTTAGGAAAGTCTCTTTATGGAAAGATTTGCCTTTTCTCTACAAATATAACAAAAAAAGGAGTAAATCTAAACAATATGCTCTGAAATTATAGCCTTGCGGGGATATACTTCCTTTTTAATCAAACCCCTTCCCGGAGTCACAATCTCAATTTCTATCGAATCTTCAGTAATCACAACAATATTATAAGAAGGTTTATTATTTCCCCTGGTCCGCCAGCTGCTAACTGTCCCACAATTAACAATGAGTATATCGGCAACGGGCCAAATATAAGGGACATGCCGGTGTCCGCAAAGCACCAAGTCAACCTGGTACTGCCTGAGAAGTTTTAAAACATCGCCTGCATCCCAAACAATATTCCTTTCCCGGCCAGTCCCCGGCACACTTATCAAATGATGATGCATCATAAATATTTTAAAATCCTTGACTTGAGAAAACTCTTTATGGATAAATCGATAGTGGTCTCTGCCTATTTCTCCTTCATTTAAATCAGGTTTATTTGAATCAACTGCAATTATCTTTACTTCTTCCTGAATCATGCCCTGGCTGCGTAACCCGAATTTAAATTTTTCTGTTTTATAGCGGGGGCCTAATATCTCATCGAAAAGTAAATAACCGACATTCCTGTAATCATGATTTCCGGGTATTATGACTTTTTGCGGACATTCCAGCAAGCTAACATATTCCCTGGCTTTTTCCAGTTGCTCCCTGTAACCTGCAACCGATAAATCTCCACAAATGGCCACAAAATCGGGTTTAAGGTTGTTAATCTCTTTAATAGCTTCTAGAATCAAACTCTCGTCAAAGCGATCATCTCCGCAATGAACATCAGAACATTGGGCAATAATAAACTTATTTTTATTGTCTTTCATAAATCCCCCCTACAATATAGATATAACCAACTTAATTAATTTTCATTCAAATTCAACTTTACAGACCGGACAATTTTTTAAATCCTCCGTAACTATAGCTGAACAGAATTCGCATTCATAAAAATCTATACCACATTTAGGGCATTTAATGTCATCAAAATCGACTTTATTTTGGCAATTAGGACAGACAAGCTCATTTATTTTTTTTAGGTTTTCCGGCCGGAAAATGTTTGCATATTTCTTGCTCTTAGCCCATTTTAATACTTTTTCAACTCGATATGCAGTATATGGATGAGTATTTTCATCATCCGTCTGTACTTCCTTCTTCTTTATATCCTTGCTTAATTCCTTGTATTGCTTTAGATATTCATCAATATCAATACTTCTAGCTAAAGCTCCTGAACCTAAAGCTAACTTTATCAAAGAAGTAGCTGCTTTCTGCTTGTCTTGGGCAACAATCAGCCCGAGCCGGTCAGCAGTAATCTCGCCTTCTCTTTGCCAGGACCTTATTTCAGTCAACATCTCCTTCATTTGATTCTGGCTTAACCATGATAGGCCCATGCCTACCCACATATTTACAAAATATCCAATCTGGCTGGCAACTGTTGAGGTTTTAGAGACAACGTTTAACCAGTTTTGAGCCAGTTGGAGATATTTAACATGCCCGCTTTTTATGTGCCCGATTTCATGACCTAGTACAAAACTTAATTCACGTTCTTCAAGAAAATCTACTATGGATGAAGTCAGTACTACATAGTAAGGTTTTATCCCCATAGTAAAAGCATTAAGAGAGGGGTTCTGGGTAATAAAAATCTCTGGTGGCTTTATGTCTGCAATTTCCGAGCAGACCATATTTAACTTGTTTATTTCAGGAAATTGTTTCCCGCTTACTCTTACTCCGTTGCCAAGCAAAGACTTCTTAATTTCCGAATTATTCCAATTTTTATTAAGTTCCCTTAACGCTTTTACTATCGGCCCCTTCTTGCTCAAACCTTGGATATACTTTCTGTCTCTCGGGTTTTCATAATCGCTAATCTTTAATTTTTTTGGAAACTGTAATTCAGAAATAATGCTTTGGTTATCTATGTTGTCCAGTTTTTCTCCACATTGGCCACAAAAATAATTATTATCAGGGTTCCTTTGACCACACTTTATGCAAACTTTCATAAATAGTATTATATCAGCCACTAAATAAAATCTTATAATCTTCTGAATAAGATATTATTCTAGCCTGGCCTCAAAAGGTATAGTAGCAATCGGCTCATTGCCGGCATAGAAAATTATATAATAACGTCCGCCAATCCATTTATTATTTGGTTTTTCAAAATCAAATACTATATTCTGCGGTATTCCCAAAGCCAGGTCCTCAGATTTTTCCATAATTTCCTGGTCTGTAAGATAACCCTCGTCTGTCTCTAAAAGAAAAAGCTTAGCTGTTAATTCTGTATTCTCAGATTGATTCAACAATCTCAGGCAAGCGTAAATTTTGTCATCATCACATTCAATAAATTGAGCTTTTTCAATAATTTCATTTGTCCGGGGGTCTATCTTTGTAGCCACGGATGCTTCGCTTATTTCAATTCTCTGTAAATCTTGCGGCATCGACCTTTGATATAAAACAATTACACCAATTAAGAATACGGCTACGACAATATATATGTATAATTTTCTTTTTTGCATTTAATGACTCCCTTCTGGTTGATTCCTGTATAAGAGAGTCTTGTCAAATTCAAATAAAATAAGCTCCTCTAATTCTCCGAGAAACTTATTTACTAAAAGCGCCCCTATCAATCACCGGGCCATTCGTTTCATGATTTATTAAGCATCATATATATTCTATAACTTATTTTAAAAATCATCTACTAATACAAGGTAAATACTTACAATTTAACTCAAAATCCAGTCTAATTTTTATTCATCAATAGTGCCTTTTGATTTTTTTTAGATGATGTCACTAATTACTCGCTCAAAGTTCTTCCAGCAAATTTTATTAATTTCTTCATTCTTTAAACCAGCTTTTATTAATTCTTCAATCATAAATACCATTTTTTCCGCAGAATCCAATTCTTCAATCAGCTCTGCTCCATCAAAATCACTGCCGATGGCAGCATAATCTGAGCCAACTATTTCGATTATATGAAGAATATTTTTTACAACTTCATATAAATTTCTATTTTTTCTCTTTACTAAATGAACGGCAACTAATCCTCCACTATCTGCAATGGCTTTAATTTGAGAGTCATCCAGGTCATATTCTACACTGGTAACTTTTTGACAAGCACAATGGCTACCAATCAAAGGCTTGACGCCCATTCCGGCCAGGTCCCAGAAACAAGGTTTATTTAGATGAGCAACATCGACTAATATCCTATATTCTTTTATTTTTTCAACCAGGCTTCTTCCTTTTAAAGTTAGTCCATCAATTTGATTCACTGAACCGCTGGTAGCAAATGCATTTTTTTCATTCCAGGTAAGTGATAAACTGCGTAAACCTCTGTTATAAAATTCATCCAGCAAATCTATTCCAAGTTCAAAAAGTTGACACCCTTCCAGGTGAATTACTATTCCAAATTTGCCTTCAACAATTATCTTGCGTATATCCTCCGCTGATTTAACTATAATCAATTTTTCCGGATTTAAGGCAACATTCTTTTCAATTAGATTCAGTTGTGAATCAATATTGTGAAAATCTTTGTCAGCTTTATTGTTCACTGAATCACTCGAAAGAGAGGCAAAGGCAGATACTATTCCTCCCCTCCTCAACCGCGGAAGATCAGCTTGCCCCTCTGTAGATTCAACAAAAAAAGACCTTCTCTGGTTATCCAAGACAGAAAATGTATCTATATGCCAGTCTACAATTGGAGTTTTCATTACTAAATTTCTTTAAATATTATCCTAAATTATTTAAAAAAGCTTTGATTAAGTAGATAAAACTTTCTACGAGATCTAAAAAATAATCAATAATTTTCTGGTTAAGACTCTTTTTTTCTGGCTTAACAGTCCACCAATATAATACTTCCTCGTTTTGAAACTTTCGGGGGCCTCTCATCTTTCCATTTAAATCAATCTCTGCTTTTTGGTCCTTTCTGACAATAACTGTTTTGTTTTCTTCAAAATTATGTAATCGCACTGATCCGCTGAATACAAATATCCTAAATTCACTTTCTTTATGGCCGGTGAATAGTGCATATTGTGCCCATTCCGAATCCACTCTGGCCTTCTTATATGCAATCCGATAATTATAGCCAGGATAATTAATATCAACCCATAAATCTGTTCCCCCGGGAATAATATTAGAATATTTTTGAAGCTCAACATTTCCCCACTCCCTGATTTTAACCAAAACAGCAAGTTTATTATCGGCTTTCCTATAATAATGCACTTCAGCTAGGCTACCTTTAGGTAAATACAGTTTTTGATTATATTTCAGTTTTGAATTTCTTCTGACTTTTCTAACCAGGCCATCCTTAGAGCTCTGTATTTGAACTTTTCCTGAAATAACTTCCAAGAAAATTTCATGTAGAAATATCTTTCTTGTTCTAGCAATCTTCTCCGGTATAACCTTCAAGGAAAATATTCCTTTAGCCAAACCCCTATTTTTTCCTTGACTGGGGCTCTTTTTTAATTTTCCTGTTTCTCCTTCTTTATCAAGATAAAAATTTGATACAAACCTGCCAGTCAATATATAACTTTTAGGATTATAGCTTCCTTCCCAAAATCCTTTAACAAGATCAACTTCGTCTTCCTGATTGTGTAAATATACATACCCATTGAGGCTTCTCTGCTCTATATTATATTCGCCAGTCTCCTTAAGTTTCAGCTTACCTGTAAGATTCAGATTATATCTGTTTGAATATCCATTTTTTTCAAAACTATCATCGATTATGAACTTAAAATTTCCTTTTTCATCAGCAACAGTTACATCGAGTGTCTTATTAATTCTATGGTGAATGATTTCCCCCTGGCTTTTCCCATGAGATTTCCATCTCAAATGTTTCGTTGAAAAATCATAGAATCCTGAGTCGGCTTTGGTTGATGGATCCCAAGCCAGGCTGTAATCTGGATTTAATATGAGGAATAAGATTCCAATAAAGATTAATGATNNGTCCCACTTCTTTTTTCCCTAATAACCCTCGCTCCCTTGCGAAGAGTGGCAGCTTTTAGAAAACCCCAGAGGAGCAAAGCAGCTCCTACCATTTCAGCAGGATATAAACCTACAGTTCTTCCAGCTCGAGCCATACCTCCAGCTGATGCAATGACCAGTGTTCCGGCAGCTATTAGAACATTTGCCCAAAAACGATAAGCATACTCTTGTTTTCTGGAAAATTTAAAAGCAGAATAGATAGCTGCACCAAATAAAAATAAAGAACCCGGGATATTAAAGAAAAACCCAAGTATCCGGGGATAAGAAAAAGTAGCTCCCAAGGCCTCGCCTCCGACAGTTATTCCGGCAACTAGTTTTTCATCGATTAATTTTGTTGTAAAAGTACCTGTTATAAAAAGAACAAATAATATGATATTAAAGGTAAGATAAATATGTCCCCAGGTTTTTTTTCGGGAGATTAAATAAAGTGAGCCAAGTCCAAGGAAACCAACCAAGGCCGAGGCCAAGACTATATAAATCCTATAAATAAAAGGAATCCAGTCCTGTGTATATTCCGAATAAGTCTCCATCATGGCAGCAATGGCATAAAAAAACATCCCGATAAACCAGGCAAGTTGATGTAATTGCTTACGTTTAATATATTGCTGTAAAAGCAATAAGGAAAAGATAAAGCTCAAGATTGAAGTAGCAAACGGCCATCCCCAATGTGACCAGAATTCTGTTGAACTCATACTTAGCTCCTTTTATAGACTAAAGCTTATTATATATAAGACGAACTACTGATGAAAAACATTTATGTTTATTAATTGATTAAGTAATTTACCTTTTGAATAATTCCTTCATCCAACTTAATTATCAGAAATCAATCAATATATATCAGCAATCAATTATTGGCCTTAGGTCTATCAGGCAATATTTTGTTCTATAATATTTTATATGAATGATAAGAATTTAAGAAAAGAAAGAACCTTAAAAATCTTAAAGATATTAAAAAAAGAATACCCAAAAGCCAAAATCGTTCTTGAATATAGTAATCCGTGGGAATTATTAGTGGCTACCATTTTGTCTGCTCAATGTACTGACAATACAGTTAACAAGGTCACAAATACTCTTTTTAAAAAATATAAAATCCCTAAAGATTATCTTTTAAAACCCATTGAAGAACTGGAAAAAGATATTCGGCCTACAGGTTTTTTCAGAAATAAGGCTAAAAGCATCAGGGGCGCAGCCGCAAAAATCTTAGAAGACTTTAATGGTCAAGTACCAAAAACTATGGAAGAAATGATTACTATTCCCGGGGTTGCCAGAAAAACCGCCAATATTGTCTTAGGTAATGCTTATGGTGTGGTAGAAGGAATCGCTGTGGATACTCATGTAAAGCGCCTGTCCAACCGTTTGGGCTTATCTGCCCAAAGCAATCCGGATAAAATCGAAAAAGACTTGATGGAACAGATTAACAAAAATGACTGGTTTCAGACGACTTATTTACTCATTGAGCATGGACGCCAGATATGCCAGGCAAAAAAACCCTTTTGTCAGAATTGTATTCTCAATAAATTATGCCCCTCAGCCTTTACTTTTAACAAAAAAGAAAGTTCTAAGAAATAATTTTCACCATTTCTAAATAAAATTCAATAATATGATCTAAACAAAATTTAATAATATAATCTAAAAAAATGGGAGCACACATTATTCAATCTTTTTGCGAAAGCTATTCATTTATATTCAAAGTTAAACTAATATATAAGTGAAAGATTTATCGAGGAGGTCAAATGGAGAAACGCAAAATAGGCTCAGCCTCACTTATCCTTATACAGGGAGATATTACTCAACAAGATACTGAGGTCATAGTCAATGCAGCTAATTCCAGCTTGATGGGTGGAGGTGGAGTCGATGGAGCAATTCATAGAGCAGGCGGACCAATTATACTAGAAGAATGTAAAGAAATCATTGCCGAAAAAGGACGCTTACCTACCGGGCAATCTGTTATTACAAATGGAGGCAATCTAAAAGCAAAATATGTAATCCATACTGTGGGTCCAGTTTGGAGTGGCGGAAATAAAAATGAACCTCAGCTTCTAAAAAATTGTTATCAAAATAGCTTGCAGCTTTCCATGGACCGGGGGTATAAAACAATTAGTTTTCCTTCAATCAGCACAGGTGTTTATAGTTATCCAATTGACCAGGCTTCAAGAATAGCCATTCAAGCAGTGGTTGATTTTTTAAATAAGAATGATTTTTTCGAGCAGGTCTATTTTGTTCTTTTTGATTCGACCACATTCCAAAATTACCGTTCTGCCCTTAGTGAAATTGTTAGTGATTAATTTTTATTCTATCTAAATTTTCACTCTTTTTAGCGTATACTTTCCGGGCACAATTTTTAATTATTGCCGGGGTACCTGCATTGTTAATAATTTCAGACAACTTTGGAGAATCAAAAATTTCAACACCGGCAACAATCGATGCTCCCCTCTCGAAAAAAGGTCCGGGGTAAAGAGATGAAGTGGGGCCTATTACTAATACTTCAGGTGAGTGCTTGGACGCAGATTTAAGATATTTTTCAATTCCCCCATAAACAAGAGAAGAGCCGGTAATTATTACTATATCAGCCGACATAAAGGCTTTATCACAATCTTTGTCAGAAAAGTAAATGATTCCTTCTTCCTCAAAAGTTTCCTTTTCAATTATCCTGAATTCTCTGACAATCGGAGTCAAGCTTTTCACTAGCGGTGGAAATCTTCCGACAGTAGTTATAATCTTATCTTCAAATTTAAAATTTTTCAGAGGGTCACCGTCACAAATTTTATATTTATCCCTCATATCAATCCATGAAAAAGCGTTTAAGACAGCTGTGCCTACAGCTCTATAAAATGGCTGTCCCCTCAACATGTTCTCCATAAATCTATTAGTATCTGTATAGTTTGGTAATGAAAACTTTTTGGGAGGAAGATAAGCTATACCGGCTGTCAAATCTGTAAAGGCCGCTACATAAAAAAGGCCAACTTTTATCTCTTTTATAGTTGGCAGTATGGTGTAATCATCATTTATATTCTGCCAGATTTCTATAAGAATATTATCTTCTATCATATGTTTTTTTAAGAATATTTATATTCGAAGCATCTTGAGTAATTATTCCTTGTCTTCTTCTGATTTAGGAATAATTTTATTTTTAATTTTAGTAAATGTAGGAGTACAATCAAAAGCAGGTTTAATCTTAATGTCTTTCATTTCAGATGGAGTAAGTTTAGATATTAAAAATTCTTTAATATCCGAGCGTAGCAACATAGCTCTATCTTTGGAAGCGTAAAACTCCATTCCCAGTATTTTGCAGACTAATTCTTTTTCTTCTTTGTTCTTCATGTTTGCTTCCAATCCTGAGTAAAATACTAAATATATTATCGACTTTTATAAAAAAAACTAAATACTGAAATAATTATGTTGGATCAATGCTCATGACCAGCCTGGCCATCAGGTGCAGGTTGTCAACAACCAGGTTCGCCTGGATGGCCACAGCAATTTTTCCCGGTTTTAATTTTTATCAAATTATTCTTTATGGCCAGGCGAATCTTTTTATTTAGAGGCATTTTAACATTCATATTAGTAAAAAAAGCTTTTAGGCTAGTTTTTGCCATTCTATCTCCTTTAAATAATATAATATCAAAGTTGAAATCAATATATAAAGCTTCTCATTATATTTTTTAAAATAAAGAAAAAATCCGCACCTTTTCCAAGGTGCGGATTTTTTTCTGATCTTTAAACTAATACAACGTATCTTTTTTAATCCATAAATCCTGTATAAGCCATATTCTGGCCTGTTATATTCTGTTCGTTGACGATAGCTCCTATCGGCTTCACGTTAGTACAAATAGCAATAACACTTCCTTTAAAGCTGCCCCCAAGATTAGTCATACCGGCAGGATTAAAGCTAAGCGAACTGCCAGCTGGGATATTTTGGTCAGAGATTGTTTTGACTTTTGTTCCAGAAGAATTATAAAACTCAACTGTGACTGTGGCTACAGCTGAGTCCAGATTCTGGATAACAAAAGGAGTATTCCAACCGGCATAATTTCTGGTTATGTTAGGTAGAAAGACAACTGATTCAGGATTAACAATACCGGAATATGACATAGTGTCAACTGTATTGTGTTCATTGCAAACAGCAACTATAGGTTCACTGGTCGAATTCACTACAACTGAACCCTGAAATGTTCCAAGGCTTGTCTTTGATATTGGGTTTATTCCAATACTTGCCATTGTAGGTAGTGCAGTTATAGTCTCTTCCAAGGAAGGTGTTGACTGTCCTTTACGGTAATACTTTACAGTAATTGTATCATCAGCCGAACCAATATTCTGAATTATANNTTCCTGGTAATATTTGGTAAGAACACAGTTGTTGCTCCCTCTCCAAAACCATTATAGCTCATCGCATAATTGTTATAATGCTGATTGACTACAGTCCCTATATCTTGGTCCGCTTTAACAACCACGCTTCCCTGAAATGTTCCAAGAACTGCTTTATATTTTGGATTAATTCTCAGGCTTGAACCAGGGGCAACGGCATTAACTGTTTCTTCGTAAAGAATTGTCTTTGAACCCTTCTGATGATACTCAATATTTACAACTGCAGTATCTGTACTCATATTCTGGATAATAAAAGGCGTTGTCCAGCCGGCATAATTTCTGGTTATGTTGGGCAGATACGAGTTTTTGGATACGCGTACCTTACTCATTCCTGAGTAGGCCATAGAAGTATTAGCCGAATGCTCATTAACTACGGCACTAACTTCTTCACTTGCATAAACAATTACACTTCCTTTAAATGAGGAACCCAAAGACACTATAGAATCAGGATTAACGCTATATGTTCCAAATGACTTAAGGCCGTATACTAATTCATTAAAGACTGTAACCCCAGAACTATTTTTAAAGACAATATTTAAATCCACATTTGTGCCTGTGATATTTTGGATGATAAAGGGAGTGGTCCAGCCGGCATAATTTCTAGTGATATTTGGCAAGTAGACAGACGATCTGATAAATTTCTGTACCCTGTTATTAGTTGTGTCTGTAACATAAATAATATTAGCAGAGCTATTAACAGCAATTCCTGACGGGTGATCAAATTGATCCATTCCTGTTCCGTAACTGCCCCATTGGCTAACATATGTTCCTGAAGAATCAAATTTCTGTATTCGGTGTCCGCTAGTGTCTGCTACTAAGATATTACCTTGCCAGTCAATAGATATACCAGTCGGGTGATTGAATTGGCCGTTGCCGCTACCAAAACTTCCCCACTGAGATTGATAGACTCCACTGGAATTAAACTTTTGAATCCTGTGGTTGTCAGAGTCGACTACATAAATGTTTCCAGCC
>JABAOC010011068.1_pt6 | contig 15556 bp, 20 predicted proteins | sample 7062161 | NCBI WGS metagenome assembly JABAOC01 (sample SAMN14538625, study PRJNA623070) | marine sediment metagenome | biome: marine biome [ENVO:00000428]; feature: marine pelagic biome [ENVO:01000023]; material: deep marine sediment [ENVO:00002113] | place: India: Gulf of Khambhat ... | reverse complement strand
TAGGCTCATTGCAGTTAATGGGAGGTCCCTGAAAAAGAGAGGTGAATCAAATTGGAGTATGTAACAGAAAGAGAAACAAACATGGCCTTCTCTGACGTAGTAACAAGTCGTTTGGGCGGCGAAACCTTAACCTTATGCTACCAGTGCGGAACGTGTGCGAGCAGTTGTCCAGTAGCTAAGATCACTCCACGTTTTAACCCTAGAGAACTCATCAAACTATCACTCTTTGGACAGAAAGACGAAGTTCTTTCAGGTGATTCTATATGGCTGTGCTGTTCATGCTACAACTGCCAAGAACGGTGCCCCCAAAAGGTCGAAATAGCTGATGTGATTTATGCGCTGAGAAACATCGCTTTTGACAAAGGTTACATTCCAAACATTTACTCAGAGTTTGTATCTGCCATCTTAAGCGAGGGACGAATAGTCAAAGTTTCCAAATTCACAGAAAACAAGAGACCAGCGCTTGGTTTACCGCCTCTCCAACCAACAGGCGTGGAGCCGCTGAGAAAAATTCTCTCCGCAACAGGGTTTGATAAGCTGAAACAGAAGGAGGAATCGTCATGACCAGCTACGCCATATTCTTAGGTTGCACCATACCTGCTCGGCAGCCAAACTACGAATTATCAGCAAGGAAATCGTTGAGTAAGCTTGGAATTGAACTTGTTGATTTAGCCAATATGACTTGTTGTTGTCCTCCACCAGTGCAGTCCATAGATTTAGAAACCAGTCTTGCAGTAGCTGCATACAATATTTGCCTCGCCGAAGAAGCTGACCTAAACCTAGTAACGTTGTGTAGCGGCTGTTTTGAGTCTCTTGCTATGGCAAATTCCATGCTGAAGACCGACAAAGAACTGAAGATGAAGATTAATGGCGTTTTGTCCCATGCTGGAAAGGAGTTTCAAGGTAGCAAAAATGTGAAACATTTTCTTCAAGTCTTGACAGATGATGTTGGACTGGAAAAGCTCAGACAGAGTGTTACTAAGCCCTTAGACAGCCTGAAAGTGGCAGCATTTTATGGTTGTCATGCACTTAGGCCCAGTGAGCTTCTGCATTTTGACGATCCAGAGCGTCCTCGTATTTTTGAAGATCTCATTGAATCGTTAGGTGCGGAAAGTGTCGAATATCGAAACAAGTTAAAGTGTTGCGGTGGGCTTTTGAGAGGTTTTTCCGATGACTTGGCCCTTGACCTCGCTAGAGAAAAACTCATAAACACGTCCAAAGCTGGTGCAGATTGCATTGCAACTCTTTGTCCCTTCTGCTTCGTCGCCTTAGATATAGGACAAATACAGGTGAGGTCGAAGCTCGATGAAAGCTATGACATGCCGGTGCTTCATTACTCAGAACTCTTGGCTTTGTCTTTAGGAGTAGACCCGAGGGAACTGGCACTTGAAACTCACAAGATCAAGACTGACAAGATTCTTAGTAAGATGCTCTAACAAGCGAAAACAGAACCTGTTCTTGCAACCTTTTTTCTTTGATTCCATTGGAATCATTCGAGTTCTGAGATCTACCTTGGTTAACACGGATTATCTTAATTTCGTCTAGGTAAGATGGTTAATGGAGGCAGTTTAGTGAATTATGAGGAAAGAGTAGATTTCGCTGAGAATCCTTCAGACTTCTCTTAAAGAAACTCGGAGCAAAGATAATCTTAGGAGGCTTTTATGGCCCTACAGCTAAATGTATCGACACGGAACATTCAGAGCTCGAGATGTTCTCTATTGTGAGATGAATCTGACGTTAAGACTTTCGGCTTTTTCTAAAAAGGGATATCTGTACATGTCGTTGATGCGGCCAGAGTGTCTTGTTCGCATCTAGAATGACTAGTCTAATGACCATTCTCTTACATAATAGTAGTTCATTGCTTTTTGTTCATGAGGTACTTGTGGATTGCTCGAGCAGCCTTTTTCCCAGCACCCATAGCACTGATTACTGTAGCTTCACCTGTCACGATGTCGCCTCCAGCGTAGACACCCTCAAGACTTGTTCTCCCAGTTTTCCTATCGGTTATTATCGTGCCCCGCTTACTGGTCTCTAACCCCTCAGTTGTCAGTTGAATAATGGGATTTGGCGTTCTCCCGATTGCAATAATCGCTGTATCTATGTCCATAATGAGTTCTGATCCATCAATTGGGATAGGACGTCTACGGCCAGATCCATCAGGCTCTCCAAGATACATTTTGATGCACTCCATCTGCTTCACCCAGCCCTTCTCATCACCGAAAAACCTCGTAGGATTTGTGAGAAGGTTGAAGATTATGCCTTCTTCTTCAGCATTTTCTACCTCTTCGGCCCTGGCGGGCATCTCTTTTCTCGACCTCCGATATACGATATAGACCTTCTTGGCACCGAGTCTTAAAGCAGAGCGGGCGGAGTCCATGGATACATTGCCGGCGCCAATGACGGCCACTGTTCTCCCTATCCGAATTGGCGTATCGTATTCTGGAAAGGTATAGGACTTCATCAGGTTCACACGAATTAGGAACTCGTTTGCCGAGTATATTCCACCTAGGTTTTCACCTGGAAGCCCTAGAAATCGCGGAAGCCCGGCGCCTGTTCCTATGAAGACGGCGTCAAACCTGTCTCTTAGAAGCTCGGGAATCGTAAAAAGTCTGCCAATAGGTGTGTTAAGTCTGATGGTGACACCTAGATTTTCAACGTAATTTGCTTCGGCCGCCACTATTTTTTTGGGAAGCCTGAACTCAGGAATGCCATAAACGAGTACACCCCCTGGCTTATGAAGGGCTTCAAAAATGACTATTTCGTGCCCAAGTTTGGCGAGTTCTGCTCCGGCAGTGAGCCCAGCTGGTCCTGCCCCAACAATTGCCACTTTTTTCCCGGTAGGAGGCTGGGTTGCTGGGATTTCAGCATCTTTTTCCAATTCACGATCCGCCACAAATCTCTCCAGTCTCCCTATGCTGACCGGGTCACCAGCTTTGCCCATAATACAGTTTTCTTGGCACTGCTCTTCTTGAGGGCAAACTCGTCCACAGATTGCTGGAAGACTGTTTTTCTCCTTGACTTTCCTTATAGCTTCGTCGAATTTACGTTCACTAATCAGTCTTATGAATGCTGGAATGTCGATTTCTACAGGGCAACCTTCTACGCATTTCGGCTGAGGACATTGTAGGCATCTTTCTGCCTCAGCAACTGCTTGTTCTTCGGTGTAGCCCAGTGCCACCTCGTTGAAGTTATGTACTCTTTCTTCAACTTTCTGTTTAGGCATTGGAACAAGCTTTCTGCAAATTTTCGATTTAGGCTGAGGCTTCTTTTCCACGTCAGTCGGCCTCGCGTTTCTCCCAATAATCCAGAGCAAGCTTTTCTTCGGCTAGAAACGCTCGTTGGCGCTTTATCAACTCGTTGAAATCCACTTTGTGGGCATCAAACTCGGGGCCGTCAACGCATGCGAATCTCACTTTGCCACCAACTGAAACTCTACACGCGCCGCACATTCCCATACCATCGACCATTATGGGGTTCAAACTGGCAATTGTCTTTATTTTGTGGGGTCGAGTCACTTCAGCAACTGCCCGCATCATCACTGAAGGACCTATAGCGTAAACGATGTCTATGGAGTAGCCCTTTTCAATTAGCATTTTGAGCACGTCACTGACAAATCCTCTGTGTCCCTTAGAACCATCATCCGTTGAGATATGAACCTCGTCACATATTCCCGTCATTTCCTTTTCCAAAATGAGTAGTTTCTCGTTTCGCGCGCCAACTATCGAGATCACCTTGTTTCCTGCCTTTTTCAGTGCCTTAGCTATAGGGAGACAAGGAGCAGTGCCAACACCCCCGCCAATAATGACTGCTGTTCCATAATTCCTTATGTCACTCGGATTACCTAAAGGGCCAACCACATCGTATAGCTCTTTGTTGACATCAAGAGAGCCAAGGTTTCTGGTTGAAACACCGACTTCTTGAAAAATAAGCGTTATATTGCCACTTTTCGGTTCCCAGTCAACAAGGGTTAACGGGATTCTTTCCCCTCTCTCATTCACTCTTATAATGACAAATTGCCCTGCACGAGCTTTTCTAGCAATCTCAGGAGCTTCAATCTTTATGAGCTTTGTCTGAGGAGCTAAGGTCTGCATGGCAGCCACCTTGTACATGTCACCAACATCCGAGGATTTTTCTGCATGTAGAAGTAGCTAACTACATAAATCGAACTAATAAATCGAACGCAAGCTACGTGCAGAAAGCTTTATGTCTCAAGAACGAGCAAGTCAAAACTTCCAGGAGACTGCAGCTTGACTGAACTAGACTGGAAAGCAATCCTTGAGGCAGCGGTTAAGATTGAAGAACAATCCTACGTGCTTTACACTATGGCACAGAAGAAGGTCAACTATCAGTCATCTAAAAAGTTCCTCAAAGAGCTGGCAAGCGAGGAAATGAAACACAAACAGAAACTCCTAGCAATAATTGAAAACCAGGAGAGAATTTCCAAACTTGGATCCCACGCAAAAAGCATTCAAGACCTAAAAATAGTTGATATTATGAAGGATCTGCCAATATCCGAAGACGCGGATTATCAAAAAATATTAATCTACGCGGCAAAACGCGAAAAAACCACCTACGAATACTATAAGTCACTGGCCTTGGGTCTCGAAGCAACAGAGGCTGGTGATCTATTTTCCAAATTGGCACAAGAAGAACTGAAGCATAAGAACAAGCTTGAAAGGGAATACGATGAATACATATTGAAGGAAAACTGACCACAGATTTTCTGCATGACTTAACTGCCAAAGACTAATGGGCGATGGCTCTGTGACCTTGCTTTCTGTGGAAGGAAGAAGCCTGCAGAACCTTGAGCCGTCAGCGCACACTTACAAACACCTCTCGCGTACAGATTTCGACTCGGACCCGATGAAAAGGCTCTCTTTCCCCAGAGAACATTATTTCACAAGCTCTAACAGTAACATACACATCCCCTTTGCAAACACAATACATATATTGCCTTTGGCTAAGAGCCTTTGAAGGCAAGGTGTCGAAAACGACTGGGAATTCCTCAGAGGAGAGCTATCGTCTAGAAGGAATTGCTTTCGGCCTAGCAGATGGTCTAATCATGTGCCTAGGTTTGATAATCGGGGTTGCTGAAGCTACTTCTCAAACGCGGCTGGTAATGATCACAGGGATAATTGGAGGTTTTGCCAATGCTTTTGGAAATTCTATTGGATTCTTTATGTCTCAATCAGCGGAAAGGGCATTGCAGATTCATGAGACTGAAGATCATGGTGCAACGACAAGAATACATTCGCAAAAGGAGGTTTTCATAAATAGCGTTCTTGCATTTATCTCAACAATCGCAGCCACGCTTGTTTTGCTGTCTCCATTCATGTTTCTCTTAATGAGCCAAGCTACAATTCTAACTTTCATCATTGGAACTACCACTGCGTTCATCTTAGGAAGCTACATCGGCAGAACAAGCCATGAAAGCCCGTATAAGACCGGTTTGAAATATGCTTTCCTCGCGATTCTGGGAGCCATAGTAGCTCATTATATAGCAGAAAGCATTCAACTGCTAAGCTAATGGGTTAATAGATACTCGACTAATGTTAGGAAAGTTTTCTTGATGCTATCTTAATGGTCGTACCTTGCTAGCCTTTGTAGTAGTAAGGCCGTCTAGTGTAGCCGAAGGCTTCTGTCGCAGCAACTATGGCTTGACCGACCGCTGTCCCAATTTGCTTTACAGGGCGATTAGTCACGTCACCTGCAGCAAAAACACCCGGGATATTTGTCCTTTGACGGCCATCGACGATAATGTAGCCATCTTTGTCAACTGCAACACCTGCGTCGCCAATGAAATCCGTGTTAGGTACTTCGCCGATCTGAACAAAGACACCGTCGACCTCTACTTCCTTTTCATCCCCCGTCTTGTTATTCTTAAAAACTACACTTCTCACAACAGCGTCACCCTTGATCTCTGTAACCTTAGAATCCCATAGAAACTCTACATTCTGCTTCTTCAAAGCCTCTACACTGGCAACTTCAGCACGCAACTGGTCTTTGCGATGTACCAGTTTCACAGTTTCTGCAATGTTCGAAAGATATCGTGCGGACATTACAGCCGAGTTTCCACCGCCGACAACTACTACTCTTTTGCCCTTAAAAAAAGCCCCGTCACATAACGCACAATAACTGACACCTCTTCCGTGAAATTCCTTTTCACCAGGGACGTTAAGCAGCCGATAATGAGTCCCTGTGGCAACTGCTATTGCAGACGCCGAGTAAGTGTTTTTATCTGTTCTTACAAGATGTTCTTCACGTTTAAGCTCAAGTGAAGCTACTTTTTCCAACTCATTTATCTGCGCGCCGAATTTTCTGCAATGCCTAGTCATCTTTTCAACCAGTTCAGGTCCACTGATACTTTCAAAACCTGGATAATTTTCAACCCACGGCGTAACTGCTGCTTCGCCGCCAGGCGTTTTTTCTTCAAGTATAAGAGTCTTTAGTCCGCTTCTTCCGGCATATATCCCAGCTGTCAATCCCGCAGGACCGGCACCTATGATGATTAAATCCCAGTTTTCCATTTTTGCTCCGTTTTAGGCTATTTAACAGTAGCTAATAAGTTCGTTGCTGGCGCATTTTCAGAAAAAGCTTTATTAGTATTCTTTACGTTTTACCGAAATCGCTTGCGGATCTTAAGATCCGCTGGAATGTAACTTTAGAGTTGAACCGTAAACTGGAGAAAGCATTATGACTTACAAGTATATCTCAAAAGCTTGGGAGAAGCCAGAAGCCTCGTTTGTAAAAGATTTGATGTGGCAGAGGCTTATTGAGTGGCGGAAGCAGCCTTCAATTGTCAGAATCGAAAAACCTACAAGGTTGGATAGAGCGCGCAAATTAGGGTATAAGGCTAAACAAGGCTTCGTAATGGCTCGGGTTAGGGTGAGGCGAGGAGGCTTAAATAGGCCTAGGCCAAGGTCCGGTAGAACGCCGAGGCGTATGGGTTCTGTCAAATATAAACCTGCGAAAAGCTTGGAATTGATTGCTGAAGAGCGAGCAGCAAGGAAGTTTCCGAACTTAGAAGTTCTTAACTCCTACTGGGTTGGAGAAGACGGACGCCACAAATGGTACGAGATCATAATGGTCGACCCTGCGCATCCTGTTATCAAAGCAGATAAAGGCATCAACTGGATCTGCAGAAAAGCCCACAAGAGGCGGGTTTTTCGAGGCCTAACCAGTGCAGGAAAGAAAGTAAGAGGGCTTCGACAAAAGGGCAAAGGAGCAGAAAAGGTTAGGTAGTCCACTCCAGGTCTGCCGAGAATCCTAGTCTTCTCGCCAATCTGTTATTAGCGCACCCGCAACAGATCAAAAGTATCGGAGTCTTGAGGTAGAACCCCGACTCTTCTCCTGATTTTCTGCTGTCCCCTCCTGTCACGAACATCAAAGCGGAAAACCTTTGCTTCTCTAGAGGTCAAATGCCCTAGACAAACGAAATCTCTACTGTTGTGGTTTTCCCAGCGCCGTTGGGACCGACCAAAGCGAAAACCGCCCCTTTGCGAACAGTGAAGGATATACCGTCAAGGGCTGTAAGATCACCATATTCCTTCACATGCTTGATTTGAAGGATTTTGAGGGTCTTTTCTGCTCTAGGGCTCCTTTGGAATCTAAAGTATTGCTAGGGGTTATGCCATAATTCGAATGACCCTTTTTGATTGAGAGAAGCATATTTGCATCGTCTGCATGTTTCATGGACAATAGACAAGCGTTGCTATGACGCAGCCATAATTGTCCATAGGAACGCGTAGGACCTCTGTCCGAAACTTTATCGCTCCAATTTCTATTCCTCTAATCTCTGCCATCTCCTTAATCTTCCACTCTAATGTTTCCTTCAATGCTTTACGATCCATATAGCCATGAGCCTCCGCCACGATACCATAATTTCTTTCCTTCTCCCATGCCCATGCGATTCCAGCACCTATAGTCGTTCCTTCGTCTCCGTCCATGCGGGCGATCACGGCATGAGTTATCGAGCCTGCTGGCAGTTTCCGCCATTTTCTCTCTTTGCATTCAGGAGGCAGTATAGAGCTTACAGGCACTAAGTTACACTGTGCTATTCCAGCTTTTTTTAGGGCTAGATCGAAGGCGTTGAGTTCAGAGACAGGGCTGGTTGCCTTGGCACTTGTAACGAAGAACTCTTTGGGAATCATCTCTTGCTTTTGCCTCTCAAATGCTGAATGGAGATGAAGACATAGTTTTATTAGGTTTGTGGTAAACGTTGTAAGGAAGCCTCGTGGAAGATTTCATGTTTAAGGGATCAAAAATGGGTTTTCGAAACCGTGTAGTTGTCCGTAAGAAGAGTGGCCAGAAGCGAAGAGGAAGAGGTCTAAGTAGAGAGGAGTTGAAGAAAGCTGGCATCGGTGTCAAGCAGGCTTTAAGCCTCGGGTTGCCTGTTGATGTAAGGAGACGAACCGTTCACGACGAAAACGTGAAAATGATAGAGCAGCGATTGAAGGATTTACAAACGACTAGGAGAAGTGTTTCTAAGCGAAAGGAAAGGATTTCTCGAAGCGCAAAAAAAGGTCGCAAGAGTTGAAGTACCCAATAGATTATGTAGATATTCGCGTCTCAGCTCATGCCACCGAAGTCTTAGAAAAAGTAGAGAGAGCAGTGTACAACTTATTTCCAGTGGATCGCATCGAAGAAATAGAGTTAGAAAAAGACGAAATTAAGGGTCATTATGGAAATCCGATAACTCTTCTTCAGACACGGATAAAGAACGGAGAGATGATCAAAGCTTTCGTCAACAGGCTTACCACAGGCTTGAGCGAGTTCGAGAAAGAGGCAGTGCTTAGAGAAGCGAACTTACATGTAGAAAAAACCAATCTGTATCTTCGTCTCGACAAGCAAGCTGCTTTTGAAGGTGAATTCAGCCTTCACAGAGCCGATCCAATTCATATACGTATTCACTTCAGAAAGAGAAACGTTATTGAAATCTGTAGGGAACTCGGGTTAACGCCATGAAGCGTTTTGCAGACCTTCATTTGCAGCCAGATTTAAATGAAAGAGAACAAGTACAGAAACTGATACGCAAAGCTTCAAATCTAGGATATAGCCTTGTCGGAGTCTCCCTACATCCAAAAGCCAAGCAACATACAATCAGTTTTCTGCAGAGAACTTGCAGGAACTGCGGCATTGGCTTAGCCACAAGAATCGACTTAGAGCCGAAATCTTCAAAGAGATTATTGAGAAGTCTTAGGCAGTTTCGGAGGAAGTTCGAATTACTGGCTGTGAACTGTCTTTCAAAATCAGTTGCCAGGCAAGCAGCAAAAGATCATCGAGTTGATCTGCTGGTTTTTCCTTCTGTCAACCCACGTGAACGATTTTTTGATAGTGCTGAAGCAAGACTTGCTTCTCAAGGCGTTGCTGCGTTGGAGATTGACATAGGTCTACTTCTCGGGTACAGCGGCTTTTCTCGGATCAGGTTGCTTTCTCACCTGCGTAAGGAAGTGGCGATTGCCGAAAAACTTGGGGTTCCTATTGTGATCTGCAGTGGAGCAGTAGACTGTTTTCAGCTACGTGGACCCTACGATTCTGCAAGTCTCACTATGTTATTCGGGATGGACACTGTGTCCGCTTTGAAGGGAGTTTCTATTGCGCCTTCAGCCATCGTTGAACGAAATAGAAAGAAACTTGACTCTGGTTATGTGGCGAAGGGTGTACGTATAGTACGGGAGGGATAGAAACTGCGGATGAGAAGGCGTTATCTGGCTTTGAAGAGTGAATGCACCCAGTCTTTTGATAAAAGAGATGTGATGGATGCGATTTGGGGTATGGTGTATCAGCTTTTTGGAGAGTTGGGAGCTAGTAGAGCCAGCTTGTCTTCGGTAAAGGGGTTTGAAGTCGAGGGAGTCATGGTTGTCCGGTGTTCCCATAGGACCCTGGATATGGTTAGAGCCGCTATCGCCGCGGTTACAGAGATCAACGGGAAGTCTGCTGTGATTCGTGTCGTTGGGGTCTCAGGAACGTTAAAGGGGCTTCGGAAAAGGTTGCTTAAACAACAAGCTTGAGGGAGCCACTGGTGAACAAGCTCCGATTTACTGAAAAGGCACTGCGAAGTTGGCTAGAAAACTCAGAGAACATTATAGTGGCCGGTATCGGAAATGAACTGCGTAGAGATGATTTTGTGGGTGTAGAAGTCATCAGAGGTCTGAAGGACAAGGTTTCCAAGCGTGTGATGCTAATTGATACTGAGACAGTTCCCGAAAGCTACATTGAGCAAATAACAACGTTCGACCCTACCCACATCTTGCTCATTGACGCTGGGTTACTTGGACTAGAGCCAGGTGACTCGAAATTCCTAGAATCAAGCGACGCTTTAGGCCCGCCAACTAGCGCAATTTCGACACATATTCTTCCTCTCAAAGTATTCTGTGAATATCTAGAGAAAACGACAAGGGCAAAAATCGCCTTCATAGTTGTGCAACCGGAAAGAATCGATTTTGGCAGGGGATTGAGCCAAGAAGTTGGAAGAGCTGCCGAAAAATTGGAAAAGACTCTACTTGAAATCTTGCCTAGGACCTCAACCTAGTGAATCTTGCCTTTCTCTCAAATTGCCTCTCATAAACTTTCCGAACTCTTTGTATGGTATCTGCATCTTCAAGGCTCTTGTCATCACGAATTCTTGTAATCCTGGCGAAACGAAGAGCCATGCCACTCTTATATTTCGGGCTCTTTTGAATCTCGTTATAGGCAACCTCTACGACAATTCTCGGTGCAACAATAACTCTGTGTCTCTCCTTTCTGATGGTTAATTCCTTTAGCACTCTGGTCATGTCAGCAATTTCAGCGTCTGTCAAGCCTTTGAAAGTTTTTCCCACGATCAGCAATTCACCAGTTTCTGCATCTCGAGCCGCAAGGCAATAATCCGAAAGCCAACCGTGTCTACGCCCGTATCCGTATTCTGCCGCTACTATAACCAAGTCTAGAGGTTCAAGGATCTTCTTGATCTTGAACCATCCTTTGCCGCGAACTCCAGGCGTATAAAGACTGTCAAGTTTCTTTGCTATTAATCCCTCATGCCCAGCTTCAATAGCTTCTTCTAAGAAATCTTCGGCTGGCCCAATGTCTCGGACAACAGTCTGTTTTGTTAGTGACATTGCACCTGCAATCTCAAGGAGTTTTCTCCTTCTCTCAGCATATCCGTGATTAATGTAACTCTGGCCGTCGACATACAGCATGTCGAAGAGATGAAGTTGGATTGGAACTAACTCTGCTACATGTTCAATTTTGCGGATTCTTCTGAAACGGCGCATAAGGTGTTGAAAGGGCATGGGGGCCCCGTCTTCGCCAACAGCGATGACTTCTCCTTCCAGAACTGCCTCGTGAGCACTAACTTCACTCTTGACAAGTGTAGCAATCTCAGCAAGACTTTCTGTTACATCCGTTAATCTCCTGCTGAAAATTCTGACATCGCTTCCTGATTTGTGAATTTGAATGCGCGCCCCATCCAACTTATATTCCAAGGCTGTTTGTCCGCCATGTTCCTTCAAAGCCTCAGCAACTGTTGCAGCCATCTGGGCCAGCATAGGTTTTACTGGTCTGAAAATTCGGAATCCCAGTTTCAGCAAGCTTTCTCCTCCTCGAGTCTTTGCAAGAACAGCAGTTTCGCCAATACTGCTCGTCAGCATGCTTGCTTTCTGAACAGGCTCACTTGGGATGTTGAAAGCCTGTGCCACTGCGAGCTCCATCAGGCCCTCATGGAAACCAGTTCGCATTTCCCCAATCAACACTTTCACCAAGTATTTGGCTTCAAGAGATGTTGCCGAACTCAGCAAAGCTTCGAGCAGTCTCTCTTTCTTTTCTCTTGAGCCCGTTCCAGTTGCCTCAGCGATAGCCTCGAATGTTCTCTTAACCTCAAGGATTGTTAGCTGTTTTCGGAAAAGCGTAGCTTGCTTTCTCATCTTCCCTTCTTCAAACACGATTTTTGTCGCGTCACCTACATCGCCAGTTTTACCAAAGGCGTGTGAAAACGCATCCTCATCAATATCAGTTACCTTCCTGATTGATCTATTGAGAGTCGCCCAGCTTACCTCGAGAACCCGTTGATCCCATTTTGGAAAGGCTCTGCCCAAGAGCATCGATATTGCTGGCTCGATTTCTTCAGTTTCGAGTTTCAGGATGAATGAGGCAACCCAATTGACCATAATCTTGCGTTTTGTTGTCGACTCCAATTTCTCGCAAAGCTCTGCTAAAGCTCTGAAGAGCGTTGGCATGTGGATCGCTTTCATAAAGAAAACTGTGTAAGAAAAGATAAGCATTCCCTGTTCAAAGAAGAAAAGATTCTCAGAAGAGTTGTGACGCAAGTTTGTCTTTGACTTTCCTTATCTTCTCCTTCAACTCCACAACTTCCTTGCTTTTCCCTTTTTTCAAGGCTTTGTAGCAGTCCACTATGTATTCGAGCGCGCTGACTCCGAATCGGTCGAACCCTTTTTCGAAGGCGATCTCTGCAGCTTTGTTGAAGCGTTCAATGGCCGTTTCGTAGTTTTTCAGCATGAAGTCACATTCGGCAGCCTTAAACATCATGTTTGAAGAGTCGAAGAAATTGCCTTTCTTCTCATATAGCTCCGAAGACTTCAGAAAATTCTCAGCTGCCTCCTCGTACTTCTCAGTCTCGAATAGAAGATTGCCTTTCTTGTGAAGCTTAATCGGGTCTTCTTTTTCAACGCTCATCAGCTTTCCACTCACAACTTTCTACACAAATGCACCACTTGTCTTAAATGTTTCCGCATAACTTAAGAGATAAACATCATAAGTTAGGAATAAATGAAGCACCTCACCGACATGCAATCCTCCAAAATGCTGCATGAAAAAGGAACCTATACTCTACTAGTTTCTGTGTCCAGCAAACTGAAGGTGAACGTGGGGAAACTCGGATTAAAGGCCTTTTTGCCAGGATACTATGCATACACAGGTTCTGCCCTTGGAAAAGGCGCGACCAGTCTGCCAAACAGGCTTGCAAGACACTTGAAAACTGTGAAAAATAAACACTGGCACATTGATTTCTTGCTCGGCGATGAAAACGTTGCAGTAGAAGCTGTCTTCTGTGTTTCAAACGAACAGAATCTAGAATGTCAAGTGAACCAGTCTATCAAACGTCAGTTAGATGCAAAGGTCTTGATACCAGAATTCGGTGCATCAGATTGCAAGAACCAATGTAAGAGCCATCTTTTATACCTTGGACATCAGGACGCTCAACCTGAGATTCGTGCATTGTTTGAAAGAAAATTTGGCGAAGATAGCTTTTTTATAAACCTACAGGACCTGTTAAAACCCTAAATATTCTTACTTGCCAAGTCGTAAGTGCAAACAGAAGCGCCTAGTCATGTCCGTTAGCATAGAGAAAGCAAAAGTAGATGACTTAGAAGTCCTATATAAAATCGAAAGAGAATGTTTTGCTACTGAAGCTTTTTCGAAGAGACAAATAGCTTCTTTTCTGCGAAGGCCAAACTCAATAAGCCTCTCAGCAAAGATAAATGATGAAATCGTCGGCTTTCTTATTGCCTCAATCTACGAGATGACAAATGAAAATATCGCCCATGTCATCACCTTAGATGTTGCAATGAAAGCTCGCAGAAAACGAGTAGGGCTCAGACTTTTTGAGAATTTGGAGAGAATTCTTGAAAAGAATGAAGTTAAGGCTTGTTATTTGGAAGTAAGGGTTGATAACAAGGCTGCTCGTAAGTTCTATCGGAAACTAGGCTATGTTGAAACTGAGATAATGAAGGATTACTATTGCTCTGGAAAAGATGGTATTAGAATGAAGAAGATACTGCAATAACCTCAGAGGAGCTTTTAGCCTAGAGCTGTTTTCCAAGAGACAAGAGGTAAAGGTTTCTCTTTATGTCAAGTTGCCTTCTAAGGGTTCCGCTTTCCATCTCAACAAGAACAAACTCCGCTGTAGCGTCAACCAAACATCCCGGCAGAATGTGTCCTCCGAAAGCTTCGCCTTTGCTGTCGCTGACTACGATGTGTCCATGGACAACAAGCTCATCTTCTTCTTTAACAGAGATGTTGCCCATACAGGATGCTATTTCCAGAGGGCCAGGCTTTTCAATTCGCTCGTATTTTCCCTTTTGATAGTATCCCAAAACTGCCTTCTTCAAGGTGCCTATAAGAAAAAAGAAGGCAGAGTTAACGTTGTTTTGTTTAGCAGCCGAAGCAATAGTTTCAAGCAGGTCCTCGTCTTCGAAGAATCTAGCGAGAACTGTCCTCTTGATTCCAGATTCGATGTACTTCATATAAGCTTCCTTGTGCATTGCACAGTGCTTTGATGTTAAAAGCCTTTTGGAATTACAGATCTGCGAACCGTCCCCAGACTGAAATAGTGTTGGGCTGATCTCTTCAAGAGCCAGAGCAGATTCAGCATAGTTATTTGTATTTCATAATCATTATATCGCAAGATAAGCATCATTGAAATTGTGAATTCCCTTGGCGATGGAAATTAAAAGTCACAGGCTAGGCGCATACGTTTATGGGTTTCTAAGCGGGTTAGGGTTGATTCTAATCATCTGGGGCCTCGCTTCCATAATCGCACTGCCTTCAACGAATGCAGCTCTATACATAAGCATCATCTTGTTCGGCGTGGCTCTGTTTGCAATTGGCTCTTGCCGCGAAGCTTACTTGCGAGGCAGCTTGTCGCCGCAACCAAGCGTTCCTAATAAGACCTCAACGACGCGAAACAGGTCTGCAACCTCATTGAAACCAGCTGCAGAAGCAGATACTGGGACAGCAAGGCAGGTAAGAAGATATCCGGTTGAGACGCAAACGCAGGAGGCTGTCCTCTACGAAGAGGAACAGCAAACCGCGATCTAATGCGCTAGTGCTTACGACTCAGATCCGATATTCTGTGAATGTAAAAGCAAAACCATGTATTCTAAGAGTGTTCAATGCTTGGAATACACGGAGAGCAGATACGTAACATTTAATTGATTTTTCATTGAATAGCGTGCTGTGAGGGTAATCTGATGGTAAAGCTTGGGGCAAAGATAATTGATCTGGAAGTCGGTAAACGGATGGTTTTGCTTCATGAGAAAGATGCTCAGGAAATTGGCACTCTAGCTCACGATTGGGTGAAAATAGGTTCTGGAAAACGAAGGGCAGTAGCCTTTGTTGACACGACGAAATCCTATCTGAAACAGGGAGAAATCGGGATTTTTAGAGATGTTTATGAGGGTTTTAAAGTCAAAGATGGTTCAATGGTGTCCGTTTCTTTGGCGAAACCTCCAGAATCCATAAAATTTGTTCGTAAGAAGATTGATGGAGGCTGCCTACTTAAAGAGGAGTATTACGCTATAATTCAAGATGTCGTAAACCATAGACTCAGTGATGTGCATCTTGCCGCTTTTCTCTTGGCCGAGGAATTTCACGGGTCAACAATGGACGAAATCGAATACTTGACGAGCGCCATGGTTGAAACCGGAACAACGATCGACTTTGACCGCCCATGCTACGACAAACACAGCATCGGAGGGGTGCCTGGGAACAAGGTCACTTTGCTGATCGTTCCCATTGTAGCAGCTGCGGGATTGCTAATCCCGAAAACTAGCAGTCGCGC
>JABAOC010005204.1_pt3 | contig 15565 bp, 13 predicted proteins | sample 7062161 | NCBI WGS metagenome assembly JABAOC01 (sample SAMN14538625, study PRJNA623070) | marine sediment metagenome | biome: marine biome [ENVO:00000428]; feature: marine pelagic biome [ENVO:01000023]; material: deep marine sediment [ENVO:00002113] | place: India: Gulf of Khambhat ... | reverse complement strand
CATGAAGCAGCTAGCGCCAACGGTACAAAAATTGTCCATACCTGTGGATTCGATTCAATCCCCTCTGACATGGGCGTCTTCTTTATGCAAAAAGAAGCCAAGGCAAGGACGGGGCATCGAGCGAAACAGATCAAGATGCGGGTCAGAGCCTTTGCCGGAGCATTTAGTGGGGGCACGTATGGCACTGGGACATATTGGATGGAAGAGGCAGCAAAGGATAAAAGTGTAATTGACATTGAGCTCGATCCTTATGGTCTAAACCCTGTGGGCGAACAGGGCGGACCAGATGAACGAGATTTGCAGAGCGTCGTTTATGACAAGGCGAGCAAAAGCTGGATCTACCCATTCATCATGGCCGGTATCAACACCAGAGTAGTTCGTAGAAGTAATGCGCTGGGTGGGTACCCATACGGCAAAGATTTTCGATATGATGAGGCCAGCATGAGTGGCGATGGATTCGTTGGACGAATGAAGGGCATCCTGACGGCAGCCGCTTTCGGAATCTTCACGTCGGCGAAACCAGGTTCTTTGATGAAAAAGGGGCTGGATCGGCTGATGCCCAAACCGGGTGAGGGACCGAGCAAAGAAAAGAGAGAAGCCGGCTATTACGATCTAAGGTTTATCGCCACCTTGGAGGATGGCTCATCGGCCGTTGGGAAAGTCACTGGCGATATGGATCCCGGATATGGCTCCACCTCGAAAATGATAGCAGAGAGTGCGATTTGTTTAGCCAAGGATGAAACACCAAATATCGGTGGCGTGCTCACGCCGTCGATTGCGATGGGCGAGGCACTCTTGGAGCGCCTCCAGGAGAATGCTGGGCTAACTTTCTCTTATCAAGAAGGAGAATTCTCTGGATAGCGTGGTAATTTGGCCGTGTCGGACGATCTGGTCGCCCCGCATAGATTGAAAGATTCTTCGATATTTGCTTTGAGAATGGCTTCTGAGCTGGACTTTGTACAAAACGGCTCTTTACCCCAATATGTTGTGCCACGTGAATTTGCTGGGCCACTACATAGGGGGCCAATAATGGCAAATGTACAAAGTCGAGCTGAGTTTAGGGATTTTGCTCATTTTAGCCCCAAAACAGATGTCGGAAAGGACGGAATAAAATGATGAATTCTAAAATTCTGCGAACTTCTCTCCTCCTGGTGCTGTTCTTGTCACTATCCGCTGTAAGTCACCAGAAAGCGATGGCGTTCCAGCAGCCAATTGATGGCGCAGAGATGGAAGCGGTTTTTGACGAGTTTTTGACCAGCGCGATGGCGGAACATCACGTTCCCGGCGCGGCGATTGTCGTCGTTAAGGATAGCGACATACTATTCGCCAAGGGGTATGGCTATGCTAACCTTGAAAACAAAACGCCCGTAGACCCGGAAAAAACGCTCTTTCGCTGGGCTTCCGTTTCTAAACTGTTTCCCATCGCTGGGGTGTTACAGTTGGTTGACCAAGGGGAGATGGACTTGGATGCTGATGTCAATCAGTATCTTCTCGATTGGCAAGTCCCGAATGATTATTCTCAGCCTGTTCGAGTCCGCGATTTGCTCCAGCATACCGATGGGTTTGGACCAAAGGATCTAGCCACGTACTCACCGGACGTGGACGGCTTGGAACCACTGGGAACGCATCTGTCTCAAAGGGTGAGATCTCCAATGTATGAACCGGGCAGCCTGATCGTCTATGGTAGTTATGGCACGGCCCTGGCCGGACATTTGCTTGAGCAAGTATCAGGCAACCGTTTCGAAGATCATGTGGCCATGTCACTCTTTGAGCCGCTGGAGATGCGTCACAGCACCTTTGAGCAGGTTCTCCCGCCTGAATATCAAGAAGAGATCGCCGTTATTTACAGCTATGAGGGTGACACCGACAGGTTTTTCCCGGCACCATTTCTGCATCTCAATACCCCGCCAACAGGTGGCTTGAGTGCTGCGCCGTTGGATATGGCGCACTTTGCCATCGCGCTGCTCAATGATGGCCGATACAAGGATGCCCAGATTCTAAGCTCAGCATCAGCCCAGGCTATGCTTGAAGGCCAATTCGCACCTTTCCCTGGTTTTCCCGGTGTCACCTATGGGTTTTTCGAACACTTTTATAACAACCAACGCGGTTTGATGCGTGACGGCAGCGGACTTCGCACCCGCGCTCAAGTGTATTTGCTACCGGAGCACAATCTAGGCTACGTCTATGTGCAGAACACCTCCGGTGACGAAGTTATCGATGAGCTAAATGAATTGTTCCTTGATACCTACTTTCCTGCGCCGGATGAGACGTTGGTCACCGCATCGTCTGGTGACAGCAGTCGTTTTTCTGGCTACTACCGCATGGTTCAAACAGATGAATATACCCTTATGAAGTCGGGGTCTCTCATAATTGGTGAACTGCGAGTAGAGGCAAACCCGGACAACACTTTGACGATTACGCCGATGGGTGAGGGTGACGTTTACGGCGGCTTTGAAGGACCCAGCCAATGGGCAGAGATTTCACCCCAGGTTTTCCAGCGCACAGATCGAGAACGATATATCGCCTTTCGTCAGGATGAAGATACCCAGACGAGATACCTGCTTTCTGGGTCAGGTTATCATGGCGCCTACTACAAGTTGAACTGGTACGAAGCCTCAACCGTCCAGTTTATCTGGTTGGGCTTGTGTTCATTAGTGTTTCTGTCCGCCCTTGTTATCTGGCCCTTTGGTCTGCTACAGGGCGGCAAGGGTAGATCCCTGCCGGCAAATCTGGCTCGATGGGTGGGCAGCGCAGCAAGCCTGCTGTTATTGATCGGCTATGTTGGTGGTACATACGCCACTTATTTCAAGCAAATCGCTGCTCATCCAGCAGTGGCGTTTGGGGTATCACCCTTGGCAGTCGCTATGCTGGGAGTTCTGCTCTGCGGTGCGATCCTGGGCTTAGCCACCCCTGTTTTTGCCGTTCTGGCCTGGAAGAATGGTTACTGGTCTGTTTGGGGTCGAATTCACTACACTGTTTTGGCAGTTGCTGCGCTTGCTTTCGTGTGGTGGTTGAACTACTGGAACCTGTTAGGTTTTCGTTACTAGAATCCAATCAGGTTCAAATAGAACGGCCTAACCGAACATGCACTTGACCGGACTGTCGCCTGGAGGATACGCAACGCGATTTGCAGAGTTTGGCTACAGTTAAAGCTGCATCAAGAGCAAACACCGATTAGAGTAGCGGCTAAACGCCACTCTCCGTTAAGCAAAACGCGAAAGGAGCCATTCCCATGTCAACCGAACAGAGCAAGACCGTCCTCGCTCAAAGCAGCACCCAACCCCAACGCCGCCGCGATCTGGACGTGATAGGGATTTTGGTGGTCGGGGGACTCGTGTTCCTGCACACAGCCCAGATCTTTGCACCCGTCGTCTTTTATATCAAGAACGCGCCATCGAATTTCGAGGAGCCCAGTAGCCGTGTTGGTTGGGTTGAACGGATGTGAAACCCAACACTTCCTCTTCGTCACGGTGGGCACCGGGTTTCCTATCTCAACCCAATTTGCTGCTGAATATCCACCACCAAAGAAAACGGAAGATTATGTTGATAGTGTTTGTGTCGCCTTTTACGGGTTTAACTGGTTGCCTCGCCCCTATCTCTCCATGGCTTGCTTAATTCCAAGACCGGCCCGAACCAGCATCCGCCATTTGACATGTTCGAATGGCAATTAATTACTCCTTTTGACCTACCCCAGAATGCGACATATGGCCGATGCGTGAAACAGCAATGTGCGCTATAGTCAAAATCATCATTGCTGGTGAATACTGCCTCCCTGCTTTTGCCGTTGCCGACCCGCAATTGACCCGTGACACGCCTGTCGCCTTCTTTGAACACCTGCTGGCTGGCCAATACGTGCTTGTACCGTCAGCGAATACCAGGGTCTGCACCCTCTCAACGCCGCCCTGCAACTGCAGGCCTCGCCACAGCGTTTAGCTTCGTCGTCGAGTCTGAGAATGTAGACGGCAGCCCCTATTCGTGCGCCGCCATGGCTGCTGGGCCACTGAAAGCGCGCTGCCGGCCGAGTCGCAGTTCATGTTCACCGTGTTAAAGGATGGTCAACGCAGGTTCCTGGTTCAAGAGTCACCCATTTACGCCCCTTAATGGAGGACAGGATGAAGCATTTAATCCCCTTACTCATGGTTGGGAGTGTCTTGGTGGCTTGTACCCTTACTCTGGAGCCAACCTTTGAACTGGTGTCACCGCGGGCTGTACCAACGTCTCCTGTCTCCCACGGGGGGCCGGTCACCGACTACGTCAGCCTGCTAGATGACCTACGAGCCGGGGGGACCACCGTTGAACCGGCCGGCAGCTCCTCCTCTGAATTCTTCTCCGTGCCGCGCTTGCTCATCATAGTCAACGGCGAGCAGGTCGAGGTCCTTGAATATCCCGACGCAGCCACGGCCGAGAAGGAAGCTGCCTACATTTCGCCGGACGGCCGCCAGATACACATCCCCGGTCCCACTACTGCGGATGGCGAGCATATGATGTCGGTCAGTATCGTGGAGTGGGTGGCAACGCCCCACTTTTTCCGCAATGGCCGTCTCATCGTCCAATACATCGGGGACAACCTGGACGTTATCAGCGCCCTGGAAGGAGTACTGGGCCCACAATTCGCTGGAGGGCAAGTGCACGTGATGCTCCCCATACCGGCAGCGTACAAGGGCGTGCTGCTGCCGGGGGGCGGCGGCACGCGCCGCGAAGGCACCGCGCCGCCAGCTTGGCTGGTCGTTGGCTCTGAGGCAGTGCCGGGGACGGTTGCCGCAGCCACAGAAGAGGGGGTGATCGCCGATCCGGCCGAGGCGGTTCCCGACCTGCCGGGCATCCCCCTGCCGGCCGGCGCTGAGACGGTCATCGTCATCGGTTCTGACGGGGTTGACGGCTTTCAGGCTGTCCTGCGACCCTGGATCGAGGGCAGCACCCCCCTGTTCGATCCTTCGGGTACAAAGCTGGACGCAGCGGCGCAGCCCGCTCAGAGCATGGCCGTCCTCACGCTATCACCCGTGAGTGCGGAGAAAGATCTGCTCTTGCGCGCCGACATCATCTTTCCCATCCCAAGCGGAACCGGGTCGGCGAGCTACATCTGGCGGCTCAGCCCCGCTCCGGCCGCGACCGCCGCTCCGATCACGCCCATAGCGCCGTCGGTCACGGCCACCGCGGTGCACTTTCTCAGTTGGTCTCCAGACGGCGAGTTTCTGGCATACCTGGAGCACACGCTGGAAGATGTGGCAGTCCTACCGCCGTTTCCTCCCGGAACCTTGAAATTCCTGAACGTACGGACCGGGCAGACGTGCGATTCCTCCATCGTCTTCCCGGATGGCCAGTACGACCGTTTGGATCGGATCGCCTGGCTACCGGACGGGCAGTTTCTAGTCATTGCGGCCGACCGGTTCCAGCGTGGCACACCCTGCGCCAGTGATTTCACCCCGCTGACCGATCTTTTCTCAGAACCGGTTTACGAAATCGTCGCCAGTGACCTGGCGCGCTCACGCTTTCTGATCAACGGCGAGCAAGGCTACTGGCTCTACGAGCCGGAGATCCAGCTGGTCCTGCCAATTGAGGAATCGGTCCAGCGAGACTGGCGCAATGGCTACGCCTGGTCCCCGGCCAGCGACCGGCTGGCCATCGCGAGTGTGCGTGATATGCCGGCGGACTTCAAGGTGACCACCTACGCGATCAACGCGCGGACGGGACAGGTGGAAGACGCCATTGAATCGACACTCAGAGCTGGGCTGGGAGACCTTCCTGGCCCATTATGGCTGAGCGAGGATCAATTCCTCATCCAGGAAACGCTTGACCAGGGGCCGCTGCTGGTCACCGTCGGCGAACGAGTTAGCCAGGTAGCACCAGACCTGTTCGGTTTGAGGAGCGTACCGTCCATCCTCGATTCGGAGGAAGTGGGACTGTACGCGACAGCCGCATTCTTAGCCGGCACGGAAACCTACCACCTAGTTCTCGCCGGTGTCGGCGTGGAGGCCAACCTCCCATCCCTCCAGCTGTATCACTCGGAGACAGGCGACGTTGAGGAACTGCCATTCCGTCATACCGGTGGACCCACGTTCTCGCCAGATGGCCGGTGGCTGGTCCTCGACGCGCGCCCAATTGAGGGCGGCTACGAAGGCACGGAGCTGTGGTTGCGGCAACTTGACCCCGCCGGCAGCGAGGCATATCGCCTGATCGGCGATGTCCCCTCTTCTCCGGCCTGGTCATCCGACTGGGCTAACTTGGCGATCGAGTCGCCCGCCGGTATTTCGATCTTCTCCATCCCGGATGGCGCTCCGCTGGGTTCCTGGGGTAACAAGGATTACCACCTCTTTCCGCTGAGCTGGTCACCCAACAGTGAATTCCTGGTTGCCCACGGAACATTGCACGCCAGTCAGGGAGAGGCGTTGTTTGTCCTTCCGGCCGGCAATGGGCCATCCCGTCAAGCATCCAATCCGACCACGACCTACACCGACCACGTTCTGGGCTTTGCCTTCGACATGCCGAAAATGTGGGAGGTAGACAGTTACCAAGGAGCAGCGGGGCACATCTTCGCGTCTAAGGACAAGGCAGCGGAGGGAAGCATCCTCACCTTCTCGGTTGTCGGCGAAGGTGATTTAGACTTTGCCCTGAGTGAGGTCAAACGAGGTGCCTGGGGGCCATACATCCGTCAGGTGCAGCCTGTTCGCTTGGGTGAGTTCCAGGCACTGCGACTCGAGCTGACGCCGGCGGACGATAGACCATCGGTGGTCTGGCTTTTAGTGACGCCCTCGGGTCACGCAGTCGGTTTCTTCCCCGGTATCGATCTCACTCTGGTCGAGCCGGTGCTGTCCACCCTGCGGGCGGTTGCGGTGCGACCGCTTTAGCTGTGGGGAAAGTACTCGCGTAACGCCCTACTCGCTTGGGCATCATCGGCCTGAAGGCCAATACGATTGGTCAACTCCTAGTCACACCGGTAATTGCCAAGACTTTCCCACGGATCTCATCTTTCGAAGGGGGTGATGGATGCCAGGACAGAAATTGACGTAAAAGAAGACAAACCACAAAAGTATTAACCAAGCACAATATATTAGCACAGACCAGAGGAGGAAAAACCATGAACGCCAGAACAATGATAGCCATAGGGCTGACCCTGACCGCGATGGTTCTCGTCGTGGGCTCAAGCCCAACGCAAATCCAGGCAGCTGGAAACACCTTTCATTTCAGGCAGGCTGGGCAGGGAGCCAGTGGCTTCTGGAGCACATGCCCGGACCAAGTATGTACATACACATACATCAACGTCTCCGAGACAATGTTCAGGGAGAATGGGACGCGGTTCTCGGGCACGACGCTCTGCCTCGACCAGTACATATACGCATCCGACACGGGCGACTTCATCTCTTCCAGCTTCGGCTGTGGTGATGCCACATTGTCGATTGATAAGAAGCTTACCAGCGCCTCCACCAGTGCGCATATACCGATCATCGTCACGTGCACCCAAGTTGGCGACGTAACCAATTGTGCCGAAGGCGGGCCAGCGGATGTGAGTGGGTCGTGGACTGGCGTGGGTGACTTAGAGCGCTCCAAGTCCAACTTCCATTTTAACTCAAACAACTTCACGGTCAACAGTCACTCCAGGGGCATCTTCCGCAATGCTACTGGTAGCGCTCAGGTGAACGGCATCGATCTCGGTACCAGCATATTCGCCGACATGTTCAATCTCAAATCGGGTGACGTGTCAGTTTGCCACGGCAGCTGCTAGTTCGCTCAGAGGAACAGCCCAGCTGAGGATCCCATTGTCCCGCAGTACGCTTCATCAAGCCTAGTCGTGTACTGCGGGACATTTGCAAGAGGCAGAAATGAAACGCATCGCCGTCTCGATCACGATCGTAGCCATGCTTCAGTTGACAACGATCTCCAGTGCGCTGGGCTGCTCTTGTGCTGTGCCGCGGACCCCGACTGAGGAACTTGGTCAGGCCACTGCCGTTTTTTCGGGGAAAGTGATGGGGATTGGTTTCGATGTTTTGGGGTTTCTCCGCGGGCACTCCCGCTACCGGGTGAAATTTGACGTCGAACGAACGTGGAAGGGTAGTCTGGGAAAGAACGCCGTCGTCTTGACCGAAACGGGCAGTGCTGCTTGCGGCTATGCCTTTCAAGCCGGTGAACGCTATCTGGTGTACACCTATACATTCGGCGAGGAGACGCTGAATACCAGCATCTGCAACCGCACGGCGAGGCTGGCGGATGCCCAGGCAGATCTGGCCGAACTGGGCGCCGGGAGTCTACCCGTCTCAGACAGTGCAACAGGGACCGATATTGGCCCAGGTGGTCTGGTTGGTTTGATTGGGGGGGTGCCGGTCCTGTTGGTGATCGTTGGTTTTCTGCGTGCAGCGCGCAGGAGGAAGGTGGATCTGATTGCCCAAAAGGATATGTCTGGAGACATCTTATAAAGCAGAGAGAGTGCTGGACAGCCATCCTGGTGGGTCTCGCTGTGATCCTGACGGCCCGCGCCCAGACCAACCCGCCTCTGTCACCAGAGCCAATTGCCCGGCTCACCCTCCGGGCAGCCGACAGCAACCCTATGTGTGATGAGCGTGAACGTACAGCTTCCTGAGTGGCCCGCGTCATTCGAAGATGCCGCTTCCCACACCGAACTTGTTGTTCTGGCGGACGTGGTATCCGTCAGGCAAGGCACCGATATTGCCGAAGACCCCGCATTTCCTGACTATCGCATGCCGACCCAGTTGACCACAATCCAGGTGGTAAAAGACTACAAAGGCCCAGTCACCCCGGGTCAAAGCCTGGTTGTTTACCAGCCCGGCATCGGTATGGTGACGGATCTGAGCTCGCCGCTGTGGTCCGACGATATTAGAGGGTGCAACACGATGCTCATTAGCGCCGACGATGAGCCGTTCTACCAGGCGGGCGAACGTTACGTGTTGGCGCTCACGCCGGTCGTGTTCTCTGAGGAAGTCAAGGGGTTGCAGCCGGACCCGTTTCCGGAGGGGATGGTCCGCACCCCCTGGCTCGGGCGCCTGCTGGTCGGCCCAGAGGGTACAGCCTCCAGCGGCGAGACTCTGGATGAGATCGAAGGTCGAATCGCGGCCTTATTCGGTGGGGAGTACGCGACCCCGACCTCGGTGCCCACACCAGCGCCCCCCTATCCCATCCCCACACCGGCCCCCTTTCCCGGCGACTTTCAGGTCACCTTGTTCGCCACGCCCCAGGAGGGGACGGCGCCTTTAATAGTGCAATTGAGGGCGACATTGAGTGGTGGCCCTGACAACAGCTACGAACTCTACTGCACTGGTGAGTCCTGGGACTTCGGAGGTGGGATAAGAATGGAGAGGATACCGGACTGTGTAGAATGGACTCCCGAGGCGCGCATTCGACGCAGCTTCACGACGGAGTATACCTATGAACAGGCTGGCACCTACCAGATCCGTCTTCAGGTGGGAGAGGGCGCGCACAGCTTAGCATCGAATGGTGTTACCATCGAGGTGCGCTAATATGAAACAGCATAACCTGCTAGTCACCTTGTCGATGGGTCTGCTGCTGGCCGCTTTAACGGTGACTTGCAGCCAGGCTGAGCTCAGCGCTACGCCAAGCGCGGCCACGGCCATGCCAAGCGTGATACCAGACGAAGTTGAAGCTAAGTCTGTGATTGACGAAGCGTATGTGAACCCTCTGGCCGAGGTTGAATTGGTGCTCAACGCGACCTTGCCTGAGGAAGCGGCTGCGGTCACGGTTTTCCGGCTGAGCGCACCTGGCACCCCCAGCGTGGCTGACGTGCGCCAAATCGCTGCCCAGTTTGGCCTGCCAGGTGAACTCTATTCCGAAGTTCCGCCCGGCTATGCTGAAGAGCCTGGGGTTACAGAAGGAACCACGCCGCAGCTGCCATTGATTTACTTCGCCTTTGCCGGCGCGCGGACGTTCTTCTTCTCATTCTATAACGACGAAACTCGTGTCGAATACGTGGATAGACATATCCCCATCAGTTACGATCGGGCCAACTTTCTGCCTTTTGACCGGGCGGGGCCGGTCACCGAAGCTTTCCTCAAAGAACGCGGCCTGCTCAACTTCCCCTACCAGACCACACCCGGCGAAGATGGTTCTGTGCAGTTTCTGCGCCTGGTGGACGGCCATCCGGTGTACAACCAACCTGAGCTCATAGCTTATGTGGACACTGCCGGTCTGATCTTTGCCGTCTCGTACTTCCCGCTGCATGACCTTGTGCTCCTGGGGGGGTATCCCGGCCTGTCGGCTGCTGACACCTGGCGGCTTATCCAACATGCCACGGACGGCCAATTTACCCATTTCATCACACCGGGCCCGGCTAATCTCCCGCCGGTAGCCACGCCACCGACGGAGCTACGCTCCCTCTGGCACCGCACCTACCAGGCCGGCCAGCAGGTCAGCCTATACGGTTACACTACCGTTTACCAACCGGTTGAAAGCGATGGTCCGTCCCGCATTCGACTAGACTGGTTCTGGCTACAGGGCGTCGATGCCGAGCTACAGGTGATGGCTGAACAAGCCCAACAATTCGTCCGTGTATGGGGCACGGTGCGCGCGGAGGGACCTGATGCTCTGTCGCTGGAGCTGGCCGGCTGGGAAACCGTAGCCGAGCCCGATCCGGGCTACCAATCCTTGGCAGGGAGCATTCAAATAGCCGACGGCCAGACGCTTCTCCGCACCGATGAGGGCCAGACCTTACTGTTGCCCGATGCACCGCCTGATCTGGCCCACGGCGACCATGTATGGGTGCGTGGTCCGGTCATCGAACCCGCAGATGGCCCTTATCCCCTCTTTGAGTGGCGTCGCATCGAGCCCTATAGAGCGTCAGCGACGGCCGCACCTCCGATTGAGGGCGAATCCCCTACCTTTGGCCAGGCAGTGATCACCGAGGTGGACCTGGTCTACATCTATAAGGCTGCCCATAACACGGGCTTGACCGACAGCGACGGATTGCCGCTGAACCTGGTGCTACCGGCGTGGCGTTTCACGGGCATGACCAACACCGGTGACAGGATTGAGATCATCGCTCAGGCTGTGGCCGACGACCTTATCCTGATGGAGCCGGCTAAGCTCGCTGAGCCGCCCCAGGCCAGCAACGTCATCTCAGTTGGGAGTTTGCACGTCGCCAGCGGCCGAATCGTCTTCTCTGGGAAGAGCACATTGCCTGACGGAACATGCCTTCACACTCAGCTCCTGGCCGGCGGCAGTATAGTCACATGGTGGCCAATGGATGCGTGCGCCATCGTCCAAGATGGCGCGTGGCAGATGGCGGTGCGATTAGGCGAGGGGGGAACGCCGGACGAACTTGACGGCACGGCAGAGTATACGCTGCGTACCTGGCAACGAGATAATCCGGCCATTGAAGCTGAGATATTCCCATTCGATTTGGCTGGCCCACCCAGGGAGGAGCAATGAAGCGCTTGATGACTGTACTCAGGTGACGCCACACAACATCATCGCCAGACAAGAGCGCAGCATGCACACCGGGTGACGGGCGATGCACCCTTGATCGGCCGAATACAGCCCGGCCAAGAGGGGATAGGCGCTGTCCAAGTTGGTCACTTTCAACTTGCGCCAGACCTCAAAATGTCGATGGTCGGTGCGTAGGCCGCCATAGTAGCTCGCCTGGTTACGCACAGAGCGGACATATTGCTTGTGCGGGAAGGGTGGTGGTACCATGAATGGCCCCCTTTCTGCCTGAGGTAAGCCAGGCGCTAGTGTGGAATGGTTTTGCGCCCATGATGCTACATAGACAGATTGGGGGTAAATTGTTAAAGCCTCGGATATTCCCAGTCGCTTTTCACTCGTCAAAACGTCGTCTGGGACTTTCCGAGAAAGCTCAACCATCAGCGGGGGTGAAATCTGGTCAGTCGAGCTCCTGAACGCGCGACTGCAGCAGAGCCTGCCCGCCGATTGTCCAGGACCCTACTGGATCGTCGGCACCGAGGTTCGCCGGAGGAACCCATGAGATTCAAACACATGTATGTTGCAGTTGGCCTTGCCCTGGGCCTGGCCGCCTGTGGTCAGGGAACCGAGGTCTCCGGCCCGGAGGTGTTGGTGAGTGGGCCGCCGACAGTTGTCAACCTCACAGAATTGACGCCGCCTACGAGCCCAACTGCCCTGCGTGGTCCCACCACCATTACATTGAACGATCTACAGATGGGACAGACCCTTTATCCAGCCGTGGGCGACACGTTCAAGCTTGATGAGTCGGTCAGCGGGCCGGCCCATCTGCGCGACGACCGCATGGTCGCGCCTGTGCCGGATGCATCGGGCGTGTACAAAGCCCTTACCACAGGCCAGATGGACCTGGAGGTGGTCGTCGATCCTTGTGCCGGCTGGAATCAGCCTGCACCCAGCCGGTAACTCTGTTTCTCTTGAAAATCGTGGTCCAGTAATCCGGGGCAAGAACTCGTCGCTGCACAACTTGGTGTGGAGAGTACCGTCTTATCCTCAGCATCGTGCCACCACGCTCACTACTTGTCTTGCACTTGGGGATGCATAGCAACAAGGAGGGAACGAGTACTACTTCCACAACGTCCTAGGCATGGAGCAGCGATCAGTAGAGCAGAATAGATTATGAAAGCAATGCCCATCCATGGCCGATGGATTATGTTGCTGGTTATCACCTTGGGCCTCATCGGTTGCACTGTACCAGCAATTCGGCCTGCCCAATTGCGCCTGGAGAATGACAGTGCTGTCGCGCTTGATCGTGTGGTCGTCATCTTCCCACACGAACGCATCATCTTTGGGCCATTACCACCAGGTACTACCAGTGCATTCCAACCTGTCCCGCGCGGGGTGTACGGCTATGCCGCGTACGAAGTGAGAGTGAATGGTCAAACCATCGCTCAACCGGTAGAGGATTGGGTTGGCGAGCAGCCACTTGCCGGGACGCACTTTACTTACGTCCTCACCGTTGACCTTGAGCAGCCGCAGTGGCAACAGATACGTGCCGATGTGCGTTCTGAATAACTTGTCTTCGCCCTCGGCTGCACCCGAATGCTTCGCGCCGAGATCAGGGCTATTTTGCAAAGGAGGAATGGCGATGATCAAGAAGTGGCTTTTCGTCATGGTTATCCTGTCCGTGAACCTGGTGGCATGCGGACAGGACGTTTTACCGCCCGAACTCGTGCCGACTGCTCCTCCATCGCCGGCCACCTACCAGGGGGTGTCCTTGCCACCATCTCAGTTGGTCGCAGAAAGCGCAGAGATACCGTCGGCCTGGCTCGTCGTCCAGGGCAAAGCGGTCCACGGGACACTCTTGGGCTATCGCGTTTTCACCGAGCCAATGATCGAGACTGACGGACAGGCGTCAATCGGAAGTCCAGTAACCGAGGCCCCTGCTCCAGCCGGCCAACCAGTGGTGGACACCCAGGGGCAGGCGACATACGGATATGTGATTTACGGACATGAGCCAGACGAAAAGATATTTGTGACCCAGCTGGACAAGGTTGAGCTGGCAACGGCCACCCTCGCGGCCGGCGAGCCAGCCATCATCGTCGCACCGACATCCGCGACAACCTTTCGGGCGCGCCTCGTCAGCGTTCCGTTGGCTGCGGGTGGCCGGAGCCTGAAAGCAGATGGCAAGACAGAAGGTGACGCAGCCGTTTTCACCCTGCAGCCAACTGACTATCCCAACGGTCGGTTCCTAAGAGTTCGCCTTGACTTTGAAAGCCCCGTGTTGAGTGCGGTGGAATACATATGGCAGTTGACCAGCACCAGTAGAAGTGCGCCGGCCACACAGACGCCGGTCGTATCAGCAGAGCCGCCGCCGTGTGTCCGCCCCACCCCTATCCCACACGTGATGCCCACTCTGCTGCCCGCACTGGCTTTTCATGACGGCACGGGAGTCCTACCGCCTGAGATATTGGCGTCCTTGTCTGACCTTGTGATCCTGGGAACGGTTGTTGGCCCGGCCGCCGGCTTAGAGGTGCCGGGGAGGGACCCGGTCACTATGGACATTGTCACCGACACGGTGATACAAGTCGAATGTTTGCTGAACGGCACCCCGACAGGTTGGACGGTGACGGTACGGGTTGAGGGAGGGTGTGTCGAACGGGGGGATGCTCAGATGGACTGCGCAATGGTCTCACATATCCGCCTGCCTGAAATCGGCCAGCGGCAAGTTGTGTTTCTCGAGCGTGAAGGTCCTGATTATGTGACCGAGCTCCGCGAGGACGGCACGTATGAGATCCAAACCGGACCGGACTACTGCACGAGCAATGGTGACTTTGTTGTCGTGGGTGAACGAGCCAACAATGGTCTGTATGAATTGTCCCTGCCTTAGAGCTCATTTGAAAATTGCCATTCGTGGGGTAAAGCGGGTGCGGATGTTCTTGTTCAAGGCACTTTGATTGTTTTGACTTTGATTGGTATCTTACTACGGCGCCAGTTTGGCTTTCTCGCCGGGATTGCAGAGTCAATAATTTGGATCTATGTTACACTACTGGTCGTATTTCAGCGCATTGCTTTGTACAGTTGGGATCTGGTGTCTGATCTATCCAGAGCCAAATATTTAGGACCTTTGATGTTCGTCTTTGTAGGTATCCCCGGCGTACTTATGTTAGTCTGTCTCGTGGCGAATCGTCAATTCTTTGAGGCGGTCAAATCAGACTGACAGGCAGGTCCTGCAATGGCGTATAACAAGCCATTGAAGCTGACAATCTGTCTGGCACGGCCCTTGCGGATAGGATCACTGATCTGACGGAGAAGCCCTGCTTTTGGCAAGCGCCGTGCCAGTCCCTTTATGTCCTGATGGCATTGGTCGGTCTCTATGCCCTGCTACTTGAGGTGTTGGCAGATTAGGATTCTCAGGGGGTTTTTGTAGGGCTGGAGCAAATCGTTTCGTAAGTTATTCACTCCAAGCTCCCCATTCCGCTGCATAATGCACACTTATGATCCGATTCGGTTCTGTGTCCCCTCTTCAATTTCCACCACCAAAGAAAACGGCAGATTATGTTCATAGTGTTTGTGTCGCCATTTACGGGTTCAATTTAATGGCAATGATGTTTGGGGTGGCCCGCCTTCCAAACTCGCATTGCGGCGATAGAAAAACCGTGATATGATGATATCTGAATTGGCTTGTTGACAGCTTGAGTTAGCTATGTAATGCGAGTGGGGACCTTAGAATGGCCACACCTCTCCTGACGACCAAGCTATACATCCCCCCGCCCTTGCCCAACCGGGTGGAGCGCCCGCGCCTGGTGAAACGGCTNNCGCCCCGGCCGGCTTTGGCAAGACCACGCTACTGAGCGAATGGGTCGCCGGCTGCGGGCGGCCCGTCGCTTGGCTTTCGCTAGACGAAGGCGACAACGATCTAACCCGCTTCCTGACCTACTTTGTCGCCGCCTTGCAAACCATCGAAGGCGATGTTGGGAAAGGAGTATTGGCCGCGCTTCGATCCCCTGGACGGTCGCAGGGCAAGGCTCAGGGCAGGGCCTGGTCCTCGTCCTCGACGATTACCACGTTCTCGAAGCCCAACCAATCCACGCTGCGCTCATATTCCTGCTTGACCATCTCCCCCCGCAAATGCCCCTGGTCATCACGACGCGCGAAGACCCGCCGTTCCCACTGGCGCGCTGGCGCG
>JABAOC010014548.1_pt1 | contig 15566 bp, 16 predicted proteins | sample 7062161 | NCBI WGS metagenome assembly JABAOC01 (sample SAMN14538625, study PRJNA623070) | marine sediment metagenome | biome: marine biome [ENVO:00000428]; feature: marine pelagic biome [ENVO:01000023]; material: deep marine sediment [ENVO:00002113] | place: India: Gulf of Khambhat ... | reverse complement strand
GAGATGGAGAGAGCAACTACAACACGGAGACTTCGATTTTGACCGTGCATCGCATCGACAAAATATGTGCTCGTTCCCTTTTGAGCGGATCTTCCAACCCAAGCCATGATCACCATTGCAAGCTTAGCTGAGACTTCGGATACAATTAGACTTTGGATAATAGAGTTAATGTCTAGTTCCGCTATACAGAAAGCTGTTGCCAAAACCACCACTAAACCAAGAGCTAAGCCGCCAGCACCTGTCCGCTGATCATGCATAATTTCAATCTTCTTCTCAGGTGATCCTTGATACATTATACCATCCCCAAAGTCGAGTAATCCATCAGTATGATGAAGGCCTGTTAGCAGCAGTATGATACCTAAAGTCAAAATTCCTCCAACTAAACTGGGGAGAATTTTAAGTAGTAACCAAGCAGATAGACCTGCTAACAATCCGATGATCGCACCTACCAACGGGAAAAGGTACATATAGTCTGCGGAATCGTTCAGGCAGTCTGGGTCCATACCCACTGGAATTATCGTTAGGAAAGAGAGTAGGTTCTTTACTTCTTTAAGCATCTTTAACTATCACTTTGATCCTACTAATCGATCGTAGTTTCTTTCAATTTCTTTAAGCAGGGCATCTTTAGTTATAGAGCCTTTTGACTTTGCCATCGCGGCTATAGTCGCCCCTCCTGCACCGACTCCCTCCTTCACCACTCCAGTCTCATATGCCTTTAAGCCTTCAAACTTGGATTGACTAAAGTTCAGGTCAGCAGCAAGTATCGGAATATCGGCGATCTGCGTAACTATCCCTTTTAGATCAGCCGTTTTGTCCATTATGATCCATCGAGTAGTCCCAATGGCTAAATTATCCAGGATATTCGGGTTTAACTCTTTGATAATGGCCAGTATGGCACTTATCTGAGTTCCGCCAGCCATCAAAACTGGCACCTTATCGGCAGCACCAAGAACCAAACCAGCAAAAGCCGGCATCATCGGATCGCCAACACATGAAATTGCTTTCAATGGATCATCTGCCAAATCACCGAACTCCACTTTCGAAGCCTTCAAACCCTCCTCAACCGTCTTAATCTTGAGCTCATGAGGATTTTCTGGCATGCTACTACTGACCTTTCCTTCAGCGTCTATGCCCATCGCCAACAGAACACCGAGAGCGGTCGTTGTGCCACCAGGAATACTTTCGCCAACCACAAGGTAATCAGCTGTCTTGGACAGGTTTTCTCCAGCAATTCTTGCTCTTGTCATAACTTCCTCCGCATTGTCCACAGCTTCACCTCTTCTTAAATCACGTCCGGGTTTTCCTCCCAAATCTAAGAATGGAACAAGAGGATTTATCCCAAGTCCACCACTAACCACAAGAACCGGTATGTCAGCTAACCTCAGTGCTGACATAGTAATTAAGGCGGGCGTCGGTATCCCTTCAGGTGTTACTGGGACCCCCGATATGCATCTGCATTTTTCGAGAAGAAGAAGTTCAACATCAGCAGGAGGCGTGTAGTCTGTGAACTCCGGATATTTTCCTGCGGCAGATATACCCGAAATTTTTGCTGTCTCGGTAACACCTATTATGCATGCAAACAGAGGGTTCTTTCCGTTTAGTCGCCTTAAGAAGGCTCTACCTTCGTTTTCATTATGAGCCAAAATTATATCATACATATGTTTATTTCTCCACTACACACCGAATTTCATGAGTATTATGTTTGCAACCCTTCGAAATACCTATCATGCACTATTTTCTTAAAGCCCTAAGGATAGATAAAACTTCTTTACGACTCTTAACCGTTATTGCACCTTTACTTTTTAATTCTTCAATGAGGCTCTGTGCCCTTCCATCTGTAAAGTCTCTTTGTTGGATTGGGGTTTCCTCAATGATCACTGTCATTTTTCCTTTTTCCAAGGCCAACTTTGCTGCTTCTAAGTTCTTTAGATTACCATAACCGAAAGGTACACTACTAACCACTATTGCACCAGCCTTACGTATCATGGCTAGATTTTCCTTGTGGTTTTCTTCGGTAATTGGGGAGAAAGGCGCTTCGCTCACGACAGGGATGCCTAACGTGCAGGCTGCATCATAATCGGTATCTAATGTACTATGCACACCGGTAGTTACATTATAGCCATGCTCCAGCAGTGATTTCATTAGGGGCGCCCCGGTCCCGTGACCAGATATCACGTGGATTGTTATGTCTCTCGGTTGGGCGATCATAGACTTTGAGATTGAGAGGGGAACGACATAGAGCGAATCGGTTATGGGATGTCGCTTTACAATCATGTCAACACGGAAGACTTTCCTGATGTTCTCGCCAGATAGGACCGAATTTATAGGACCGATTGAAAATATCTTCCCGTTATTCATTAGCATGGCTGAATCGCAATATCTTGTGGCTAGATTGAAATCGTGAAAAACAGCTAAAACAACTAGTTGTCTTTCTTTGCAAACATTTCTTATAATATCCATTATGCTTATTTGGTGACTAATATCCAGATGAGTTGTGGGTTCATCTAAGAGGAGTACTTTGGGTTCTTGAGTCAAGGCGCGAGCAATGATCACGAGTTGTTTTTCTCCGCCACTTAATTCGTTTACTGGTCTTTCAGCGAGGTCCCATGTGTTTGTTAACTCCATAACTCTCTTGGCGATGGCCAAGTCTTCTTTGCTTTCAATTCTGAAACGATCTATGTAGGGGTTTCGTCCCATGAGAACAATATCCAACGCTGTGAAATCAAAGGTCGCTATGGCTTCTTGAGGCACCACAGCTACGTTTTTTGCCACCTCTCTACTCTTCATATCATAAATGTTTATGTCATCTAAGAGGACCGCCCCTACTCTGGGCGTTAGGGTTCTACTAATTGCCTTCAGTAAAGTTGTTTTTCCTGAGCCATTTGGACCTAAAATACCTGCAAATTCGCCTTCTCTAACTGAAAACGTGATATTCTCCAATGCTTTAATTGACCCATAGTAGCAATCTATCCCGCTAATCTTCAATGTGACCAATATTTACCATCCTCACGCTATTACTGCGCGTTTTCTCTTACGTACTAAGTATACGAAGAAGGGCCCACCTATAAGAGAAGTAATAATACCTACTGGCAACTCCGCAGGTCTAACGATTGTACGTGCTATTGTGTCACACAAAATTAGAACTATCGCTCCCGCTAGGGCAGATGAGGGTATTAAGATTCGGTGATCTGGACCAACTAGGATTCTCGCTATATGTGGGATAATCAATCCAATGAAACCAATTATACCACTAATTGAAACTGCAGCTGCTGTTATTAGCGTTGCAGAGGCAATCATTATCTTTTTTAGCCTTTCGGTATCTACGCCAAGATGACTTGCCTGTTCTTCACCGAGCAGTATTATGTTTAGATCTCTAGCAAAAACATAGATAAAAGCTACACCAAAGATCACGAATGGTAAGGCGATTTTTACATAATTCCAGTTACATGCAACAAGGCTACCAAATATCCAAGCCATTATGGCATGTATTGCCTCACCGCTAACCAATCTGATGATTGATATAACAGCCAATAGAAAGCTATTAACAGCTATTCCAACTAACAATAATGTTAACATTGGCACTCCTTGTCCTGTCCTCGCGATACTATAAACCAAGAAAACCGTGGCGAGGGCAGTACCGAATGCCATGAGAGGAATTGAATATAGCACCCCAAAAAAAGATAAACCGATTCCGAAAGCGATAGCAAATGATGCTCCTAAGCTGGCTCCGGCAGAAATACCTATCACATATGGATCAGCCATTGGATTCCTGAATAAACCCTGCAAAACAACTCCGGCTACTGCGAGAGCAATGCCAACAATTGCTGCAGCCAAGACCCGAGGCAACCTTACTTCAAGAACAACCACTTCCTCAATGGATGATGACCCGCCACTCACGAAATCACCTATGAAAGGTATTTTCTTGATTATTATCTTATAGGCATCTAGCGGCGAAATCTGCATTGGACCTACTGTTACGGCAAATGTGATTGTAAGTATTAGAGCCAAGGTTAGAAGGATAACGATAATTTTCCATCGAGCAAACCGCTTGAAATATTTAGTTTCAGCCTCACTTAAGTTCATGAAAACCTTCGCCTTCCTTTCACGTATCAACTATACTTATTGTCGACTCACATCCACGCTCTTTGATTGCCCCAATAAGGTTTCACTTAATGGATAAACGGATGTAATAAGGTATCGCAGGTCTTTTACGATTATTTTCTTAGAGGATTTTACTTTGAAAGAGGTAGGATAAAGGGGGCATTCGATGACTAATGTATGGTATTCCCCATTCTCACCGAGCGGATCCACATCTTCAGTTTCAACTAGAAATGTGTTAGCAGTTTCTGTGCTTAATGTGAATCCCAACCATTTCTCTCCGAGATATCTAACGTCTACGCCAATTATTAGGGCTTTGAATCTTGAATTAAAGATCTCATGGAAAAGATCTGAAGTCTTCCTTCCAAAGATAGGCTCAAGCAAATCTACGCCAGCTCTACCGCAAGTCTTCTCAAGCCAAGATACATGTTCTTCAAGGAAAATATCGCCTGCCACAAGGGTATCAACATTGAGATTTTTAAGCACCTTAACGAATTCTTCTTTTCCTTTGTGGAAATCTACTATTGTGAGGCTCTTCTTCATTGCTTCCGCGAGTATCTTTAATGAATCGATATTCTCCGCGTGAGGCGAGGGCGAAGGAAAGCTTGGAATCAGGCATACTAAATGTTCAACTTTGATACCTTGCTTTTCAGCGAGATACATCGCATAAATTGAGTCTTTACCACCAGAAAAGAGACTGGCAGCTTTCATGCGTCAACTCACCATCCAGAAGCTATTAAGCATATCCCACCAACTCGAGTTTTTCTCAATTGTTGAGAACCTTCGCCTCTTTATAGCGATAGTTGATAGGTCGTTGTGTCTAGTATCAAAGATGCCTCTTAGTCTACCTACATTTACTATTTTTTTGTAAAGAGTTAGGACAATCATTACTGATAGCCATGAGAGCTCAGATAGCATATCCATTCAGCCGTTCACTGGTTTTGCTACTTCCGTTAGTTACTGAGCCACTATACTTTTTTCAGAATAGGTCTGGATGAATTATCTTGGCAAGCTCCTCCAAGCCATTAATTAATCTTGGCCCCTCTCTAGACATAATACTCTCTTCAATTTCGTATATTTGATCATTTTGAACGGCATAAATCTCGCTCCAACCGGGCCGCGTTTTGATCGTTTCTATTGTAAGTCCACAAGCCTCTGCCATGGCACCTTCACCAATTACTATGATCTCTGGATTTGCTGCAAGCACCTCTTCTGTAGATGTTGAGATGATTCCACCTGTGAAATCCGAAAAGACATTTGTTCCGCCTGCCATGTAGATCAATTCATTAGCATATGCTGCTGACCCGAAAGTCCAGTATCCCCCATTGAAAGAGTATTCAATGTAGACACTCGGTCTAGACTCGCCTTGGGTTTTGTCAGCGATTTCTTGAGCCTTTTCCTGCATGTCAGTTACAAGTGCTTCCGCCTCGTCGATCTGACCCGTGGCTTTTCCAACTAAAGAGATGTCCGCAAGTACCCCATCGAAATCTTCTGGATAGAGAACTACCACAGGTTGACCATGCCCCTCCAGGCTTTCGGCTATTAAGCGCTGGACTCCACCTGTCGCCACAATCAAATCAGGCTCCAAGCCCACAACCGTCTCCAAACTAATCTCAGCAAAGGATCCAACCGTTGTCAAGTTACCCTCCCCAACTTTTTCTTGAACCTCTAGAGGATAATCGGAGTAATCATCCACACCAACGACTTTGTTTTCCAATCCCAATGCAAAGAGTATTTCCGTGCAACTGGGAGCCAAGGACACTATTCTCTCCGGAGGATAATTGGTAATCGTAACGTTTCTTCCCACATCGTCTATAACACTTATTGGACCAGTGATTGGTTTCTTAGGTTGGTAAAATTGTTGCCAAATAATCACTCCTATGACACTTACAATTACTATCAATGCCAGAGCTAATGCGAGTGTTTTCCGTTTGGTTATCACTATTTTTTCCTCCCATGGGGTTTATGGTTGGAGCATCCAACCATATAAGCTTTTTTGTAAAGGTTTCTTGACTATCGAAGCAATCAAGGAAACATGTTTTGGTCAAGGTTTCTTAACAAGAAAGATCTGCCTACGATCTTTCAACATAATATTGTTGGCGTACTGATTCTGAATTGAGAATATTGTTCGAGTAACATTAACATCAAAAAAACTTTTTTATGACTTTGAACTATCAGAGTTCGTGGTGAATTTGAAAACCGAAACCTTCAGTCCACCGTTGCTCAAGTACTTGGAGGATCGAGGAATCACACTAGATGATCTTATAACGACGGCTCTGGAGCTCTTTGCCCCTCATCCAGGTGTGGAAACAAAGGAGAAGGCTACCGAGATCCTTCGGGAAGAGTTCTTTGACACTCTGTCGGATGTGAACGTTTCCTGTCTAGAGGTTGCGTGTTTCCGTGCGGAAGAAGACGCGAAATCCGGCTTGGTTCCAGGCTTGACGAAGAAAAGATTCATGGGGCGTCCGGGGCTCGTAGCTGATGAGCTGCTAGGAATGACAATAGCCAGCTATATTGCGGGAGCAAGAGGTATTTTCGAGTTCATTCGGTTCGATCAAGCTAAGCCAGGAATTCTAAAGAAGCTCGGGGCACTTTCGAATGATGCTGTTGGAGGCCTAATAGCGGGAGTTTCATCAAACATGTATACTCGGGCTTTGAGAAATAAGTAGCAAGTTTACTTCGCTCTTTGTATGATTTTTCAAGATCACTTGCGCGATTTTCTAAGCCTCTTGATTATGCCTATTACAAGACCGAGCGTAAAGAATTGCATCGCTCCAATGATAAATAGAAATGGAAACACTACGGTGGGAAGCATGCTTGCATGGAGCAGCAGGCCTATTATCCACAAAACTGTTCCTATGCCTCCAAAAAAAAGGAGAGGTTGAGTATCAAACATCAACCTCAAAGTGATTCCAAGTATTCTACCGCCATCTTTTATGGGATTAAGCTTTGTCTTTCCCACCCTTGGCCTATAACTTACAGGTGTCTCATTTATTCTAGCATCAGCACTGAGGGCTTCTGCCAACATCTCGATTGCAAACGGCATACCCCTGGTCACCATGTTCATACTGTCCAGAAGCTCAGACCTAAAGGCCCTGATGCCGCTTTGAGTATCATATATTTTTAGCCTCAAAGTAAACTTTGCAATCAAAGAGAGAACTCTGTTCCCAACCCTGTTAATTAATGGCATTGCTCCCCTCTGCATGCCCGCAAACCTGTTACCCACCACAAAATCAGCTTCATCATTTAAGATTGGCGCCACCAGTTCCGGGATATCTTTGGGATCGTAGGTGAAGTCGGCATCTATCATCACAATCACTTCAGCGTCTAGTCTTTTTCTAGCATAGAAGAACCCAGTTTTCAAAGCTTCACCATAACCTTTGCCTCTTTGATAAATAACTTCGGCGCCCTTTTTTGTGGCAATCTCTTCCGTGCCATCAACGGAATGCCCATCCACAACCAACATTCGATAATGATATCCATCCATAGCATCTTTTAAACAATCCAACACTTTCCCAACAGCTTCACGTTCATTCAACGTAGGAATTACAATGGCAATTTTTGTCGCAGAACGCTTAGCTTCCACTGTTTTGTCTTCCAGAGGTTTGTCGAACATGGTATTCACATTTTCATTAATCACTTAGTATAATTCTTCACTACATTCTGCGCCTGCCTAATGCCTTACACATTTTATTTTCAGGGCATTTTCCCTTATTTCGCAACCTCGATTTATACCCTTCCCTCGAGCCTCATTTGTTGAGTACTTGATTTATGTTCTCGTCTCAATGTGCACGCGAGGCTCATTTGTGCTCATGTAGTGATTCAGTCTTGATCGAAAAAGCTGCTTCCAAATGGAACAGATAGAAATCATTGTCTCTGCGTTGCAGAGATTGGAGTATTCAAAATTTTCCTTTCTTAAATGGGTTGAATGATTTTTTTTAACGGGCAAACAGTCTAAAAACAAGAGCTTGGCCTGCTATTTTTCTCTTTCAGTCGGTTCGTGGACGAAGAATACTGTTAGGAGCAAGCAAGGGACGTAAAGCGTTGACGACAGGAGGAAAGGCATTGCAGGAGATAAATACTGATACATGAAGCCGCCTGAGAGCTGGCCTAAAGAATTCATGATGTTAAAGAAGAAATATGTGCTGCCGGCTATCTTTCCACGTTTTTCTCTGGCGACTAGGTCGGCTACTAACGCCGGATACGCTGTATTTACAAGAATTGAAGCCACTCCTAAAAGCAGAAAGCATATCGAAAGAATTATCAGATTTCCGTACACGAAAGCTATCATTGCGGGTATGAATAGGAGCCATCCTGTCAATAGAGGCTTCTTCCTTCCAAATTTATCAATAATCTTTCCACAGGGTAGAGCAGAGAGGATGTTCACAGCTGAAAACCACATCATCAGAATCGCCCATTCAAACTCCTTGATGTTGAGAACAGCTGTTGCATAGAATATCAAATTGAGAGAACAAGTGAACCACGCAAAGTTGTAAATTGCAAAACTAACGAACAGAAAAAGCATCGAGCGGGATGCGGTCTTTAATGCCCTCAGGCTTTTATATACAGAATCGGGAAATGTTCGGAAGGATTCAACTAAAGGCATCTTTTCAGTTCTGTTTCCTAACGTTTCTCTTAGTCTCATTCTTAGGACAGCCGCAATCAAGAATGACACGGCGACGATGAGATAAGCAATCCTCATCCCAAAGATTAGACCATATCGAATAGATAGAAAACCAGCTATAAGGGGTGACGGTACCGAAACGTAGTGAACGAGGTTGATGATCGAGAAACCCATTCCTCGCTTCTCGGGTGGCATCGAGTCAGCTGCAATGGCGAGAAGGGCTGGCTGGTAGATGAGGCACAGACTTTGCATCACAGTAGCTATTAGAATGAAATGCCAGGTGGGAGCGGCTGCGTAGAAAACATAGGCAACCGCAGTTCCGAAGGTCATAGTAACGATAAGCCATCTTCTTCCATGTTTATCCGCGAGATATCCTCCTGGAAACTGGACCAATGCCAAAGTTGCGTAAGAGGCAAAACCGATGACCCCTACGATGAACGGTGTGCCCCCTAATCCCTCAACGTATTTGGGGTAGTATGTGGATGGTATGGCAGCCGCAGAAATGATTATTATCAACGTAATTACCAGTACCAACATGTTGCCGCCAATGAATGAAAATTCATCTCCGAGTCTACCTAAGATTGGCAACCAGATTCTCCTTGAAGAAGAAAGAGACCATATAAGGTAAATAAATTAGTATGATAAAAAGCGAAACTTCCGTATATTTTAGAACTTAATTCTCTTTTCTCAGCTCTTTGTTCTCTTGTCTTAGAGTTGAATATCCAAGAATTACTCTTCAATTTGCCTTATTCAGAATAGGTTCGCCTCTTCCACCTTTAAGCTTATGATCTTTCGTATAATCAACAGGTATCTGAGAAAACTTGTCCTCTTCAGCACATTTTATTTAAATAGGGTTGGTTTTTCCACGCCCTGTCATTCGACATGTCCCCCTCCAAGGAATAGCACGCGCATTTTAAAGACTTCACGCTTCACTTCAAGAAGGGAAATAGTTAAATTTTGAAGGTTTCTACCGTGCACCTATGGCTAAGATATGTCTTGTTACACACTTTTTTCCACCTCACATTGGAGGTATAGAGAAGGTCGCCTATGAACAGTGTAAACGATTAGCAAAATTGGGTTATCAAATATCCGTTTTGACAAGCAAAACAGGCAAACAAAACGAACGGTATGCAGAAGGAATTAAGGTATTCTCATATTCCATCATAAATATAGCTGAAAAATTTGGTGTACCTTACCCAGTTCTCTCATTCAAGTCGTATAAAAATTTTACAGAGGTTATCAGAAAGTGCGACATAGTTCACGCGCATGGTCACGCTTACATGTCGTCATATATAGCGTGCAAGGTCGCAGAGAAATACAAAAAACCTTTCGTTTTGACCCAGCACAACACATTCATAGATTATCGGTCATGGCTAAATATAGTCGAACACGTAAACGACTGGACTGTTGGTAGGTTAGTTTTGAAAGGGTCAGACAGAGTGATTACTGTCAGCAGGAAGACAATGGAGTACGTTCTAAAACTGGGTGCAGACATGTCAAAAACATCAGTGATGCATAACGGAGTCGATACGACCTTCTTTCATCCCATGAACAGAGAGGAAAGCAGAGACAAACTCGGTCTACCCAAAAATAAGACATTGATACTCACTATACGAAGATTAGTTTACAAAAATGGTTTGGACACGTTTATAGAGGCTGCCGCACTCCTAGCACAAGAATTCCCACATCTCCTATTCATTGTTATTGGAAAAGGCCCAAACAGAAAACTGATAGAAAAACGTGTAAGGGAACTGCGCATTGACGACAATGTCAGGCTAGCTGGTTTCGTGCCTGAAGAGCTCTTACCACTGCATTACAACGCCGCTGACTACTTCGTCATCCCATCAAGCTCCGGAGAAGGATTGCCATTAGTGCTTTTAGAAGCCATGGCTTGCGGATTGCCAGTTATTGCCACAGCCGTAGGAGGAACCCCTGAAATAATTAAAGACATGAAAAACGGAGCTCTAGTCCCTCCCAGAAATCCGGAAGCATTAGCAGAAACCATATCAAAATTCCTCTCAAACAAAGAATTGGGGCTAGCAATTGGAGAGGAGGCTAAAAAGATCGTTGAAGAGAAATTTTCTTGGGAAGAAAACGTTCGTCGACTACAAAAAGTGTATGGCGAGATCCTTTAATGAAGAAAGTATTTTATGCGCGCGCTAATTTTGATTAGGCAGGGTCATCTAATGAAAACGAGATTGGGATTAGCTCTTGCAGTTGCCTTTTTCTTGGTTATACTGGTGAATCCTTACATAAACTTGAGTATGCGTTTTTCTGCTGAGGCGCAAATTAATGAAAATATCGAAGAAGCGAAAGCGAAAATTCAAGAGGCCTATAACGCCACTGTGGAAGCTGAAAGAAGTGGAGCGAAAGTAGGCGAGGCCGTAGAAAAACTGAATAGTGCATTAGATTATATATCTCAAGCTGAAAACCTTTCTGCCGAAGGAGATTTGGTTCAAGCAGTTGTTTTGATAGAGAACTCAATACAGTTGTCTGAAGAAACTTTGGTCTTGGCTCAAGAGTTGAAGCAAGAGGCAGAATCTCTGCGATATACCGAGTTGATATTCTATAGTTTCATCTCTGTTGTGGTGCTCGTTCTTGGTGTCGTCGCATTTTTCTATGGAAGACGTGTGTGGAAGCGACATCAGCAAAATAAGTTCATGGATATGAGAGTAAAGGGGAAGCTGGGCTCAAAATGAGTTCAAATAGAATGTGGACCGAAGAAAAGTCAATGATTGTAGCGGTTTTGTCAGCCCTTATCATTCTCGCTGGGTTATTGGCTTATATAATGCTCACTCCCGTGCCACAGGAGGCTTTTGTCTCTTTGTTTCTGCTTGACTCGGAAAAAAAGGCAGAAAATTATCCTCAGTTGCTGGTTCTGGGCGAGAACAATACGTTTCTGCTATGGTTTGGTGTGGAAAACTTCATGGGTAGGATTGAGTATTGCTCAGTTTCAGTAAAGATAGATAATGGAACGCTAAAGGCGGATCCAAGCCCCCTCGAACCTGTTTGTCACTTTGAGAAGGTTTTGCTGAATAAGGAAACGTGGGAGGTTCCCGTGACAACAACGGTGAACCAAGTGGGGAAACATAGGATAATTTTTGAACTCTGGCTTTTCGATGAATTGGAGAATGTTTTCAAATATTCAGGAAGTTGGGGTAGTATCTGGTTCGATGTAATTGAACCCTAGTTTGTTATAGCACCCTTTTTCTCAATTTGCAACTTATAGACCTTGGTGAACGTACATAAGGGAATAAGACGTGAATTAAGCCGCTTTTAGAATTAAGGTCTTCCGTTAGCCGCGAAATTTGACCAGTTTCTTGGAAAAGATTAAGTAACGAGTGTAACAAAGTTTGGATACAAAAACTTCGAGGAGTTGCCTTGAAAGCACTTGAAGAAACCGAAGTTGCAGTGACTGGTGGCGCAGGATTCATTGGTTCGCACCTCTGTAAAACGCTTTTGGAACACGGCGCAAAAGTAACAGCATATGATAATCTATCAACTGGAAAGATTGCGTACATAGAAAATTTGCTGGGGAAAAAACTGAAATTCGTGCGAGGCGACATTAGAGACCCTGTCATGTTAGAGGAAGCGACGAGAAACTGTGAAATCATTTTTCATCTAGCAGCCCAAACGAGCGTCTCCTTCTCTATGGAAAAACCTAATGAAGACTCTGAAGTCAACGTAGTTGGAACATTGAATACGCTTGAAGCTGCTCGCAAAGCTGGTGCCAGAGTTTTATTCGCGTCATCAGCGGCTGTTTATGGTAATCCAGATGAAAGACCGACGCCTGAAGATTACCCGACACATCCCATCTCATTCTATGGTTTGGCAAAGGTGTTAGGTGAAAATTATTGTCGTTTCTACAGTGAAAACTACGGTTTGAAGGTGGTTATTCTCCGCATATTCAATGCTTATGGTCCAAATTGTCACGGAGTCATGGCTGACTTCCTTAGCAAACTGCGAATGACACCAAAGAAATTGGAAGTGTTGGGTACGGGCAAGCAGTCCAGAGACTTTATTCATGTCTCAGATTTGGTCAGGTTCTTAATTTTAGCTGCAACTTCTAAGACAAGTATAGGTCAAACCTACAACCTAGGCTCAGGAACCACTATGTCAGTATCGAATCTGGCGAAAAAGATTATTGACCTTCTGGGACTTGAGGGAGTTGAAATCTCTTTCACAGGCGGCCAAGCTTGGGAGGGAGACATGAATATTACCCAAGCGGACATCAGCAAAGCCATGAGGGACTTACATTGGCGGCCCCTAATCGAATTGGAAGAGGGATTGAAAAATTTAATAAGTCAAGAACAACATTAAGCGCGACTTAAGTGGAATCCTCTTTGAAAGGACAGTTGAAAGCTTTCATCATGCTTCTTCGACCAACATATTGGCTAATGACTGGCGGTCTCTCAGTTTTGGCGATGATAACTCTGCAAAAAGGATTGCCAAACCCCTACCTCCTGACAACCACGTTTGTGTCGGTGATTTGCATTACTTCTGGCGGTTTCGCATTCAACGATTATAGTGACCAAGAGGCAGACGCCATTGTTAAACCGAACAGACCAATACCATCAAAACTCGTAGCGCCACGGCATGCACTCCTAGCATCAGCAGTCTTATTCACGATTGGGTTGCTGACAGCTCTGAGAATTAATGTTCTCTGCTTTGGAATAGCGTTCATGGGAATACTGCTTCTGGTAGCATACTCTGCGTTCATAAAGAGGCTTGCTGGATTTCTTGGAAATTTTCTTGTAGGCTTTCTGATAGGAACATCCTTTGTTTATGGTGAAGCTGCCTTGTTTGGAAGAGTAACCGTCACTTCCTTATCCTTGACTTTTATGAGTATGGGCAGCATAGGAGGAAACATGTTAAGAGACGTGTTGAGCCTAAATGGAGATTTGAAAGCGGGATATACGACCCTAGCGACAAAACGTGGTGCTAGCCTCGCCACTAAAATGGGAGCAATTCTTTTCTTGCTTAATGCAATAGCCTCGCCGATTCCCTTTCTAGCGGGAGCAGTTGGCTACGCATACCTAATTCCAATAATCATCTGGGACATCATCCTCTTTTATTCTGCATTTTCTCTCTTAAGAAAAACAAAAATTGAAGAAGTAAAAAAACAAGAAAGGCTAGTAACGATGACCATGATCCTGATACCGATCGCCTTAATCGCTGGGGCTTTAACTTGAAGGATTGGAAGGTTCTCCGGGGAACTTTCAGTGTTTGCCCAGTTTGTCTTAAAAAAATTAAGGCAGAGATCGTGGAAAAAGATGGAAAGGTTTTAATCAAAAAGCAATGTAGTGAGCATGGAGACTTCAACGATGTCTACTGGAACAGTGCAGAGCTTTATCACCGGGCTGAAGATATCGGTCAAAAGACATTGGAAATTAAGCATTCTCATGAACAATCTTTTGACAAGTGTCCTTACGATTGTGGATTGAACAGTTGTTCTCTTCACGCTTCTGGAACAGTCATGGCGGTTATTGACTTAACCAACAAATGTGATTTGCAATGTCCAACATGCTTTGCTAACTCATCTAATATTGGTAACATCTATGAGCCGAACAAAGAGACCGTTTTTCGTATGTTGAAGTTTCTCAAGAAACAAGACCCGACACCACCTGCCGTAATGTTCGCTGGAGGAGAACCTACAGTCCGCGACGACATAGTTGAAATTGTGAAGATGGCTCATGAATTGAGATTTATGATTCTTTTGGCAACAAATGGTCTTAGAATGGTAAGAAATCCGAAAATTGTGAGCGAGCTAAAGGACGCTGGATTGAACATAGTGTACCTGCAATTTGACGGACTTACTGATCCACCCTATGAAAAACTAAGAGGGACAAAACTGCTTCAAAAAAAACTGAAACTCATCAAACTTTGCCGCGACTCCGACATAGAAATAATTCTGGTTCCTACTGTACATGGCGGTGTAAACGACAACGAAATAGGGGAAATAATTAGATTTGCTGCCGAGAACGTGGATATAATTAGGGGAATCGTTTTTCAACCCATGTCTTTCACCGGAAGGACTGAAAGTATCGTTTCAAGGAAAAACAGAGTATGTAACTCGTTGCTAGCCAAGAGAATCGAGGAACAGACTAGTGGAAAGATCAGAGAAAAAGATTTGTTTCCTGTTTCACTCATGGTCCCACCAATAAAAGTTATGAATAGTTTCCTAGATAAATCGTGGCCTCTGTTCATGCCTACTCCTTACTGTGGACTCTGGAATTGGGTTCTAGTTTCCAGACAAAGCAAAAAACTGTTTACACCCATCAACCACTTCTTGAACTTCGACGCTTTCATGTCCAGTTTGAGTGCAATGAATAAAACGAATAATAGATGGATTATCGACAGAATTGGGATTTATCTAAGGTTACTTTTTGCATCATTGCGGTACTTGGATTGGAGAAAGGTTCAGCAAGAGGCTGGACTGATTAGCACCGTGAAAATGTTAATCAACATACATACAAAGCCTTCTTATGATTCTCTTGGAGATATCCGACGAAGGCTTCTGCTGATTGGGTCAATGGCTTTTATGGATCCCTATAACTTTGATGTGGAAAGAGCAAAACGATGCGTCATCCACTATGTAACTCCAGCTCCACAGCTAATTCCATTTTGCGTGTACAACATGTTTTACAGAGAGAAAATCGAGCAACAGTATGGCAAGATGCAAGTATACGCCACGTAAACCTTTCTTCAACGAGTTACATTAGCAAAATTACCATTGCATAAATCGAGTTGGCAGACTTATTTATTCTTCGCTGTAGCCATTTTAGCACTCTCTCTTTCCTCAAAAATGTGGTGTGTTACATGAATGCCCAGGCCAGTAGCCGCA
>JABAOC010024341.1_pt1 | contig 15568 bp, 18 predicted proteins | sample 7062161 | NCBI WGS metagenome assembly JABAOC01 (sample SAMN14538625, study PRJNA623070) | marine sediment metagenome | biome: marine biome [ENVO:00000428]; feature: marine pelagic biome [ENVO:01000023]; material: deep marine sediment [ENVO:00002113] | place: India: Gulf of Khambhat ... | reverse complement strand
TCTTGGTGACAATAACCGCCTTCTCTTAATATAATCTTCCACCAAAAGGCTTTAACATGACTAAAGAAAGCGCGCGCTATAACCCCAATATAATTAGGTAATGCAATTACAACGCCTATGGATTACCAGGTCTGTGTGCGCGTGTGCGCGCGTGGGGTAGGGATAGGCGTTAGAGCGAAAAGGCGTAAACGAGAGAGAGAGAAAAAGATAAAACTTTAACCAAGTTGGTTGCATCAAAATTTGACCTCAAATCAATTCACTCAGGACTAAATGGGCACCTACGCAACTGCTTCTGCTCCACTGCACAGTATTTTTTTGAGAGAGGGAAGGATTAAATTGTAACCTTTTTTTGATTTGAGGAAGCTGTTTCGTTACATTTCTTCTCTTGAATGTTCTTAGTCATGTAGAAGCTTCTATCTTCATAGCCAAGCTTGCTGTATAGATGATGAGCATTTTTGTTGGGAGCTAAGACCCCTACTCCTAATATGCTGCAATTATTTTCTCTGAAGTATTCTTCCAGCTTTTTCATCAGCATGGTTCCGATGCCCTTGCCTCTGTATCCAGCTTCTACTACGAGTTCCAGCACTTCCCCGAATTTTGAAGGCACATGCTCAAGCTGATCTTCTTTGGACTGCTTAGGCATTGTCCCGACGACGACACCAACAGGCTCCGAATCGAGTTCAGCCACATAGATTATTCCGTTGTTTTCAGCAACTTTTTGAAGTGTCCTTTGGGTATAACTCTCGCCAAATTCTGGCATACGGCGTATTCTCTTCAAATCATCTATAGAGGATGTGTAATCCATCAGCTGTTCCATAAGCTTCACGAAAGCAGTTCTGTCCGATTCTTGATACTCCCTAATCTTCACCTTCATTTCCACATCACCCAATAACTATGCTGTTAATCACATCATATTCGGAAACAAATATAGATTCTCCAGCTGTAACTTACGCAGAAAAACAGACAGAATACAACCATACACCCGGGAAATAAGGAAAGAGACTTTAAATCCCAAACACTATGCGCATTCAAGTATTAACGCTGCTTTCAATGGTTAATAGAAAAAACTGAATTCTCCGCAAAACGCGCTTGCACTCAAAGCCGGCTTGAAGGGTCGGAAAGAGCAGCAACGCAAGAACTCTTCTAAGCCTCGCCGCTAAAGTATGCGTGCTTGCGGAACAGTTTTTACTGAGAATCACCAAAAAGGTCATGGGAGACAGGAAGTGACTGAGCAGCGATCCCTGAAGGTTAGGCTTGAACTAGTTCTGGCGATAGTTGATCAAGCCGTCTTTCTATCTGGCATAATCTTCATTCTCAACTTCGCTGTGTTTCAGCTCTTGAGCTCTCTGGCAGGCGAATGGGTCCTTGAGGGGCTTCCTTGGTTTCTTCCAGTTGAAGGACTCGCAATAACCATTTGGGCTGTCTTTGACCTAACGAATCGTGGAGAAGTTGTGAGACGCTTCCGACGCTCTATGATTTGGACTTGGGAATTGGGGTGGCATGCACGTTATTACGAATTGATTCGCGAGGACGAAAAACGACTTGGCAGGTATATCGTGACCGCTACAGTTGCACTGATGGGTTTCATACTGTTCGCATTCGGGTTTCTGCTGCTTTCACTTGTAATTAAGCCATTGTGAAAGCGCGCGTATAGCTGTGCGCTCTTAAACTGTGTTCACTCTGCAAGAAAGTGTCATGAGCTGCGAATGCCCTAAATGCAGAACTGAGCCTTCTCTGCCTCCTGTTTAATCTCGCTCAGTCTCTTTTTATCTATCTTCTAGAGCGTTAGTTTTAAATAGCAGTCTGTAATTTGTTTCCATTTGAGAAACAAAATGTCTATGGATCAAAGAGCACAGATACTAAAAACCGTTTCAACTGCCGAACGTGGTATTAGAGAAGTAATAAGAGAACTCAGGTGGGCCCCTTCACGTACAGTTGATCTATTGAGGAAAATGGAAGATGAAGGTTTGATTATCCAGGCAAAGAATAACAGCACACAACCCTCAATGCCCGCGCGTAAAGGCAGACCTAAGAAGATTATGACATGTACACGATTGGGTATAGAATTCTTAGACACTTACAGGAAACTAAAAATGAAGTTGCTAAGAGCTCGGAAGGAAGATCTAGAACATGCCACAGGGGATGCACTGTATGCTGAGAGACTTGTAACAGCTGGTCATTCACCCTTTCAGCTTTTCATGGAGTTGACCGATATTGCCAACAATATTAAGATCTCTTCAGAGACTTCTTAATCTCTTTGAGAATAAGAACATTCCTTACATGATAATTGGCGGTTATGCTCTTCCCTTCTATGGAAGAATCAGGACAACCATTGACCTTGATGTGGCTGTCGCCATAGAAACTGAAGAAGAATTCAGAAATTTCACTAAATGGCTGCAGTCAGCAGAGTTCAGACCTAACGTGTCCTCATTTCTGAACCCTCTAATTGTCGTCTTTGATCTGGTCGAGAAGGTAGAGATCGAATTATGGTTAAAGCCAGATGGAATTGTTTTTGACAATGAAACACTCAAACGAAGGAGGAAAGCCAGACTAGATGATGAAAACATCGAAGCATGGATAGTTTCTCCGGAGGACTTCATAATAAACAAACTAGCTACACCTGATAGAGGTGTGATTGACGAACAAGATGTTAAGAGTGTGCTAGTAAGGCAAGAGGGTAATTTGGACGAAGAATACCTTGAGAGAAGAGCTCAAGAATATGGAATACTCCAAGTTCTGAAAACGTTGCAATGAAAAGGAACTTGGAGTAGCAAAAGTCTGAGTTCTCATGGGATCGTTTCGTGTCTACTCACACTTTTCCAAGCGCATATAAACCGCAGAAAAAGAGGGATTAATGCTTTGCCAAGAACTTACGGCATTGTCGAATTCGTCGGAATCAAAACCGGGACTCCATCAGAGCCAACAATGAGTATCTCCACTTCTGGTGCAATTTTCTGCAAAGCTTGAACCCAGAGATAGAGTTCTGCAATCCTCGTCTGATTCTCAGTTTGACCAACCGACGATAAGATCAGTTCAATAGCTTCTCTTGTTGCATTGGCTTCTATAACTTTGGCCTCAGCTTCACCAGCTGTCTTGATGACGATTTCTTGAGCCGTCGCGTTAGCTAGTATCAGTATTCTCTCCCTCTCAAAACCTGCTTGAATCTTCTGCTGTTCAGATACAAGCTTATCTTCTATAGCTGAAGTGTACTTAGCTGGATAGCCAATGTTCTTCAAGTCCAGTTCAAAACGCGTTAAAGCACCTGCTAGTGAGGGCTCTGTATTCAACTCCTCAAGGACAGCTGTTTCCACCTGATCTCTTACAACATTCCTGAACTCTATGGTCTGCAAAGCAGTGTAATTCTTGGTTATTAACCGTATAGTCTCTTCCATAATTGACTCAATCGCCTTTTCTTTGTAGTTCAGATTTGGATAGTTAGTGTAAAGATCTCTGATCTTCTCAGGGTCAAGTGACCATCTCACCAAGACTTCAATCTGCATCTCAAGCTGATCTGAAGAGAAGCTTGGAATTGTGTCCTCAAATGTTTCGGTAGCATAGTAAATATCAACAGCAGTAACCCACGGTGCCTTTATCGCATAAGTCGGACCAAGTATCGGATCACTGGTTGATCCGGCGAAAGGGTCTACAAGTATTATAGCATGTCCAACGCCAACCTGAATCACCATGACCAATCCGAGGATTATCATGAACAAGAAGAAGAATGCCAAGACAGAAATCAACGCTATTACCCTAAGAGATAGCCCCCGGGTACGGATACCTCCATCTTCCCCCAATCTACTCACCATTCTCGTCGATTCAAATCAAGAAATGTTCAGAAGACACTGGCTAAATAAGTCTTATGTATAAGCAGCTCAACATCTCCTCACAAGTATCTACAGCTTTAATAGCCACTAATAAGGAGACGAATAGAGAACAAGCCACAAAACTTGAAGCCAATACAGTTTTATGCACCTTCAAATGACGGATAGACTTCATTCCACTGAATGCCCATCAGATACGCCATACACAGCATTCTTCAACTGGTTTCCTGGATAAGTCACTCAGTTTAGCCCTATGCTGAGGCTATTCATTCTGTTACCTGCGCCCGCCTGAAAACATACCAAGAAACTGCGAGGAAAGCGATGAAGTAGACCACTGCCACAGCGATCGATGTGAAGACGACAGATGATAGAGGCTCCGAGTAGAGCTCTTCCCAAACACTCTGACCAGGAGCGGTTCCACCGAATCTTATTTTGTAGTAAGTGACTTCCCAAGACGGGTGCAAAATGTAGTTTATTAGATTCGGACCTATGCTGTCTGTGCCGGTTGAAACCGCAGCCGAAACGCCCAAACCTGGAGGACCGCCCACGTATCCAGAGTTTCCCGAGCCTGGAATGTAAGTGAGGACCCATCCTTGACCTGCAAGTGCTCCAAGTATTGAGCCAATGAAAGTTGTCCCTAACCAGATCCCCAGTGGACCCAGAGCAGCAATCAAGGAGCTTCTGGACAGTGTTCCAAACATCAGGACGATTGACACCCATATTAATGTGCTGAAAAGCGCACCGAGAAGAGTGAGTGGAACAAGATGTAAGTTGTTTTGAGGCCACCCATAAACAGCGATGCCGCCTATAATTATGTAAATCATCAAAAAGCAGTACGTTGCCAAGAGTGTCAAAAAGGCACCAAGCAATTTGCCTAAGAACACCATGGTCCTTGACAAAGGTTTAGCCAACAAAGGAACAATCGTTCCGCTCTCAAACTCTGCTGAAATTGTGTTCATAGCAGTAACTATTGCAAACAAGAAAAATCCGAACCCACCTAAACCTGCATTAGAGTTAATCACAAAATTTGGGTTCGGTTCAACGGGAACACCGGTAAAAGCGCTTACGATGTGACCCGCCGCCAATGCCAACGTGGAAAGACCAAATGCAACGACAAGCATCCCAAGGAACTTCTTCTTTCGAATATTCCATAGCAACTCATACCTGACTACCGCGAGAAACTTAGTGGTCCGACTTGAGTAGCTGCTACCCATTTTTAGTCCTCTTTTCCTTGTCAAGGAGATCTAAGAAGAGATCCTCCAGACTCTCTCCCTTCCGCTTCATGGATACGACGACGCCTCCTCCAGCTGTAATGGCCTGAGAAACCTCAGATCGAACGTCGTCACGAGTCTTCACCTCGACCAAGAGCCTCTTTCTATCCCTAGAAACCTCTGTAACGAAAGGCAACTCTTTCACCTTTTCTACAACAGCCTTTGACAACTTATCGACTTCAGCCTCAACTTTCATCGGTCCCTTGACCTTGGCGGATATCTGCTTAGGTGTACCGGAAACTACGGCAACACCTTTGTTAATTATCGTAACGTCAGTGCAGACCTGTTCAACCTCGTGTAGAAGATGTGACGAAAGAAAGATCGTAGTGCCCTTCTTAGCTATCTCTTTCATTATCTCTCGGACCTCAACCATTCCAACAGGGTCCAATCCAAGACTTGGCTCATCAAGGATCACCAATTCAGGATCATTTAAGAGCGCCTGCGCCAAACCCAAGCGTTGCTGCATTCCCTTGCTATACGTTTTGATAAGGTGATTCCCACGCCCTTCCAAACCAACCAACTCAAGAAGCCTAGACATCTGTCTCTCACGCTCTTCCTTAGCGATGCCATACATCCTACCGTAAATGTCAAGGAGCTCTCTTCCTTTCAAATGCTTAGGCAACTTGGGAAGCTCAGGCATGTAACCTATCTTGGACCTTATCTCTGGCTTGTCCCAACCAACCTCCTCACCTAGAACACTGAGAGAACCTCCGTCTGGCCTTAATAATCCCACGAGCATCTTGATTGTTGTAGTCTTTCCAGCGCCGTTGGGACCTAAGAAGCCATGAATAGTATCAGCTTCAACGGCCAGATCTAGTTCATTTACAGCGACCAGATCCCCGTATTTCTTCACGAGATTTGAGGCTTTAATGACAGGTTCCAAGAGACAACCTCTATGGTGACAATGCTGTTTCAGCAACATTATTCCCGGCAAGACGGTATTAAGCTTTGGTTCCCAACCTCATCTCCCGCTCAGCATCAGCTCAAAAGCATTCTCCTGTCTCAGCGAACGCGTGCACTTATTTCAAGAAGTTTTTTCATGTATTCTTCATGATCGTATATCCAAGACTTGTCTCTAAAGAACCTGTAGGGAATAGTTTGAGCTTGCTTTCTCGTAAGATCCTCAATAACGTAATCATAGCTTTTCACAGCGCCATTTCTAATCAACGTTGACAGACTATCTGTAAGCCCTCGGAATTCCTCTCTGGGAAGGTATATATGAATAAGCAAAGAGTTCTTGCCAATAACCTTACCGATGCTACGCACAAACGGCTTATCTTCAAATGAGAGGGCAAATTTAGCCATGTTCTTCTCATCGTGGAAGTCGAATCTGAAACAGTAGCTCTCAGAGACCATCTCAAAGTGCGGCAGAAAAGCAGTATATCCTTCGATGAGATCTCTGGCAACTACGTGATTTTCAAAATGGTACCGCACTCTTTGGGGAGACGTGCTTGCTAGTTCTGCTATACGGCTCAGTGTGCACTCTGCATTTTTGTGTAGCTCTTTCAAAATTATGATGTCGATTTTGTCTGCTTTCTGAGGGTAACTCTCTGGTTCCATAAGTGTGGGAGGAAGCGAAGTCCCTTGGGTCTCGATGTCCTTTATCCATTCATTCCACTTAAAAACCCATTTTTCCGATTTATTATCATACCAGTTATCAGTCAAGCTCACTTCATGGATGCAAGTGGACCAGAACAAGTCGATGCTTTGTGCTATTTGCAGCTTCTTAATTTGCGAGGCAAATTGCTCAAATTCCTCCGCATGATCAGCTGGGACACTGTATATTCCATAGAAACTCTCAGGCTCATCATAACGTGCGGTTAAGTACAGCCAATATCCATGCGCTCTTAGAGCCTCCCAAAGCAGTTTTGCATAACCGGGAGTTGCTCTGGCAAATAGAAAGGCCTTCTTAAGACCCACGAAGGTATGGTAAACCTTTGCTTGTAGAAGCAGAGAAAAATGGGATTTTAGGGCTTTCAGTCTGTCCCGTACTGTCGGAATGGGCATTTTCAATTCTCTAGCAAGTTTTGATATATTCCTCGGTCCATGAACTCCAATTGCCTCTAGAATTTTGATGTCAAAGGAGTCGAGTCGCTTCCGCATTCCTAAAGTCTTCCTCCTGATTTAGAAGATTAGTCAACGATTTGAGTATTGTTGTTTCTTATGTTTAAGTTTTTATTTAGGCCAGCCGCCGCCTACAGGATCTCCTCCGTCTCCATCTCCGTCAGGTTGAGTTCCATTATCACCGATGTATTCAAATGACCATCTTGACGTGAGTTTCTCCAGCCCTACCTCTTGGGTTGGGCTAGCGATGGGCGTTAGTAGGTTGCAGATCACCAAAGCACTGAAGAGACAGAGAAAAGCCATGGACAAAACTTTCAAACGCAAGCTATCACCTCCACCTAACTTTTTGACGTCAGACTCAAACTTCTGACGTCAAAAAACTTAAAAACTATGAACAAGTAATCTGGAGACCCTTTAAAGACTGGAGATAAGTAAAGGAACGTCTCTGTATGAACAAATCTCTTAAGAAGAGCATGAGACGAATTGTGAAAAGCTTTCTCGACATTGCGATACTAGCTATTCTTGAAGAAAGGGGAGGTCTGAACGGCTATGAAATCCTAGAATGCATTTCCGAGAAACTTGGAATACTTCTATCGTCTGGTACTCTTTACTCCACACTTTACGCTTTAGAACACAAACATCTCATCAAGGAAGTCGAACACTCCAAGTGTAGAATTTACACGCTAACTTCAAAAGGACAAGCAACTCTTGGAAAAGGCGCTGAGATAGCGGCTGCCTTTAAGCTTTTCATGCTGCGGCTTTTCGGCAAAAAAGTGAAGTACACCGCTTCCGTTCAGCAGTGACACACAATTTGCCTTGACCAACCTGCCAAATCAACCGCTTAGTGCCAATCGGGTTTGCTGATATCGGGATGTTAGATGGCAAAAGCTCGCCCCCGCTTCTAGGTGTTCAAAACTGACATATATTAGCATTCGGAAGCCTAGCTATATTTCGCCTCCATACTTCTATAGGTGATGCTTCCATGACGAGTTTAAGGAAACGTCTCGATTCCACGTTATCAAAGCTGACAGACATTCGAGAGAAGCTGCAAAGTTGCTCTGAATACCCTCCTTGCTGCTTAAACTTCCACAAGGACAACAGAGTCAGTTGTGATGTTTTAGGGCCGTTGCCTGAGAAAATCTTCTTAACACAATGTGAAATCTGCAGGAACACCATGACAGAGCTCTTGGACAAAGTATGCGAGTCTGCCGAATAAATATAGTTTCTTAGCTGACAAAAAAAGGGAGAAAAGGGAAAGTAGCTGCTTCTAATGCTTACTTGTATTCTTTAAGTGTAGTTGTCGGCATCGTGTATGTTTCAGTTACCCACGGGATGGGACGTATGTATTTCTGCACAAAGTTCATGGCGTCATCGTGACCCTTCGCCCAGAACCATACGCAGGCATCCCAATTTCCGAAAACGTAGTACGAGTAGTAAAGGTCAATGTTAGGCATTGGATTCTTAGGAAGGTTTTGCAGATGTTTAACAGCTTCGTCTGTGTGGTTCGGATCTATCTTGAAAAGCACCATGTACCAGTTCATTTTTGACCACTTGAAAAGCTCATAGATCGAAAAAGCCTAATAGTTCTTATGAAGGTGAAATTCAGATTAAACCTATTTTTATGACAAAAAATGGTCAAAATTCACTTTGCACAAAAAGGCAAGCTTGTCTCAAGCAAGAATCCAGCCACCCTAGCCACTGAGACTCCAGCATCCTCAGCTATTGACTAAGCTCTAATCCAAGTTCTTCCACACAACAACAAGCGGTGCCAACAAAACCCAACCAATAACAGCCCCCACGAGCACGTGAACAACTACGTTTTGAGCAAAGAAGATGTTGGCTGCAAACGCAATCAAAAAGGATCCAACGCCAAGGTAAATCCCCTCTCTTCGCAATTTCCTCAAAAACCATGCAGCCCCGAAAGCCAAAACTGCACTTATCAACATGAAAACACCCCACAACGGAAGCCGAACCGTCCACCTCACAAGATGGCCACTGAGATACCTACCAAACACAACTTCAAGAACTGACAGGCTGTCACTGAACGCCATCGCCCATGCAAAAAAGGCAACCGAAGCTAGAACCATGTAGACTGCAAACTGCAACACAACTAGCCTAACCAAAGCGCTCTGCATTCGAAGAGCATCCCCTTAAGGTTCGTTATGTGCCTATTTAACGTTTACACGCATGTGGACCGGTGAAAACTGTGGGAAATCCCAAAGCCGCCCGTGCGATTGACAAAAGATTTAAGCTATTTGATTGCCGTTTTTCTTGACATAGAAAGTCTGTGTGCCTCGGTAGCTCAGTGGCTAGAGCAACAGCCTTGTAAGCTGTAGGTCGCGGGTTCAAATCCCGCTCGAGGCTTCACACCATATGACCAGCGAGACATGAGTTCGAACCTGCATTTTTAACTGTCTGGATGAGTACTCCTTTAGGAACAAAATGTACATCTGGTTCTTCATCTGCACCTTGTGCATGTTCACAGCGATACTCCTTCACTTAAAATCGGTAGAACATATCGAACTTCAGAAGAAATACGGCAGGAAAAGAGGAGTAAAAATCGGGAAGATATACGGAGCAATCTCCGGAACAATGGAGTTCATATTACTGATCGGGCTGTGGATTTCACCGCAGCCAAGATTCACTATTCCAATATTCTCAGACCTGACTATTTCAGTTTTTGATCTCTCGATTCCTATTCTACATCTGATGGTTTCTATATTCTTGACAGCGTTTGGCGCTTGGTTCGGCATCGAAGGGGCGAGGACCACTGGTATGGAAGTTGCTGAAACACACTGCAAGCCAGAGAAGCTGAAAACGACAGGTGTATATTCTGTTGTGAGGCATCCGCAGTATCTTGGGTGGATATTGTCTCACTTAGGATTATCCGTTTTTCTCTCTGCCTGGTATTCCATGCTCTTCACCCCGATCTTAATAATGCTGATCTACCTAATTTCCAGGAAAGAAGAGGATGAACTGATAAGGGAATTCGGAGAAGAATACAGCGACTACCAAGAAAGAGTCCCTATGCTCATTCCGAAATTCTGGTCAAAAAGTGGATAAATTCATGATAGTAAGGGAAATCCAAGCAAAAGGTATCCTGTCAAAATCAAAGGTCTCCGACTACACGATTAATCCCTACGTCGGCTGCCAGCACAAGTGTACCTACTGTTACGCACGATTTATGAAGAGATTCACCGGACACATGGAAAAATGGGGCGAATTCGTAGATGTGAAAGTCAATGCAGTAACCTTACTACAGGATGAGATAGAAAAAAAGAGGGCTGGCAGAGTTTGGATAAGCGGAGTGTGCGACCCCTACCAACCACTTGAGAAGAAATATGAACTGACGAGACGATGCCTCGAAATCCTGTCAAGGCACAGTTGGCCTGTAACAATTCAGACAAAATCCCCCCTTGTCTTGCGCGACATAGAGCTGCTTACAAAATTCAAAGAGATTGAAGCCGGACTTACAATAACTACGGCTGATGAGAAAATCAGGAACATCTTCGAGCCGAAAGCACCACCGATTGAAGAGAGGATCAGAGCTTTGGAGAAAATGCATTCCATAGGAATCAAAACATATGCGATGATAGCACCTCTGCTCCCAAGAGCTGAAGAACTTGTGGTGAAGCTCGAAGGAAAAGTGGACAATGTGTTAATCGATAGAATGAATTATCACTACGGAGATTGGGTGTACAGAAAACACAAACTGGAATATGCAATGAAGGAAAATTTCTTTAACCAAAAGAAGGTAGAACTGGATAGCGCGTTTAGAAAGAGGGGGACACCCTGTCAACTTTTATTCTGACCATTATATGGTGAATATCAGAAAATGGGTTATCAACGGTTCCTAACCCCTGAATCGGCCTCCTTTGACCCTTTAGAGCTGGCAAGAGAGACAGAGAAGATAGTGACCAGAGAAGGCTCAGAAGGGCTAGAAAGGAAATACACAAACTTCTACTCCGTGCCTGTCTACGGGGGAATAGCAACTGGTTATGCCGCCGGTTGCTGTTTACGGTGCATCTACTGCTGGAGTAACTGGTCAAGAGATTTCCCAGAGAACTATGGAACGTTCTATTCACCGAAGCAAGCAGCCGAAAGACTCTTCAAAGCTGCAGAGAGAGGCATAATCCGTTCGGATTACTGGAGAAAACGTATTTTCAAGGTCAACAAACTTCGTCTATCTGGCTGTGAACCAACCATCGGAAAGGAGCACTTACTTGAGCTGCTTGAACACGTCAAGGAATCGGGATATCCCTTCTACTTGGAGACTAATGGCATACTCTTTGGATCAGACAGAGATTACGTAAAGAAGATATCGAAGTTCTCAAGGTTCATCTACGTTCGGGTTTCCTTCAAGGCAGCAACACCTGAAGGCTTCACCAGAAGAACAGGCGCCGCCGGAGAATTCTATGAACTCCCGTTCAAAGCGTTGAAGCATCTTCTGGACGAGGGGGTCTATGCTCGTGCAGCAGCCATGACAGACCTCAAGGTCATGCCAAAGGAGGAGAGAAGGGTCTTGATAGAGAAGCTGGAGGAAATCGACTCAGGTGCAGGATACTCTGAAACGCTGGAGGAAGAAAGCATCGACACGTATAATACTACAGTCAAACGTCTAAAGGCCTTTGAAAACCTGAAATTCGCAGAGACCGTGCGAAGGAGACTAGAGAGTTCCGAGAAACCGTGAACCAGAATTTGGAGGAACAACCAAAAATAGAGAATTCTGTGATTACTTACTGTTCTAAGATTCGTAAGGAAGCCTAAGCAGAAATTAACTGGTTGCAACTGGAAAGGACTTCTCAATAATAAATTCAGAGATCAGATTCACCATCTTCTCAAAATGTTCAGGATTAGAATATCTGTGGTCACCGCCTTGAATGACCCTCAGCTTGCAGTTCTCAATCAAATTCGCGGTCTTCTTGCTTTGACCAATCGGGACAACTTCATCATTACTGCCGTGAACTATCAGGGTAGGAATCTTGATCTTTCCGGCAGCTTCATAGACATTGTTGCTTCTGAGATCTTCAAAGAAATAATACTTTAACCTGACTCTTCGTCTCTCAGAAACCTCGAATTCAACATACCCAGTCTTCTTCCATCTCCTGACCCCATCTCGACCTATCCTCCTAATCTCCACTTCTACGTAATCTGAGACAGGGGACTTTAGAGCCAAAACGAACAGATCATCAGACCTGGAAGCTGCGATTACACTGCTCATCCCACCGAAACTTGAACCAACAAGCCCGATTCTAGAATAGCCCCGCTCCTTGACAAAGGAAATAGCATTCAAGACATCATCAACAGCCTCAGAGACAGTTATGTCTTCAAGGCTTCCTTCGCTTTCACCATGACCGAAGAAATCAAATCGAAAAGTGGACATCTCATAACCGTTCAGAATCTCCTGTAACCTGACATACGTACGACCATCCTTGCTCGTGCCAAAACCATGACAGAGAATTACGATTTCTCCTTTCTTGCCAGAAACTGGATTTGACAAGATCCCGCAAAGAATGCTTCCCTCTGAATCTTTGAAACAAACTTTCCCCTGCATAATACCCCAACAAATCTGGGCTTCCACCACACAAAACCATTGTGCTGAGAATCCTATCTAACACTTAACGAAATTTATATTATTGAAGAACACTCTTAAACCAAAAAAGAAGTATTATTATTTGATTTTGGCAGCTGAGCAATTTTTATCATATAGGAACATACGTACTATTTTGGTAGGGGGTAAAGATGGATAGAGCTAAAAAGTACCTCATCGTAAACGCATTTGGAGTTGTTCTTGTAGGTTTAGGTTTGCTTCTTGTTGGTCAGTTGTCTTATGGGTTGGGATTGGGTCTGATTGTTGGAAGCAACGTGATGTTCAAATAAACATGGACTCTGAGAGCAACTAACACTAACTGAGACCACACTCCTTAGAAAATTGTTTTTGAATGACAAAAGAAGCTGGATCTCAGCTGTTCAAAACAGAGGGAAGAGAAGGTAACAACAAATTAGCCTAGATATCTTAGTCAAATCCCTTAATGACCTTGTGGCTAAGAAAAACAGCGTAAGACAATTGTTTCTGCCATGCTGCAAAAAAGGCTCATTTAGGGTAGTGTGTTCAGGGTAATTAAGGATAGGTTAGATCAGAAAGGAGGTGAAAGGTATACCGAATGTGACTTGTATAAAATGTGGAAAGAAAGGTAGTCTACTGATAAAGCAAACAAAAACCAGAGGGAGAACATATCGTTACTGGTATGTTGAACACTGGGATGGTATTAAGAGATCATGGTGTTATATTGGAAGAGATAAGAATCTAACAGAAGAATACAGAAAAGCCGTAGAATCTGAAATATATAACAAGATTGATACAACAACTAGCTACCTGCAAACTGATACACAAAGTATACACAGATCAAATAACCTCAAAACAAGCTCTAAATCCAAAAAAATGAGGGGCTGTCGGCTAGCTTGGTCTAGGCTCTTAGCCTCGGGCGCTAGGGACCCCGGTTCAAATCCGGGCAGCCCCACCATTCTGAAACTTAATAGGTACGGTTTCCCCAAACACTTCCCTTTTTTTTGATTCAACGCATGCAGTTCTGACAAGTTCTCAAGTCTTAGAACCAAGAACTTAGATGTCAGCCGCGGATTCTGGTGTAGCGTGAGATTTGAACCTCGAAAAATACATGGAATCGATATCTCCATCATTCCATGCATCAACGTTGTGAACTTTCCTATAGATATCGTAAAACTCCTGCCAGTGTTCTTTCGATTTCAAGATAAGCTCTATCTCTGATTCAGGATAGAGAAAACCCCGATTTTCCATCTTAATACTTCGGTTTGACAAGCCCACACCGCCTAGATAATAAGCGCCATTTTGTAGTGAAATTGTCGCCATAAACCCATTTCTATGTGAAATATAATCCTGTGCATCTTTCAGCTCTGTCCATGGCCCTCTACCTTTCACCTCACCATAAAAAAGATTCAGAGTGCTTTCAATAAGCAGTTCCAGTTCCTCTAAACTAGGAGTTCTACTGAAAACTGCCTCGAAATCTCGTGCAAAGAGGTGCATCTTACATTTCAGATAGAGGTCTTTGTTGCGTATACTCACGGGCTTGCCAATATCCAAAAGTTCCCAGCAGATGTTTAGCAGAAATAGTTTTCTCAAGTAAACCAGTTTCTCAAATCGGTCGTAATCTCGCTTTCGGTAATTGTCTAAGGCTCTTCTCACCTTATGATTTATGAAATCTTTGCATTTTTCGGGCCACTTCCACTTAATGGCGTTCTTCTTAAAATCGTCAAACTGAGAATTCTTATCGTAAAGTACTTCGCACTCTTGGAGAATGTTCAGAAATAGTGAAAACCGAAACATTTCTGTCGGTGGCCAATCCTTCTTGAAAAGATTTTCGTAAAATGAAAGAGAATGCTCCCACAGATCTATTCTTACCCCATTTACAATGGACTCGTTTCTTCTTATCACGTTCTCTTGCATATCTTTTATGATGACAATATCTACATCGCTCTCAAGATGTACGTTTCCCTTAACTACTGAGCCAAAAAGGAGCGCTGCCACGACACCTCTTTCTTCTCTCCGGCTAGCAGATATATCTAAAGCCAAATCTCTCATTTGTTTGACTCGTTGTCCTTTCCCACCTAACATCAAACTCTTCTCCTGTGCCCTCTTACAGAAAGATTGCCGCAAACAATGAGAAATACCTTTTCGGCAATCAATAAAAATCATAAACGATATATAATATTAAAGAGGAAGCCAATTTTTTGAAGCGCGCGATCGCTACAATTCCTACAACTATAATTATCGAAACTTGTCGATGAACCAATTGGATGCTGCTCCCCAGTTGTGCCCAATGCGGTTAGCTCTTAATTTGGTTCTGCGAATATAATCTTCCTTCATATGCAGCTTATAGATTCCATTCTGTGATGTAAATGTAGCAGTAGCAGCGGTAAACGTTGACAAGCCACTAGAGAGACAAGATCAACTAATCGGAGAGGTAAATAGGGAAACAGCGGATCTATCAGAATGCTAACCTTTTCTCTTTTGATTTTGACTTTCATTTCTTGACTGTTTCATCTAAAGGTTTTTTCCTAGCCAATGCTTATACTCTTGCTTCTTATGAACTAACGAGATAGCTGGAAAAATCATGCTCAAAACGTTCAAAAGCGACCTAAGGCTACTCTCACGTTATACCCAGCTTTTTCCATTATGCTTCGCTGTGTTCGTCAGCATGCTGGGCTTCGGCCTTGTCATGCCTCTTTTGCCGATTTATGCACGGGACTTCGGTGCCACTGGAGGACAGCTTGGCTTACTGACAGCTTCCTTCGCAATCACTCGTGCAGTCATAACTTTCCCTGGAGGTTGGCTGGCTGACAAATCAGGAAGAAAGGTCCCGGTGTTGGCAGGGC
>JABAOC010039154.1_pt1 | contig 15569 bp, 20 predicted proteins | sample 7062161 | NCBI WGS metagenome assembly JABAOC01 (sample SAMN14538625, study PRJNA623070) | marine sediment metagenome | biome: marine biome [ENVO:00000428]; feature: marine pelagic biome [ENVO:01000023]; material: deep marine sediment [ENVO:00002113] | place: India: Gulf of Khambhat ... | reverse complement strand
GAGAAACACATCATCTCCATGTTTTATCCAATATTTTTAGTGAAATATATTAGAAATAGTGGAGATACATGTCGGGAAGGCTTAGAATTGCCGTGTATTTGATAAGAGATCCTTTTTTTAGAACCCGTTTTACCTTGATATTTGGGTGAAACTATGCCTAAATGTGGGGTATGCGGTAAGGAAGTCAAGGAACAGCCGAGGATAACCGCAGACGGTAAATGCTCGGTGTGCGGAGCCAAGCTCAAGCCGGCTTGACGGAGCCCACCCTTTTTTTATGAAGCAATATATTCGCCGCCTCATTAGCTTCTTTGAACGCGTTGAAAGAGGTGAAGCCCAGGGTTGTGGTGAGCAGGTGCATCGAGTTCGAGCCTATACGCTACAACGGCCAGATGATGAGAAGCGAGTATGTGAGGGCCCTGCTCCCGCACGTAGAACCCATTACCGTTTGCCCCGAGGTGGACATAGGGCTCGGCGTCCCTCGGCAGACGCTCCGGCTCGTCAAGAGGAAGGACGAGTAAGCCAGCGCAGGCCCTTGAGGCGCATTTATAAACCGAAAGATCCACGTTTAGAAGATGTCCAACTACAGCCCGACAAGAGACACGCTGGCGAAGCGTATAGCGGGCGAGATAGTGCTGTCGCCAAGCCCGGGGAAGACGATGCGTAAGTGGAGGGGCCTCCTCGGGGTCACGCAGATCGAGTTGGCGGGCGTCCTGGACCTGTCGCCATCCGTGGTGAGCGACTACGAGACTGGCCGCCGCCGCAGCCCAGGCAGCGGCTTCATCANNACTACGAGACGGGCCGCCGCCGCAGCCCGGGCAGCGGCTTCATCAAGCGGTACGTGGGGGCGCTTCTGGACATAGACGAGTCGAACGGCGGCCAGTACATCAGGCAGCTGAGCAGGATCACGCTGGACCCAAGCGACGTGTTCATCGACATCCGGGAGTTCATGGCGCCGGTGAGTGCAGAGGAGATCGTGGAGGCCGTAGACGGCGAGGTCTTCGCCGGCCAGGACAGGCTGGAACAGAACGTGTTCGGGTACACCGTCATTGACAGCATCAAGGCTATACAGATGCTCAGCGGCCTCGACTTCTACAGGATATTCGGCACCACCAGCGAGAGGGCCCTAGTTTTCAGCGGCGTCAGCCGCGGCAGGTCCCCCATGATCGCGGTGAAGATCAGCCCCTTCAAGCCGCGGGTGATAGTGATCCACGGGTTGGAGGGAGAGGTGGACCCCCTTGCGGTCCAGCTGGCTGCCCACGAGGGCATACCGTTGGTGGTTTCGCGGCTCGCCACCGAGGACGAGTTGGTCGAGGTGCTGGTTGATCTATACGAGAGCACCGTATAGCAGAGGCCCTAGAACCCCGGTGGTCTCTGTTGCACGAGTCGTGTGCGTCACGATGTCTCTTTTCACTCGTACCTGAGGGCGTCCACCGGGTTCATTCTGGCGGCTCTCCAGGCGGGGTATAGGCCAGCCAGGATGGCCGTCACCATGGCGAAACCCACAACGGCCAAGCCCAGCGCCGGCGACGTAGAGACGGGGAGTCCGACGTAGTCTCCGACGAATCTGCCTAGCACGAAGCCGAGGACCGCGCCAAGTACGCCGCCCATTACTCCCGTTATCGTGGCTTCGCTGAGGAAGAGGTAGAGGACGTCGCTGCTCTTACCGCCGATGGCCTTGAGTATCCCTATCTCGCGTGTACGCTCCATGACGCTTATGGTCATGGTGTTGATGATGCCGACCCCCGCGACGATGAGGCTGATGGCGGCTATGCCGCCAAGCACCGCCTCGATGGTGCCCAGTATCTGGCCCACCTGCTCCTGTACCATCTCGAAGCTCATGACAATGACGTCGTCGCCGAACTCGTCCTCGATGTGCTCCACGACGGCGTCGACGTTGTCGACGGTGTCCACCGTCATGGCTACGTAGTCGACGCTGCTGCCCGACTCGAATATCTGCTGGGCCTCCCTGAAGGGGATGACGACGCTGTTGTCGTCCTCGCTGCCGAAAGTGCCGCCTACCTCCTCCATCACGCCAACGACTCGGAGCGTGACCTCCTTCTCCTGGCTCCTGACCATGAGTTTGAGGGTGATCCTGTCCCCGACCTCGTATGCGGGCCTGTCCAGGTCCGGGGGGTTGGCGACGAGGTGGCCCAGGACGACGGCGGCCTTGTCGCTCTGGACGAGGGCCCTGCCGTCGGCCATCTCGTAGTACTTGAATATGTCGAAGTAGATGGGCTCGGCGCCGTAGACGTTGCAGACGTAGACCTCGCCGCGTACGTTGTAGCTGGCTAGCCTGCTTCCGACTATGGGGCTCATGTACCTGACGTGGGGCGTCTTCTCCAGTATCTGGACGTCGCGCCAGTTGAAGCTCTCGCCCACGAGGCCGCGGCCCGGCTGGATCTCGAAGGGCACCACCATGACGTTGTTGGGGCCGAACATCTCCAGCTGGCCGCCCACCTCCTCGGCGAGGCCCTGGGTGATGCTCACGAGGCCCGTGACGGCCGCGATGCCTATGAGCACGCCCAGGACGTTGAGGCTTAGCCTGAACTTGCGCTCGTTGAGGCCGTTGACGGCCGTGAGGACTATGTCCCAGGGCTTCAACTCAGTGAGAAGAACGATGGGCGGGATATAAACGGGATGCTACCTGTTCTACTGTGGCTGAAACAAAAACCTGAAGGATTAATGGGCTGTGCTGTTTCCGCTTTTTTTATCAAAGAATATTATTCTTGAATATCCAGATAAAATCTAGAATTCACTTTTTCGGTAATTTCAGGGATTAACTGTTTTAAAGGTTTCAGACCATCTACAACAAGATCCGCATCTTTCAAATTGCTTCTATGATCAACCAGGTATTCTTGTCTATGCTCCTTCAAGTACATTTCAAGCTGCCATACCAGTATATGTATCAGCTTCGTTGCCTTTTCTTCGGTGAACTTTGGTTTAAACTGTGGTCCAATTGTTTCATAGAATGCGTTTATGTCCCCGTCCTCTGATTGTCTTATGGATCTGAGGAGAACTCTCGCCAAGGAGACTTCAAGGGGCAGATTGATGTAAACCAGAAAGTCGATCTTATCATTCATGCCCTTACGTGATCGTCCAGTGGGTTCCTCTAGTATTATCACTTTTCCGGCATCGATCTGTCTGTAATCCACTGGATAGGTAATGCGGTTTCCTCTCCGTAGACTCTGTAAATCCTTTGTGAGGTTTTCATAGTTTGGGCGGTAGTCATCGAAATACATGGTTTCAGTGTTCTTCAACCTTTGTGCAAGGGCACGGACAAGAGTTGATTTTCCTGACCCTGAGGCACCAGCTATTGCTATGACCACGGTTTTTAGATTTCCGGATACATTTCGATGTTTACGATTGAGAGTCATAGCATGCTATTCGTAACTCGTTCTTTTTAATTTGAACCTTTTTCAGGTGCCTTCCCGGCGCGTCCCGTAGACAACAGGTGCCTTCAAATCTATTCAAGGTGAAACGGATATGGCTTATTATTGGGTTTTTATCGTCTTGGGTTGGCCTAATCGATGGTTTCTTGTTCCTCGAACCAGGCGACGTACTCCGGTGGGAGGCCCAGGGCTTTGGCTCCGTCCACCATGTACTTGAGGTAGAGCTTCGTCGGCTTGAAGGGGCCTCGGGGGTTTGTGGTGCGGTACACGTGGGCGAGCATGGGCTCCCCAGCCTCGCTCACCACTATTATGGGGTGACGGTAGTATGTCCCGTTAGGGACTCCCTCCACGGTGTCCAGGTGCTCCATCTCGTCAGGCGGTATCTCGTATACGGCTCCGCGGACGAGCTTGTTGAGTGCGGGCTCGATGCCCGTGCAGCCTCCCCCGTAGTTGCTGCTGTAGTAGTTGAACTGGACCTCCCAGTTGGGTATCAGCGCCCTGCAGACGAACTCCGCGCTTGGCGCGTGCTTCCTCAGGTTATCTATGTCCATGAAGCTGCCGTAGGTGAAGTACAGCATGGTGCAAGGGTTGCATCGATTTCTTAAAAGACTTTCAACGGGGTAATCTGGCTGAACCGTCTTGATCCGCGGGCAGGGTCACTCGGCAGGAAGTTTTTGCCCCGTTATTCTCTCCAGCTGCCGCTTCGCCTCTTCGAGGTCTCTGCCGCCTCCGCCTCTGGGGACGTAGCGGGTGCCTCCGCTAGTCTCGTAGAACTGGAATACGCTGTAGTAAGGCTTTTTCTCTAGGTCGTACTTGACGAGGATGTAGCCCCTAGCCCGGGCTATCTCCTCGGAGCCTTCGGGGAGCCTCTTCTTAGGGTGCATCACACCAATCCGAGCACGTAAGGGTCCGTACATGGAGTGATAATCCTTTTCATTTAGGATCAGGGTCGCTGAATCATTTTATCTACGTGACAGAACCATTCATTGTTGATTGGTTTGCCTCTGAGATTCCCTTCCCCGATCGTCGTGCGTCCCTACGAGGTCGAGTGGTTCGAGGTCGAGCTACCTGACCCGGGGCCCTACGAGGTGGTTTACCGTAACCGGGCGTGCCTCATCTGCGGCAGCGACCTCCACCTCTACAAGGGGCTTCACCCCTATGCGCCGCTCCCCGCGTGCTGCGGCCACGAGGTCGCTGCGGACGTCGTCGAGGTCGGCTCCAAGGTCTCTGAACTTGCTGAGGGGGACAGAGTATACGTATCTGGCACCGGGGCGACCCCGGTTCCCTGCGGTGAGTGTATCCACTGCGTTAGGGGAGAGACGTCCAGGTGTATGAACAAGAAGGCCCCGGTCAGCTTCAAGGTCGACGGTAAACCGGTTTCACGGTTCCCGAGCGGATACGGTGAGTATACCTATGGTCACGTGGCGAGCGCCTATAGGCTGCCTGAGGGAGTTTCTTACTTTGAAGCCGCCGTGGCCACTGACCTTGCGTACGTGATCGGCGTGGTGAAGCGGTCGGGTGCCGGGCTGGGCGACGTCGTCGCTGTCATAGGAGCGGGACCCATAGGGTTGCGCGCGTTGGAGGTTGTCAGGAACGCGGGGGCCTCAAAGGTGATCGTCTCCGAGCCCGTGGGGTACAGGCTTGACTGCGCAGAGGCGCTTGGGGCCAATGTGGTTGTGGACCCGGTGACCGAGGACCCCGTCGAGGCGGTGATGGCGGCAACCGGCGGGGAGGGCGTCGACTACGTCTTCGACACAGCCGGCAGCCTACAAGCCACCGAGCAGGGTCTGAGAATGCTCAAGACAGGCATGGGAGGCCTAGGGACCCATGTGCTCATGGGCCTATACGAGGAGCCGGATCTGATTGTGAACCTCTCGGACCTTATGCGAAAGGCTGGGAGGATAGTCGCTGAGTGGGGTGTAAGGGAGGGGCGGAGCAGCAACGTCCATGACGCCCTGCACATGATGGCTGAGAAGAGGGTGAACATCATGAAGTGGATCACCCACAGGATGCCCGAGGAGAAGGCGGTGGAGGCGATGGAGATGCTGATAAACAAGGATGAGGGCGCCATCGGCGTCGAGATCGTCCGCTAGCTAGATGGGCCGCCCTTGGGGTAGCGTCCTGTAGTGGGATGTGGGCGACAGCTCGTACCTGTCTATCATGACGTCTATGATCGCTGGCTTCCCGGAGGCGAACGCCGTCTCCATTGCCTCCTTCAACTCGCCGGGTCTCTCTACACGCTGGCCATAGCAGTTGAAGGCCTCGGCCACCTTGCCGTAGTCTATGTCTACGAAGTCCGAGGCCTTGAGCGCCTTGCCGCCGCCTCTCCATTTGAAGCCGTAGTGGAGCATGCCTAGAGTAATGTTGTTGAAGACTACGGCGACGAAGGGTTTGTCGCAGCGGAGGGCCGTCTCCAGCTCCGAGATATGGTATGCTACGCCGCCGTCCCCCGTGACGTCGAGGACCCTCCTGTCACCGGCGGCGAACTTGGCGCCTATCGCCGCGGGTAGGCTCCAACCAAGCGTCCCTGCGGCTCTTATGTAGGTCCTCCCGGGCGCTATCGTGGGGTACAGGACGCCTGTCCAGGCGCCCATCTGCCCTGTGTCAGCCACCAGAATGTCCTCCTCGCCTAGCAAGTCCCTGATCTCCTTGATGACCCTGTGGGGCTTGATGGGCACCGCGTCCGAGCTCATGACAGAGGACGCCACTTCCCCCCACTCGCTCTTCAGCTCCGCCACTTTTTCCAGGTACGGTCTATTCGCTCGTATCCGGGTCATCTCACCGAGCGCCGTAAGAAGGTCTCTGAGCCCCGCCTTGGCGTCGCAAGCCATCTTCGCCGCTACGCCGTAGTTTCTACCCATGTTCTCCGGCTCTATGTCGAGTTGCAGTATGGTGGCGTCATGCCCGGGCACCGTCCAGTTGTCCGTCGCCATGCCGCCGGCCCTTGAACCGATGAAGAACACGGTGTCTGCGTCGGCGACCACCTTGTTCGCAGTCGAGCACGAGTACCTTCCCACGACGCCTATGGACAGCGGGTGCGCGTCCGGTATGGTTCCCTTCCCGCTGAGGGTGGTGGCGACGGGTGTGAAGAGCTTTTCGGCCAGCTCGACGACCTCGCCCCAGGCCTGGGATATTATGACGCCGCCTCCGGCCACCAAGACTGGGCGCTCGGCCCGTGTCAGTGCCTCCGCGACCTCCTTGACGCTCCCCGGGTCCGGGCGGTTCCTGCCCGTGGGGTACACGGCGTGGCCNNGGTGGGGCTCGGGTGCGTCGGCCTCCTCGTTGGCGGCGTCGTAGTGGAGGTTCACGTGGACCGGCCCCGGGCAGCCGCCCGTGGCCACGGTGAACGCGTTCCTCATGATCTCGGCGGCCCTGTCCGCCCTGTATATCTGGGCATTCCACTTGGTGGTGGGCTCGAAGAGAGGCATCTCGTCGAGCTCCTGGTACTGGAACCTGTAGAGGTGGGGGACGCTCGTTGAGCCCGTGAGGGCCACCACGGGGGTGCACGTCCAGTACGCCTCGGATACGCCGGCGGCGAGGTTTATGGCGCCTGGCCCGGCCTGCCCGTAGCAGACGCTGGGCCTATAGCTTATCCGCGAGTAGCCGTCGGCCATGTAGGCGGCGGCCTTCTCGCTGCGGGCGAGGACCAGGTCTATCCCGGCGTCCTCTATCTCTATGAACAGTGAGATCATTCCACCGGAGACGTGGAAGAAATGCTCAACCCCGTGGTTCCTCATGGTCTGGGCTACGGCCTTAGCTCCTATCATTCGAGCCATAATGATCTACCTAACTATGTATTGCGAAAGAAAACATTTGCAGTTATATTGGGAAAAAAATGGTAGATGCCGCTTTATGTGTGTGCGTTCTATATTTTTCTGGTTTCGCCAATCGCTGATCTCGTTGATACTTGTTTTAAATGACTTCAAATACTGGTACTTCGTGAGAATCGTTGTCCATTGAACAGAGAATTCTGGACCATATCGAGTCCGAGAGAGATGAGGTCATCTCCTTCATGCAGACGCTCATCCAGACCCAAAGTGTCACTGGGGAGGAAGCCGAGATCGGGGCCCTCATGGAGAAGGAGTGCAAAAGAGACGGCTTAGACGTTGATCTTGTGGAGCCCCAGCCCGGTAGGGTAAGCGTGGTAGCCAAGCACGCCGGCATCGGCGGCGGCCCCAGGATGATGATGTACAGCCACTACGACGTGGTCCCGGCGGGGGACCCCGACACCTGGAAGCACCCGGCCTTCGGAGCCGAGATACACGGCGGCTACATCTGGGGAAGAGGCGCCCAGGACGACAAGGTCGCCACCTGCGGCCTGACCATGGCATACAGGGCCATCAAGGAGCTGGGCATCAGGCTCAAAGGCGACATAGTGTTCACCCACGTGGGCGACGAGGAGCGCGGAGGCCGATACGGCTTCCAGGAAGTGCTCAACCGGGGCTACGGCGACGGCGTCGACTACCTCTTCTACGCCCACGGGGGCGACCCCGACACCGTCGGCGTGGCGGCCAACGGCAGCAGAGGCGCCGCCATCACAGTGAAGGGCCGGAGCGCCCACACTGCACGGCTGGAGCAAGGCGTCAACGCCATCGCCCACGCCGCCGCCCTCGTGACCGAGCTTCAAAAGCTAGCCGACCAAGTGAACAGCCGAGAGTACCACCTGCCCGGCACCGACAGCGTCATGAAGAGCAGGTTCAGCGTCAACAGGATACACGGCGGCGTCGCAAACAACAACGTCCCCGACACCTGCACCATATACGTGGACAGGCGGTACACCCCCGGGGAGACCGAGGAACAGGTAGACAACGAGTACGAGGACGCCATCAAGCGAGCGAAGCAGAGAGACCCAGCCCTAGAGGTAGAGTACACAGTCAGGCAGGGCAACCTCGTGTCCGTCGCCCCAGCCGACTCACCCATAGTCAAAGGCATACAGAAGGCGGCAGAGCGGGTCATCGGGTACACGCCCACGCCTAAAGGAGGCAGCCACAGCAGCGACCACGGCTGGTTCGTCAGACGCCACCGCAAACCCTTCGCCAGCTACGGCATCGGCGGAGAAGGAGTCCACTCAGCCAACGAACGCATCAAGGTCGAAGACGTCGTAGCCACCACCAAGGTATACGCCCTAAGCATGTTAAACATCCTCGGAGCCGACCAGTAACACCACAACACCCCTAGAAACCAACACACAAGAAAACAAACCAATCCACGCCCCCAAACCCTAAACAACGAGAAAATTTTTCCACAATTACTAGTAACCTGACACAAACCCCATAAAAAATACAGACCAGAATATGAGAAACTTCATCCACTCCGTCCCATAGCACCCGGAAACCAGAGTACGTAGCCTAATCTAGGGCGACGCGGCGTATCTCGTACTCCCCGGGCCTCCGGTAGCTGAAGCCCTTGTGCTTTATCTCCAGAAGCACGTAGTCGGGGTGGTCCGCTGAGTCGAAGTAGCTCTTGGCCCACCCTATGAGCTCGTAGACCAGCTTCTTAGTTTCCCTGTCATCCACCTCCTCGGCGGCGGCCTCGCCCCGTATAAAGCCGTCACCGTCTCCCCCCTCCAGCGTCATGTAGTACTCTACGCGGGGGTTTCTCCGTATCTGAGCCAGCTTCGCCGCGTTCACGCCTCCTCTGGCGCCCGTGATCATGTAGAAGCCCTCACTGGTCTTGATGAGGGTCATGGGGCGTACACGGGGCTGCAGGCCGTCAGCCGTGGCTAGGTATACCACCTGCTGCTCCCCGTACCACGAAAGCACCTCCTCAGACATCAACTTCCTTCAAAGGAACCGTGTCGGAAGCCCCGGATAAGACATTCAATGGACGGCTCATGAAACCTCATGCCCGTTCACGGGGCTCCAACAACCGTCCCGGGTCTTCAACTCGTTCACGCTGCATCCTGACGCATCTAAGCGAAGCGTCTAAATACCTGAGCCCATGCAGATGGGCTGCAATGGCCGCGGATGGACGAGTCAGGGAAAACGTGAAGCCGGGGACGGTGGTGATGGTGGTCCTGAAGCGTGACCAGCGAACCGGTAGGCTGACCCGCGGCACCGTCAAGGACGTCCTGACCAGCTCCCGGAGCCATCCCCGGGGGATAAAGGTCCGTCTACAGGATGGTAGGGTGGGACGGGTGCAGAGGGTGCTCGCCCAGAGACGCTAGACGTACTTCTCCATGATGTGACCGGGTATCTTTATCCTGAACCTGCATGTGTCGCTGCCGTCGAAGACGCNNTCGAAGACGCTCTGCAGCACCTCGGCCTCGGTCTCGACGCCGAAGGCCACGTCGTACCTGAGTTTGCCGTAGCCTGCGCTGCAATAGCACCACTCCACGGGGATCTCTGGCTCCCCGGTGAGCACCGCCTCCCTGGCCATGGGGCAGTGGCACATGTAGTACCGTTTCATGAGCGGGTCCTTCTCCTCAAGGTACTCCTTGGGGCTGTACGGGAACTTGGCGTTGTAGATCCACTCGCCTTCCCTTCTGCCCGACAGGACCTCCTGGTTGCCTTTGACGTGCTCCACGATCTCGGGGGTGATTATCTGCTCGTACCAGACCTTGCCCTCCCGGAGGAAGTGCTCCAGCTCGGCGACGGCCTCGTCGTGCATCTTCTTGAGCCACGCGTCGATGCTGCCCAGCTCCTCCAGCCATCTCTTGTGCTTCTCGAAGTTCTTCGGGTTGACCCTGTGGTGATTGCCTGCGAGCACCCTGAAGTAGACCTCGGGGCTCAGCTCCTTCTCCAGGGCGTCCATGAGGCTCTTGGTGGCGTCGCAGTACGCGGCGGGCATCGAGCCCAGCGGCGGGGCCTTCACCTCGCTGAACACCTTTTCCCTCGTATCTTTGCCGGCTATCTCCTCCAGCCTCTCCGAGATGGAGGGCAGGATGTTGCGGCCTCCGAGGATGGCGGCGAAGTATATCCAGACCTCCTTCATGTCGAGGATGTAGATGTACCGCCCAAGCCCGAGTAGTGTGCCCTCCGTGTTCTTCCCCTCGTCCATGAGCTTCTGGACGTAGCCCTTGAAATCCTCTACAGACGCTTTCTCGAGCTTCTTCCCCTCCGCCTCGAAGTACGCGGCGGCTTCTTTAACCGCGTCTAGTGATGTCTTTACCTGCTCTGGGCTGCTCCCCCGTTCAACCAGATACTCTGTGAACTCTTTCTCCTTCTGCAAACCCGATCACATGATATTGATCTTCCTCTTACGTAAAAAAGCGATTAAAAACCGGTGCTCAACTTCAATGAACCATCATTAAGGCACCTAGTAATTGAGGCTAAATAGAACTTCAGAACCATTACAGGGTTAGGTTACCATGTCTAGGCACTGGACCGAGAACCTCTTCGAGAGGTTCGCCGAGGTATACGTCTCTACCCTCGAGGAACTCATCCCGGGGAGCATCGAGGACGCCAACGGCCTCGAAAATATCTTCAACGAGAACGACGTCCCCGGAGACGGGCTCGTACTCGACCTCGCTTGCGGCATCGGCAGACACAGCACCGCCCTTGCGCAGAAAGGATACCGGGTGATAGGGCTCGACATATCTGAGACCTTCCTCGATAGAGCGAGGATGCTCGCGGAGGAGAGAGGCGTCGAAGTCGAGTTCAGACGAGGAGACATGAGATCGGTCGAGGAGCATCTGCAAGACCACGCAGGGCGCTTCGACGCCGTGATAAACATGTTCACGTCCCTCAGCTACTACGACCGGGAGACAGACTTGGACATAATCAGGCAGCTTCACGCCCTCACGAAGCCAGGTGGGACACTGGTCATCGACATCGCCAACCGTGACTGGATCATTAAAAACTTCGAGGCGAAGGACATCCAATACCACGAGGACGGCAGAGTTCAGATCATTGAGCGCCGTTTCGACCTGGAGGACTCCCGAGTTCACAACACGTGGAGATTCTACGTCAAGCAGGGGGAAGACCTGAAACACCAGGAGACGTTCCATGTGGACCACATCCTCTACAGCCTCCACGAGCTGAAGCAGCTCATCCAGAAGGCTGGATGGACATACAAGACGAGTTACGGCGAGTTCGACCTGTCCCCCTTCGAGATGTACTCACGCCGCATGATCCTCGTCTCCCAGAAACAATAAACGATATATCGACAACGCAAGACTTCCTCGTAGACCAACATGATCTACGATGAGCTGCTTGTAGAGGCGCGTAGAGACGTGGAAGCCGCCGTAGGGGTATGGCGGCGGCTGATCCGGGAGAGGCTGAGCGACAGGATCGATTACGCGATACTCAAGGGCTCGGGGATCAAAGAATGGGAGTCACCGGTGGATTATGTGCCGATGATCAGCGACCTCGACATCCACCTGGGCGCAAAGGACCGTGTGCCTCTGCTCCCGGAGACCCGTGGAGGCTTCATCTACTCGCTGGAGACCACCCGGCTCTACGAGGAGAGGTTCATTGAGACGAGGCCGGATCACCTGCACATCCCCCGCCCCCAGGTCGTGATCATGGAGGAGAGCCGCGGAGACTGGCTGCCCGAGAAGCCCGAGGAGATTAAGCTGCTCTTCGGCGAGGTGCCGCTGAAGCCGGAGGAGCCGGTGGAGCACCTCAGGGCGCGGGACCTGAACGAGCTTACTGGCTTGGGTCCGCTTCTGGCTCGGCTGCCTGTACAGGTCATCGACCGCATCGATCTAGAGTACTACCGTGTGCTAAGGATGCTCTGCTACGTGGTCTCGCCGACGCCGGTCCGGGTACTCAGCCAGTATGCTGAACCTAAGCACGTGTGGACGCTGAACCGGACCAACGTGCTGCAGCTGCTGGAGCGCAACGGCTTCCAAGATATCGCTGAGCCGTACCGCGAGTACTACTTAACCGGTTGGAAGGCTTTCACGGAGGGCTTCAGAGACAACGAGACCATGAGGCGGCTCATCACCCACGCTTATGATGTGCTCTACGCGTCCTATGGCGCAGTTAGGGAGAAGGTTGAGCAGAGATGAAGTACACTCATACGAACCTGGTGGCCCGGGACTGGAGGCGGCTGGCGGACTTCTACGTCAAGGTCTTCGGCTGCACACCTGTGCCGCCCGAGAGGGACCTATCCGGTGAATGGCTAGACGAGGCCACATCCTTACACGGGGCTCACATCAGGGGCGTCCACCTCAGGCTCCCAGGCCACGGGGACGCCGGACCCACCTTGGAGGTGTTCCAGTACGACGAGGAGACGGAATCCGAGGCCCCGGCGCCTAACAGGCCCGGCTACGGGCACATCGCCTTCGCCGTCGAAGACGTGGAGGCCGTAAAGGAAGCCGTCCTCGCGTTGGGAGGCGGGATGGTGGGTGAGGTGGTTACAGTAGAACTACCCGGTGTGGGCAGGCTCAAGTTCGTGTACATGCGCGACCCCGAGGGCAACGTGATCGAGATCCAGAGGCTAGTCTCTACACCTTCCGCTTGAGGATGGCTATCTGGCCGGCGTGGTACAGGTTGTGGTGCACCGCGCCGTGGAGCATCTGCCTGAAGTTGTAGTCCTTCCCCGGCACCTTCTTCTCCAGGTCCTCGTTGCTCCAGCCGGCCAGCTCGTCAAGCACCATGTTGACCGCCGCCTCCAGCCGCCTCAGCGACTGGCTCCAATGCTCGTCGGTGCTCCCCATGCGGGGCCAATTCACGTCAGTGGCCGGCTCGGGCATGGCCTTGTCCTTCAACGCGCCTAGGATGGCTTCAAGCCAGAAGGTTGTGTGGTCCACAAGCTCCCAGATGGTGTGCCTCTCCCCAAGCGGGCGCGCCGCCGCCTGCTCAAGGTCTACGCCCTCCAGGGTCTTCATGAGGCTTGGTCCGTGCCACGAGTCGCCCTTGAAGGTGGTCTCTATCTGGTCCCTAAGGAACTTTACTTCGTTCATCAAGCTGAGAGAGAAACCCCGGTATATAACCCCTTAGCTGCCGGGGCTCGCATGGGACATGGTTTCGTTTCTGAGGCAGATAGTTCACGGAGTGTCAGGGCCTAACAAGGGCGTACTTCTAGGTTTATACCATGTTTATATCGTCATGGACGCAATACTCAGTGATTAATCGGAGCCGCGGCGGAGTAGAGAGGTTGACCCGTATGGGGAGCTATAAGGAGGGTGCTGAAAGGTTCTACGACCTGTTCGGCGAGAAGGACGACGTCGATTTCTACGTCGAGCAGGCTAAGGGGTGCAAAGGAAAGNNAAGGAGAGCAAAGGAAAGGCTCTTGAACTCGGCGTCGGCACCGCCCGCTTAGCGATACACCTCGCTCGCGCCGGCGTGGATACGTGGGGCATAGACACCAGCAGGCACATGCTCAACGCCGCGGAAGAGAACATAGCGGAAGAGGAGACTGAGACCCGGGGCCGGCTCCACATGGTGCAGGGTAACGCCGTGGACTTCAAGCTCCCGGAAAGGTTCGGCATGATATACTTCCCCAGCTGCAGCTTCGACCACATTCTCGACCCTGCTGACCAGAGGGCGGCGCTGCTCAACGTCAAGGAACACCTGGCGCCGGGTGGCCGCTACGTTTTCGACCTTTACATCGTCGAGGAGCTGAAGGCGGACAGGGGCTGGTTCGTCCAGAGAAAAGAGTTCGAAGACGGTTCCAAGGTGATACGTTCAGGGTACCACGTCACGAGGCCCGAGCAGAGGCTCATGTCGCTGGACATGTGGTACGACCACGTGGTGGACGGCCGGGTGGTCGATAGGTACTACGAGGGAAGCGACGTCTACGTCCACGAAGTCGAAGAAGTTAGAAGGCTGCTGGACGAGACGGGTTTCGAGGTAGTCGAGGAGTACGGCGACCACCACGGCAAATCCTACGATGAGGGGGACGNNTCACCCGCGCTCAATGATTATCTCCTGGGCGCCCTCCCATAGCGTCTTCTCGCCCATCTCGGCGAGCCACTCGGCTCCCTCGACTATCGTGGCGAAGTGGCTTCCCGGCAGCTGCCCCCCCTTGCTTGCGAAGCAGGCGGATCCGTAGGGTATGAGTATCTCTTTCTCGCTTATGCCGCCTGGGTAGTACAGCAGCTCGCCCTTGCCCGGGTGGCTGGTCTGGTTCTCCAGCGGCGCCTCGACGCCGTATGGGTTCATCTGGAGCCACACGGCCTCGCCGCTCCACCGCGCCTGTATGACCCTCCCTGTGATGGGAAGCACCTCGAGTATCCTCATGCACGTCTCAGGGGCCTCGTGCACGTGGAGCTCCGCCTTGAACCTATGTTCACCTATGCTGATGTTGACGTACTCTGTCATGTGTACAGAGATGGGGTGACGAGAGGAAATCGTTTACGGTGAAAAGGTGGGGGACTCAGCTCTCCGCTACGACCTCGTGCCTCAGGACGCCTATGGGCTGGATCTCGCACTCGACCACGTCGCCGACCTTGAGGAATCCCTCGGGGCCCCAGCTGTGGGCTACGCCTGCCACGGTGCCGGTGGCGATGACGTCCCCAGGCATAAGCGTCGTGCCGTTGCTGAGGTACTCTATTATCCTAGGTATCCGGACGATCATGTTGTCCAGGGTGTTGTTCTGCCGCTCCTGGCCGCTGACCCGGGTCTTGAGCCTCAGCGGCTGGCTGTACGGGTCCTTGATCTCGTCGCTGGTCACGATGCAGGGTCCCATGGGGGCGGCGTTGTCCATCCCTTTGCCTTTGGTCCAGTTGATGTCCCTCTTGAACATGGGGAAGTCCACGTCTTGGGGAAAGCCTTGGTCCCTAGCGCTGACGTCGATCATTATGGTGTAGCCGGCTACGTGGTCGTACGCCTTCTCCGCCGGGATGTACTTTCCCTTCTTGCCGATTACGGCGGCCAGCTCGCACTCGTAGTCCATCCTCTCCGTGGCCTTCACCTTGATGAGGGGGTCACGGGGCCCCACCACCAGCGTGGGGGGCTTCTGGAACATGTCGGGGACATCCAGCTTCAGGCTCTTGAGCCTCTCTATGGCCTTCCTCCTCTCCTCAGGGTCTTTTATCCGCTCGGTGGCGTGGTCGTAAAAGTTGGCGGCGGCGCAGTACAGCTTCCCCGGCCTCGGGACAGGGGCAAGCAGCTTCGCCTCGTCCAGCGATAGCACGATCTTCTCCTCGTCGATTCCCTCTGCTCCGGGTTTTTTCTCAGCATAGGCTAGAGCCTCCCCTGCGGCCTTCATGGACTCGTCTCCTCCCTCGAGGAACCCGATCATGCAGCCGGGGATCAGGGCGTCGGCTCTTCTCCTCGGTGAAGAGCCTCC
>JABAOC010003334.1_pt1 | contig 15576 bp, 11 predicted proteins | sample 7062161 | NCBI WGS metagenome assembly JABAOC01 (sample SAMN14538625, study PRJNA623070) | marine sediment metagenome | biome: marine biome [ENVO:00000428]; feature: marine pelagic biome [ENVO:01000023]; material: deep marine sediment [ENVO:00002113] | place: India: Gulf of Khambhat ... | reverse complement strand
GTTCCATAAGCCTGACTAATCTCTTTTATATCATAAATTACTCCACCAGTTGGGAAATCTGGACCTTTAACAAAAAGTAAGAGGTCTTCTACAGTAGCTTCAGGGTTATCAATCAGATGAATGGTGGCATCAATGACTTCAGAAAGGTTGTGAGGAGGAATATTGGTTGACATCCCAACAGCGATTCCCATAGTACCATTAATCAAAAGGTTAGGAATCCTGGCAGGAAGAACGGCTGGTTCTTTTTGAGTATCATCGTAATTGGGAACAAAATTAATAGTTTCTTTATCAATATCAGCCAAGAGTTCCTCGGCTATTGAAGCCATTTTAGCTTCAGTGTAACGCATTGCTGCTGCTGAGTCACCATCCATTGAGCCAAAATTTCCTTGACCGTTAATTAAAGGGTAACGCATGGCAAAATCCTGAGCCAATCGAACTAAGCTATCATAAACAGCAACATCGCCATGAGGATGATATTTACCTAAAACTTCACCCACAACAGTAGCGCTCTTTCGAAATTTGGCCCCGGCCCGAAGTCCTAAATTATTCATTGCATAAAGAATCCGGCGATGGACCGGTTTTAATCCGTCACGAACATCAGGAAGAGCCCGAGACACAATAACACTCATTGCATAATCAAGATATGACTCCTCCATCTCTTGATTAATATCGCGAGGTTTTATATATCCAATCTCAGAATTATCTTTATTCTTTTGTTCTTTGTCTTTTTCTTTAGCCATTTTTTAAACAAAACTAGAGGTTTTACCTCTCTTTAATTTTACCATTTTAAACTTAATTCTTCAAGCTAAAACTAAAATTGACAAATCTATTTTTTGTTGTAACCTTTAAATAGCCAGATATGGTGGATTAAAAATTTCAGGTCATCTTAGATCATTGACTTTAATTAAGGAGGTTGAAATCAAAAGATGAAAATCGGAATCCCAAGAGGATTGCTATTTTTTAAGTACTATCCAGAATGGAAAACGTTTCTCGAAGCTTTAGGACATAAGGTCATAATCTCGCCAGAAACCAATAAGAAGATCTTGAACTTAGGATTAGAAGTAGCAGAGAACGAACTTTGTGTCTGCGTAAAAGGCTATTTTGGACATGTGCGCATTCTTGAGAAAGAAAAGGTCGAGGCAATTTTTATCCCAAGGATGGTAAGTACTGACAAAAAGGGTTTTACCTGTCCTAAGTTAATGGGGCTTCCGGACATGGTAAGATCATTTACTAAAATAGAGCTTCTTTCTCCGATATTCAATCAAAGAGAAGGTCCTAAACAAGTATCAAAGGAGCTAATAATATTAGGAGAAAAGCTTGGAAACACTAAAAAAGAGGTTAAAAAAGCTTGGGAATCAGCCATTTTGGAACAGAAAAACTATAATCAAAGATTGCTTTCTGGAGAATGGCCGATTACTCTTAAAAACCAAAAGGGAAAAAGGGAGGAATCTGACTTGACTATTGGCTTAGCAGGACATCCTTATCTTCTCTATGACCCTTATATCACCTTGAATCTTCTCCAAAAACTGACAAACAGAGGAATTAAAGTCTTGGCCCCAGAAAGTGTTCCAGAAAATGAGCGGAAAGGAGAAGTCCCTATCCCTGAAAGTTCTCATTACAAAAAGCCCTTTTTTTGGAACTTAGAGGAAGAAATCTTAGGGACTGTCAACTTTTGGTTAAGAGAGAAAGCTGTAGATGGGATAATCTATGTTCTTGCCTTTGCTTGCGGATTAGATTCTATAGTCAAGGAGTTTATTGAACACTACGCCAAGAAATCCAAGCTGCATCTAACTTCCTTGGTTTTGGACGAACATTCAGGAGAAGCTGGTTTGGAAACAAGGCTTGAGGCCTTCTTAGACTGCGTCTCACGAAAAAAAGGGGGTACTTTCTTATGTCAAATAAGACGGTAGTCGGCTTTCCCCATATGGGGGACACCTTCATTGCTCTTGAAGATCTTTTTAGACGATTGGGGGTAGATTATGTTACTCCGCCGCCAAACAATAGTGAGACCCTTAGGTTGGGCGTCAAATACGCCCCTGAGATGATTTGTCTTCCCTTTAAGCTAAACTTAGGCAATTTCATCTTCACTCTTCAAGAAGGAGCCAATGTCTTGATTCATGCCGGTGGATGTGGGCCGTGTAGGTTTGGTATGTATGGAAATACTGCTGATCTACTTCTTCACAAACTGGGATACAAATTCGAAATGCGGATTCTTGAACCTCCGGGGAGCCAAGGCCTAAAAGTCTTTGCTAACTTTTTTAAGTCCTTTGCTCCTCAAAAGTCTTATTGGCAACTCTGGAATATCATTAAGACCTCTTACAAGAAAAAACAAGCCCTCGATTTTCTTGAAAAAGAAAGTCTTTTCGTCAGAACTTTTCAGGTTGAAAAAGGAGCCACAGATAAGGCATTAAAAGATGCTAAGAAACTGATTGCCGAAGCAAAAGATCTGCGGGAAATCGAAAAAAATCTTAAAGAGGGGAAGAGACTTATTCAGACGGTTGAGCAAGATAAGAGTCAAGAAATCCTAAGAGTCGGTTTAGTCGGCGAGTTCTTCCTTCTCCTTGAGCCATTTATCAACTTTGATATAGAAAAATGGTTGGGAGTAAGGAAAGTTTTTGTCAAACGAAGTGTCTATCCTTCTGATTGGATTGCTCCTAGAAAAAATAATCTTGTTTTGGAAATTCCTCAAGAGGCTATCTATCGAGCAGCCTCTCCATTTCTTAGTTACTCTGTGGGAGGCGAAGGACGGCCTACAATTGGACTTTCTGTTCTTTTCGCTGAGGAAGCATTCGATGGAATAATCCACCTTATGCCCTTTACCTGCATGCCGGAAACTATTGCAAAGCAGATTTTACCCTTAGTCTCTAAAGAGTATGAAATTCCAGTAATGACCTTGGTGATTGACGAACAAACTGGAAAAGCTGGCTTAGTTACTCGTCTGGAAGCCTTTTTAGACCTTCTTTGGAAGCGCCGAGAAAAGAAAGGTGAGTTAAAATGAATGGTTATCTTGGGATTGATGTTGGGTCGGTCAGTACCAACTTGGTAATTATTAATGGCTCCAATGATGTTGTGGCTTCTGTCTATATTCAAACTAAGGGTCAGCCGATTAAGGCGGTACAAGACGGATTAAGGGAGCTTCAAAGTAAGATTCCTCCCGATATTGAGATTAAAGGGGCGGGGACTACCGGCAGTGCCCGGTACCTCTCAGGAGTAATTGTAGGCGCAGATGTTATTAAAAACGAGATTACTTCTCATGCTGTGGCGGCTATTCATAAAATTCCTGATGTTAAGACTGTTTTGGAAATCGGAGGGCAAGACTCAAAGTTAATTTTGATTCGTAATCAAGTAGTCGTGGATTTTGCGATGAATACAGTTTGTGCTGCTGGAACCGGCTCATTTTTAGATCATCAAGCATCTAGATTAGGTATTCCCATTGAAGAATTTGGCACCTTTGCTTTAAAGGCAAAAAATGGTGCCCAGATTGCTGGCCGCTGTACCGTTTTCGCTGAATCCGACATGATTCATAAACAACAAATCGGCTATGCTACAGAAGATGTTATATATGGTCTCTGTCAGGCTTTAGTGAGAAATTATCTTAACAATCTTGGCAAAGGGAAAGAACTTCTGACTCCGATTGTTTTCCAAGGTGGAGTGGCTTTTAACCCTGGGATTAAAAAGGCTTTTGAAGAGGCCCTGAATTCTGAGGTTATTATCCCACCCCATCGTGAGGTAATGGGAGCTATTGGAGTTGCTCTTTTAGCTAAAGAGAAGATGCAGAGGAAAGAGAAGAGTGACTTTAAGGGATTTGAAGTCACTGACCTTTTATATCAAACTTCGAGTTTCCAATGTAAAGGCTGTTCTAACAACTGCGAAGTTGTAAAAATCCAAGTCGAAGACAAAACTCTTGCTCGTTGGGGTGGTCGTTGTGGGAAATGGGAAATAGAAGAAGTAGAACCTGAAACATCCCAAATAACAATTTAAGCACCGCTTAGTGTAATTAAGATTTATTCTTGATTACAAGCGGTGCTTCTTCTTTATAGTCACGAATTTTTATCACGAATTATATCTCGAATTTTTGTCTCGAACTATCTCTAATAATATCCCTTAGTAACTTATAAACTTACCAACTTATAACCTTATATATCTAGATTTTTTACCTTTTTGGCATGGGTTTGGATGAAACGTTTTCGGGAATCAACTTCACCACCCATTAACATAGTAAAAACTTCATCAGCTTTTTCAGCATCTTCCATGGTAACTTGAAGTAAAATTCGATTCTCGGGATTCATAGTTGTTTCCCAAAGTTGATCTGGGTTCATTTCTCCAAGACCCTTGTATCGCTGGATATTTATACCACTAATCTTTGCTGGTTCCCCTTCCCCCTCAGTCTCTGACACTTCGGCCTCTTCTTTTTTTGATTCGACTTTTTCTGAACTTGACTTCTTAATATCTTTTGTTAACTTTTGTAAACTTTCCAAAATCTCTGCTTTATCTTCTTCGGTATAAGCATATTTTTTTTCTTTCCCTTTTGTAATAGCGTATAAAGGCGGTTGGGCAATATACAAATTACCGTTTTTAATCAAATCAGGCATATAACGATAAAAGAATGTTAAAAGTAAGGTTCTAATGTGAGCGCCGTCAACATCAGCATCAGTCATAATAATAATTCGACCATAACGAAGTTTAGAAAGATCAAATTGATCAGCAATTCCAGTCCCCAGAGCAATAATTAGAGCTTTTATTTCTTCTGAAGCCAAAGCTCTATCTAAACGATATCGCTCAACATTTAAAATTTTCCCTCGAAGAGGTAAAATTGCTTGAAACGCCCGATCTCGACCTTGCTTAGCTGAGCCACCGGCTGAATCTCCTTCTACAATATAAAGCTCAGATCTACCTGGATCTTTTGCACTGCAGTCAGCTAATTTCCCCGGTAAAGTCATTCCCTCTAAGGCTCCTTTTCGAATTACAGTTTCTCGAGCTGCTTTGGCCGCCATTCGAGCCCGAGCCGAAAGTAGACATTTTTCAACAATTCTTTTGGCTTCATTAGGGTTTTCTTCTAAATAGTAAGTTAAATACTCCCCTAAAACATTTTCTACAAAAGTTCTTACCTCTGGATTTCCTAATTTAGCTTTAGTTTGTCCTTCAAACTGGGGACTAGGAAGTTTAACTGAAACCACAGCTGTTAAACCTTCTCGCATATCTTCACCTGTTAAATTCCCATCTGAATCCTTGAGGATATTATTCTTTCTAGCATAGTCGTTAATACAACGAGTTAAGGCCCCTCGAAAACCAGTTAAATGAGTTCCCCCTTCGCTAGTATTAATAGTATTAGCAAAACTTTGAACATTCTCTGTAAAACCATCAGTATATTGAATGGAGATCTCGATGATAATGCTGTCAGCTGTCTTTTCAACATAGAAGGGTGGGTCATTAAGCGGTTCTTTATTGCGATTCAAGTATTTAACATATGATTTAATTCCTCCTTCAAAATAAAAACCATATTCTTCTCCGATCTGCTCATTAATAAACTTGATTTTTACTCCTTTGGTTAAGTAAGCTCGATGTCGAAGGTGATCTACAATAGTTTTATGATCAAAACTGATATCAGAAAAAATTGTAGGATCAGGACTAAAAATAACCTTGGTCCCAGTATAATTTGCCTTACCAACTGTCTCGACCTTAGTAATAGGCTTCCCTCTTCTGTATTCTTGAGCATAAAGTCTACCTTCTCGAGCTACCTCGGTCCGTGCCCACTCTGAAAGAGCATTAACAACTGAGACTCCAACTCCATGAAGTCCCCCAGAAACTTTGTAACCAGCTCCACCAAACTTTCCTCCAGCATGAAGCATAGTCATTACCGTTTCTAAGGCTGATTTTTTAGTTTGGGGATGTTTATCTATTGGGATTCCCCGACCGTTGTCAATTACAGTAACTTTGTTATCAGAATGAATAATAATTTCGATATAACTACAAAATCCCGCCATCGCTTCATCAATAGCATTATCAACCACTTCCCAAATCAAATGATGAAGTCCGGGAGAACCGGTATCTCCAATATACATTGCTGGTCGTTTTCTAACCGGTTCGAGTCCTGTTAAAACTTGAATATGTTCAGCTTTGTAGTCTTTGGTTTGATCTGGAGTTTTAATATAAGTCTCTTTAGAGATCTTTGGTTCCTTTAAAACTTGAGGCTTTTTCGATTTTGGCTTAATTTTTACAGCTGGATTTTTGGATTTGACTTTTTTAGTAACCAAAGTCTTTGTTATACCCTTTGGTTTTTTTGCTTTAGTTTTTATCTTAGAAACTTTAAAACTATCAGCCTTCTTTTTGGAAGTCTTTGACTGAGCTATCTTTTTGGTTGTGAATTTTATCTCTGTCATATTAAAATACCCAAATAAAGCCACTTTTGTGGCCAAAAATTTTGAATTTTAGAACCATCTCTTCACTATTTAATTGTAGCAGATTTGAATTCGAAACGCAAGCTCCAAAAAGCTTACGTTTAAAAGTTTAGAAGTAGAACAAATTTTTTATTTTAATGATAGCTTGAAAGTTTCTCCTTTATCTTAAGTTAAGCTAAATTTATTCGAAATCTTATCTTAGAACTCTAACTCCAAATCTTTTTACCAATGAATTACGACTGGAGTACCTATTGGAGCCCAATTGTAAACCCAGTAGGCAGCATCATTAGGAGCATTTACACAACCATGGCTCATTGGATGGCCGAAATTATTGTGCCAGTATGTACCATGAATACTATAAGGTCCTGTAAACCAAGAGACCCATTGGACATTGGGAAGATAGTAGTCTTCGCCATACATTAAAACTGAAGCATTTTTACCGTAGATCGGAAAAGTCCCAACTGGAGTCGGTCCAGTAAGTCCGGTAGAAACTAAGGTAGAAAAAACTTGTTTCTTATTTTCAAAAGCAGTTAAGGTCTGGGTTGAAAGATTAATATCAATATATTTTACCCAATCGTAAACAACAGCCCGATTAACTTTCAGTTTGGGCTCAACTCCATACATTGGTAAATCCATTACTAAACTTTTATTGCTGTTAAATGAATTTTTTATCTGATTAACAACTGTATTCACATTTAAAGCTAACCCACTTTTTCCTTCTTGAGTAATAGTCTCTTTTTCATTTTCAACATAAACTATTCGGTCTTGCGCTGGGATATTTACCTGAGAAGCAACCCAATTGACGAACCCATAGATTTTATCAGTATTAACATCAACTCCAACCTTTGGGTTCCCATTCTGGTCGGTAATTTCTGGGAAAGTAAGCCAACTCCCAATTTCAATTCGGCTGGGTTTAAAAACTTGATTATCTTTTTTTAGAACAATTTCTTTGTTCAGCCAGTTTAGAGCGATGGCTTTGGCTTCATTGGTTCCATTCTCAGCAATTGTCGGATTTACTTCTTTGACAATTAAATTAATTTTACTTGAAGAAAGACTGTTTAAGGAATTAAGAATTGAATTTTTAATACTAGCGAGATTAACTTTTTGCCCGCTTGATGCAGGAGTAACTTTAATCTCACCATTTTCTACTACCAGTCCAGCATTTTTAGCAGCAATGTCAAACTTTTCAGAAAGGGAAGAAAGGTAAGTTTGAAGCTTATCTTGATCTATTTTGTAGCTCAAATTTGTTAAATTGCTGTTTTTGGCTATTGTTAGGACTTGAGTTTTAATATTCCCCCAAATACTGCCGGTCCGACCAACAGAGTAGGCTTGGTTTACTGCTTTCTTTATATTATAGGAAACCCCAAGTTCTTCGAATTTTGGCTTAAGCTCTTCAGAAGGAGCGACAATAACGATTGAAAGGCTATTTAACTTTTGATCTAAAATTTTGATAGCTTCACCTTTGGTTTTACCGTCCAAGTTATAGTCTAAAACTTTGACCCCAGGATAGATTACACCATCGTAAAAATTCTGATAAGAATAAATAGAAGAGGCTAATAAACAAAAAATAGCCACCGCAAAAATTGTGACTACTTTTATTTTTATAAAAACAGGTTGTAAGTTTTCTTTTTTTAAATTAACCAAATAAGAAACTTGATGATAATTTCTTTCTTTTAAAAGTTCGAAAATGATTTTTTTAAGAACACCTTGAGTTTGTTTTTGGCTCTTCTTATTTGTCTTAGAAGTTTTTATTTTTGGGAATTTTAAAATATCAGTAATAACCTTTGCCATTTTTGTTTTCCCCTTTTATTTTTGTTTTTGTTAACTTTTGTTATCTTATGTAAATTTATTATAACAAAAAAAGCCTATGTTGTCAAGACAAACATAAGCTTTTATATCTTTGGATTTTAATTCTTTATCTTCTCATTTTAGCTTTATATTTTTTCTCTAAATTAGAGATGATTTTGGTTTGGATTTTAAGAACTTCTTCTTCAATTAAAGTCTTTTTATCTGACTGATAGGTAACTCTAACAGCAAGACTCTTTTTAGCTTTGCCAATTTTTCCGCCGGTATAGACATCGAAAAGTTCAACACTTTTAATCAAGGTATTAGTCTTTTTGATCTCTTTAATAATATCAGAAACTTTTACCTTCTTATCTAAAACAAAAGCTAAATCATAGATTACGGCTGGAAATTTAGGAAGAGATTTAAATTCTCTTATTTCGGTAGTCAAAGATATGATCTTATTAAAATCAAGGTCAAAAACAGCAACCCGGCTTTTTATTCCAAACTTAGAAAGAACATCAGGATGAATCTCGCCAACTACTCCAAAATTTTGAGAACCAATCTTAATTTCTACTACCCTACCAGGATGTAAGTATTGAAGTCTGGCGTCTGAGGCCTGACAGCTAACATTACCAATCCCCAATTCCTTTACCAACAACTCTGCGACTCCTTTGGCTTGATAAAATTCTTTTCCCTCGGTATATTTAATCCCCTTTGTTTCTCCGCCTAAAATCGCTCCAGTTAACCTTATCTTTTCATCTGGTAAGATAGCTTTAGATCTACTATAAATTTTGGCAATTTCAAAAATTTTTATTTCTTCAAAATCTCTATCATTTTCTGCCACTATCTCTAATAAAGACGGGACAAGTGAGGTCCGCATATATTCCTGTTCGGAACTTAAAGGATTAGAAATTTTTAGAGCTTTTTTAGAATCAAACCCAATTTTTTCTAAAAGTTCTTTGCTTATAAAAGAATAGCTATAAACCTCTGTCAAGCCAGTGCCACAAAAAATATCTCTAACTTTTTCTGACCAAACATTTTCCAAATTTTCCTTGAATTCTGGTAATTTACCACCAGGCAAGGTGCTTGGAAATTTATCATAGCCATAAATCCGAGCTATTTCTTCTATTAAGTCTTCTTCGATACAAACATCCAAACGCCACCAAGGAACAGTTACGGCAATGTAGTCACCTAAGTCTTCTACATATCGCCGAGCTCCAAGGTAATCGGGAGCTTTTATAAAAACTGCTACTGACTGCTGATGAACAGCCTTATGCCCTTTCTCGAGATATCTTTTTGATTTTGAATTGTATTCAAATTTAACTGAGTCAATAACCTTTCCATTGCCAATATAGACCCCAACATGACCTACGCCTTTAGGGTATTTTTTGGTCCTTCTAGGACTGTGGCCAATATAAAATAGAAGATCACCAGGTCTAAAATCAGAATCTTTTATTTTTATTCCTTTATCATATTGATCAATCGCTGTATGGCCAATATCAATTCCGATCAAAGAATAAAGATAATCAGTTAAATAAGAACAATCAAAAGCGCTTATTCCATCTTCTTTGAAATTAGCACCATATTTGTAGGGCTTCCCTAAGTGTTTTTTGGCCTCTTTTGCAATATCAAACTTTTCGGCTTCGAAACCAAGAGATCTTAAAATACTAACAATTTCTTTTTCGGAAATATCTAAGCCGAGAATTTTTCTGACTTTAGAGATTTTAAGTCCAATATGTCGAATCCAAATCCATTTACTTAAAACATCAACCCGCCCCAAAAGAACCTTGCCTCCACAAATTTCTTGTATTAGTTCGGCGGCTCGATCAATAGCAATTTCATTTAAAGGCATTGGGATACCTTTTTCAAAACGATTGGAAGATTCTGAACGCAATCCTAACTTTTTAGCTGTTTTTCTAACCGAAGTGGGGTTAAAAGTAGCTGATTCTAAAATTATAGTTTTTGTTTCCTCACTAACTTCCGAGTTGGCTCCGCCCATTACTCCGGCTATAGCAATTGGCCCGCTTGGACTAGTAATAGCCAGCATATTCGGATCTAATTTTCTTTTGGTTCCATCAAGCGTCTCAATTTCTTCACCCGTTCTTGCTTTTCGAACAATAATTTCTGCTTTCTGTTTTCTATTTTCTGTTAGCTTATCAAAATCAAAGGCGTGTAAAGGTTGTCCCCACTCAAGCATCACATAATTGGTAATATCAACTACATTATTAATAGGCCGGATACCGCAAGCACTTAATCTGTCCTGCATCCATTTTGGCGAAGGGCTAATTTTGACACCTTTAATCACTCGTGCAATATATCGTGGACAAAGGCCTGGGTCTTTAACTTCGACTTCGATATAATCTTCCGTCTTTTCAGGAATTTCTTTGGCCTCAGACTTCGGACTTCGGACTGCAGACTTCTCTATTACTGAGATTTCCCTAGCAATTCCGATGATACTCAAAAGATCGCCGCGATTTGGTGTAATTTCACATTCCAAGACCGCTTCTTTCCCTAACTCATTACTTAGATTTGCACCAACTTTTGACTCCGGGTCCAAAACCATAATTCCGGTATGGTCATCAGAAATCCCCAGCTCAGCTTCCGAACATATCATTCCCTGTGATTTAACTCCTCTAATTTCAGTTTCTTTTACAATAAACTCTCCAAACTCAGCACCAACCAAAGCCACAGGTACCTTTTGATTAATTTCTATATTGGGAGCTCCACAAACAATCTGAAGTAAATTGTCATTCTTGCTTCTGTCATTCCCGCGAAAGCGGGAATCTATAGATTCCGCATCAAGTGCGGAATGACGGTTGAAGACACTACCAACCGAAACTATTACAACCCGCAGCTTATCGGCATTTGGATGCCTTTTGATCTCTTTGATTTCGCCAACTACAACATTTTTATAATTATAAGGAAGATTCTTTAAAGGAATTGCCTCAATCCCAGCCATAAGTAAGCGCTCCGCCAACTTTTCAGGCGAATCTTTAAAATCCACATATTCTTTTAACCACTCTATGGGTACGCGCATATTCTCTCCTAAAACTGCTCCAAAAATCTTAGATCATTCTCGAAAAATAATCTTAAATCATCAATATTATATTTAAGCATTGCTAAACGTTCGATGCCCATTCCAAAGGCAAATCCCTGGTATCTCTCTGGATCAATACCGCTATTTTTCAAAACATTAGGGTGAACCATACCGGCTCCTAAAATTTCTAACCAACCGGAATATTTACAAGCCCGGCAGCCCGCTCCTTTACAAATTCCACAGGAAACATCCATTTCAGCACTGGGTTCAGTAAAAGGGAAATAATGAGGTCTAAATCTTACTTTTCGGTCTTGTCCAAAAAATCCTTTAGCAAAGTATGTTAAAGCTCCTTTTAAGTCAGAAAAAGTAGTCACTTCGTCAACCAAAAGCCCTTCCATCTGATGAAACATTGGAGTATGAGTAACATCACTATCACGCCGGTAAACTCTACCCGGGACAATAATTCGAATTGGCGGCTTATGTTTTTCCATATACCTAATTTGAACTGGTGAGGTATGGGTCCGAAGAAGAACTTTTTCAGTAAAGTAAAAAGAGTCTTGGACATCTCGGGCTGGATGATCAGGTGGGGTATTTAGAGCTTCAAAGTTATACCAATCAGTTTCGACTTCCGGCCCTAAGACAACTTCAAATCCTAAACTCCGACCAATTTCAAAAAGTCGCCGGTAAGTTAAAGTAATAGGATTAAGATGTCCTCGAGGATACTTACTCCCGGGTGAGGTAATATCGATCCATTCTGTCTCGGCGATTTTTTCTAATTTGGCTCCACTTAACTCTTTTTTCTTCTCTTTTAACTTTTCTTCTATTTCTATTTTTAGTTGATTAGCTTTTTGTCCTACTATCTTTCGTTCCTCAACTTTTAGACTACCTAAACTCCTAAGAATTTGAGTGAGTTCACTTTTCCGCCCTAGATATTTAATTCGAAGGTCTTCTAATTCAGAAATATCTTTGATTTTCTCGACATTAGATAAAAAAGTTTCTTTTAATTTTTCTATTCGATCATCCATATTTTTATTTCTTTCTTTTTAGATATAGGTCTAAAAGGATGGCGGCAAAAAACACTAAAAGCCCGTCCCACCATGTCAAAACTTTCAAAAACCTAAGATACAAAATTCCAAAAATAGCGAGACTAAAAACAAAAGCTTGGCGTAAAGATCCAGAAACCCCAGAATAATAAACTTCGTTTCCTGAAGCCCAAACCCGAAGATAAAATCCAAATAAAGTCAATACTCCAATTAAACCAAAAAATAAACTTAAAAGTAAAAGAGTAATTCCTAAAGATCCTGCTTTTTCTGGAGTAAGATTGGTGAATATTAAAAAGGAAGAGCCGAAGCATAAAAGAGATCCGATAAAAATAAGCGAGAGGTAAGCTTTGGTTGACATAAAAGCTTTAAGATAAAAAATAATTGAGTCACGCCCTCTTCATTATTATAAGAACCTTGAACTCTAAGTGCAAGAACCTTGTTCGATCTTATATTAGTAATAAGTTTGCAAACAAAAAAAGTCGCCTTTCGACGACTGTTACTCTAATCTGTTCTTATCTGTTTAGTTAGTCCGTTACCACCAATGTTAAAGGGGCGAACAAATCCGCCCTTAAGTTTACATACTTGGCGCTTGTCGCCCCTTATAACCCTTGTTGGCATCCCCAAAGGGTTGGGGAATGAACCTCAAAGAGTCAAGGCTAGCACCCGATCTTTGCTAGTACTCCCTACCGTTCCTCCGGTCCCGCAAGTAACTGGGTAAGAAAAGTGTTTTTTCTTATCTAATTATCTGCGGGACCAGCGGCTCAAAAAGAACTTTATTTTAGTTTTGAGGGAACTTTAGAAGGTTTTGTTTCTGTTTTTCTATCCTTTACTGAGTTTTTATCTTTTACGGTTTTTTGAGCTTGATCGGACTCCCTAACTTAGCGTTTTTACTAAACTAAGGAAAAACTCGAATTGGCCTAGAATAGTAGGGAAAACCCAGATTAGAAACAAGGGGGATATTTCTAATCTGGGTTACCCCCACTATTCAGAAGCTTTTTATAGAAAGAGTTTCTAAATAGACAAAAAAATTAATTTTTCAAGGTGTACTATATACTTTAGCATAAGTAGAATATTTTGTCAAGATATAAGACCCCAAAAATTAATTTATGTCAAGCATAAGGACAAAAATGGCTTTATAAAGCCCTAAAATGATATAAATAAATTTGGTAATTTTACCCAACTAAAAATAGGAACAAAAAGTTATCCACAAGTGTTTTTGTTATGCTAAATTTTTATCCCCAGAAATATTGAGGGTTTCTCTTTCAAAAAGCTTTATTAACTTCCTAGTCTTAAAATTATTCTTGACAAATAATTTTTTAAGAGTATTATTCTGGGATATTTTAGAAGAACCTTTTTTTATATAAGTCTATTAAATCGATCAGATGTCTTTTGTAGACATTTACCTAAAATTATTCTTCAGAAGGTTTTTCAAGCTGGAGAGCTTCAGCTTCTATACTTTCTCCGGTGATCTTTGTTACATCTTTATCGATTTTTTTAAATTCTTTGTAGGCATTATTATACATACTTACAGTTGTCCCTAGATTTGAACCAAGTTTCTGCATATACTCTTCATAAGAGCCTAGGTGTTTTCCTAAATCAACAACGTTTTCAATTATATCTTTGATTGATTCTTCTATTCTTAAAGATTTTAGACCCTGGAGCACTGTCTGAAGATAAGCAGCAAATGAAGTTGGCGAAACAATAATTACATGTTTTTCTTTAAAAGCATACTCTATTAAATCTCTGGTGTTTATTTTTATCGCTCCCACTTGGTTTATCAAAAGATCATAATAGATTCCTTCTGAAGGAATAAACATAAAGGCAAAATCCATTGTTCCTTCGCGGGGCCGAATATATTTAGATGATTCATCAATTCTATTTTTAAGGTCTTGTTTAAAAGCTTTTTGCAAATGTTCTCTCTTTGTCGCATTCTTCTCCTCAACAATTTTATTATAATTTTCGAGGGAAAATTTTGAATCAATTGGAATTATTTTGTCTTTTATAAAAATAACAGCATCTACAACATCGCCATTTTTGAACTTATACTGCATTTTGTATTGATTTGGCTGGAAAAGATTTTTTAAAAGGGTTTCAAGATAATACTCACCTAAAACCCCGCGGCTTTTTGGATTTTTTAAAATATTTTCAAGACTATGAAGCTGCTCGGCAAAATTTACTACTTGTCTGTTGGTATCATCTAGTTTGGTTAATTTTTCAGTAATATCCTTTATAATTTGAGCACTAACCCGAAATTGGTCCTGAATTGCTTTTGTGGAATTTGAAAGACCTTTGTTTAATTGCTCTGAAATTTGATTTAACTGCTGCTGAAGTAAAAGAACGCTAGAACTATCTTCTTTTGATTTCTTTAGTTCATCTAATTTTTTAATAATAAAATAGGAAGCGGTAATAAAACCGGCTCCAATTACTCCTAAAATAATTAAAAGATCTCTGTCCATGATATTGTAGGTTAATAGGTTGATGAGTTAATAGGAAATTTTGTCTTCTATCTTTCTATTAGTTAGTATATCAGAACCAGCGTCTTGATTTAATAATTATTATCTTTCTTCGTCTCCTCCGACGGTGAGAAACTTTATGGGGAAGATTTTTTTTAATGTAGCTTTTCCAATTCTCCTTGAGCCATTTTTTTTGAAGAATAAAAATATCTAAAAGACCCCGAGACTCCATCTCTTTTTTAATTACTCCGCCGTAATGAGGATAGTCCTGTTTTTTCTCATGAGGAGAACTAAAGCCATGAGCATAGTGGATTAATTCATGGGCGATAGTCGCCTGAATTACAAACTTTGGAATTCTCTCGTCCTTAAAAAGTCCGTTGATAGTGACTAGTGATGAGGATTTATGGACAGAAGACAAGCTGTTACTTATTAACTTTTTTATTACTGATTTCTTATTTATCCCGAGCAAAGTCGAGGAATTCTTTATCTCCCTGATTGATCCAAGTCTAGTTCTTGCCCGACGGCCAAATTTAATATAAACCGGATTTTTTATCTCAATATCAGAAAAATACCGCTGCCAAATCTCCTCGAGCTCTTTTTTAAGCCACTTATTATCTCGCATAATCTAAATTATATCTGATCCGCTATAAATGAGAAGAAGCAAGTTTTTGTTCTCCAAGAATCTAATTCTTAGAAAAAGAAAACTTGCTTCAAGTCTTGGACTTTCAATTTTTGTCTCCTTTTTAGTACTGATATCTGTTTGGATCACAATTTTTGAACTATTGAAACAGAACTTGAAATAGTTGTATTGTCCTGACAGCATTCTGGACAAGCAACTGCTTGGATACAATGACCGCCCT
>JABAOC010013343.1_pt1 | contig 15582 bp, 9 predicted proteins | sample 7062161 | NCBI WGS metagenome assembly JABAOC01 (sample SAMN14538625, study PRJNA623070) | marine sediment metagenome | biome: marine biome [ENVO:00000428]; feature: marine pelagic biome [ENVO:01000023]; material: deep marine sediment [ENVO:00002113] | place: India: Gulf of Khambhat ... | reverse complement strand
TTCTGTCGCGAAATATCCTGGTCGTGGCCGAGAAGGCGACAGAGAAACGAAACAGGGCCGTCTCGGTCGCGCCCGGCCGGTGATGTGGCAGATTTCTCCGCCGCCTCCGGGCCTCCCGATCGATGGCATAACCATCCTGATGCCTTCCCTCCGTCACGTACGACTTCCCAGCGTGCTTTGCAGAACTCTTCTGTCTCTTCGTCTCAGGATCGCCATGGCCGCGGCGATTGCGGCGTACGGCACCAGCAACTGCTCGGGCGAGCCGTCGCCGGTGGGAGACAGTGAGCAGCCACCGCTAAAGCCCCACGAAGAGTCCACGTCGGCCTCGCCGGCCACGAGGTAGAACGGCGTGAAGTGCGTCGTCTTGAAGCGCAGGGCGCTCAGATTGGACGAGAGCGTGATGTTCTCGATATCCGTGATGCCCTGCTGGCTCATCGCGCCCGTCAGTGAATCGTACCAGTAAGCCCGGGCCCGGCCGCCGCCGGAGAAGCGATAGGGGATGGTGACGGTCACCGGCGGGTCGAAATCGATGCCGCTGGGACCGAAGTCATAACTTCCCAGGCAATCGATTGGAGAGACCTGCGGATTGACAATCCGTGAGATGGTCATCCGGAGATTCGTCTGGCAGGCTCCCGGCGGCACAACGATCGAGACATCTTCGAGCTCGCTGATCGCCTCGGGCGCCGTTCCAACGGTGCCTCCGACCGAGGCCGTGATCATCCTTGCATCCAGCGGCTCGGGATCGATGAACGTCGTGGCGGCGTAGTAAATCTCCGGTGCCGTCGACCTGTCATCCACCCAGACCACGTAAGGCTCGCCATAGCTGCCCACGCCGAGAGCGGGCTCGCTCTGGTTGGCATTGGTTCCCTCATCACCGACGAGGACATTGGTCCTCACGGTTCCTTCGCTCAATTCGACCAGATACAGATCGCTGTCGCTGCCGTAGATGCCCATGTGGCGTGAGTCCTCCCAGCAGGCGAAGATCTTCCCCTGCTCGCTGCACATGATGTCCGGAGCGACCTGGTCGGCGCCGGAGGTGTCGTCGATGATACTGCCGCCCGCCACCGGGTTGCCTGGCAGCCCATCGAGTTTCGCATAGTAGATGTCCCGATCGCCGGGGGTATCGTCCACCCATACCAGGTGCAGCACGGAACGGCCCGGCTCGGTAGCCAGGGCTGGCTCGGTCTGCGCGTCGGCACTGGTCGCAATCGGAACGTTGGTCCATGGTCCGCGGTTGGAAGCAGCCCCGTAGATATCCGCCTGACCGTTTCTCATGTCCGTCCAGACAATGTAGACGGTGTTCTGCCCGTCGACCGAGATGGCCGGTTCCGTCTGGTCGGCGGCGTCCGTCGTGACCGGCGAGATAGTGGTGCTGGCGAAGGCGTTGGTCGTAGTGGCCACGTAGATGTCCTGGTTGCCGTTGCGGCCGTCCTGCCATGCGACATGGACCCGGCTCGGCGATTCACGGTCGATGGCGATCACTGGACCGATCTCGTTGTCGTTGGAGTCGCTGACGCGCACCTCGCGGGAGAATTTCTCCCCGTCGGAACAGACCGAGGCATAGACGTCCCAGTGGCCCCGGCGGTTGTCCTGCCAGACGACGTAAAGCGAGCCGTCGGCGGCTGCCGCAACGTCCGGATTGCACTGATCGCGCGGGTCCGTGGTCAGGCGTGTGGGGGAATCGAAGGCATCGGCCCCCACGACCAGCCGGGCGATATAGACATCCCGGCTGNNCCGGCTGCCTTCCGGGCCGGCATGCCAGGCGGTCCAGATATTCCCGGCGGCATCGCGTACGGTCACAGGCCGCCTCTTGTTGGCGGAGCCCGCGTTCCTGCTGACCTGCTTGTTACCCGCGAACACCCGCATCTCGGTCGCGAACGAGTACACGTACTCATTCATCACGTTACCCGCCAGGTCGGCGGCGCTCGCCCGCACGGTCACAACATGATCGAAGTCGAACATCTCGTTGGGCTGGTAGACGAACATGTAGTCGTTCTTCGTGCCCGACCGGCTGCACTGCCCGTACGCGCTCGTGTAAGTGTCTTTGTCGCCCTGGTAAATGACGTTGTCATCCACGGCAATCGTGACGGAGTCGGCGTCCACGCCTTTTCCGGCGTCGGTGATGTGCAGAGTCACCAGGTTGTTCAAAGGCACCTGAATGGCGTCGGGCGCGGGCGAATAACGAGCCACGACGGGAGCCGTCTGGTCGCCCCCGACCGTCACGACCACGAGCGTCATGGTCTGCGAATCGACCAGTTCGCCGTCGCTGGCCGTGAAGGTAATCTCATACGAGCCGGCCTCGGCGGACGTCCAGTTGAAGGTTCCGCCGGTCAGATTCGCACCGGCAGGAAGCCCGGTGGCTGAGTAGGTCATGCTGTCGCCATCCGGGTCGACGGCCGAAAGGTCGAAAGTCACGGTGCCGTCCTGATCGACCGACCTGTCGCCGATTGTGGCCAGGCTGGGCGGTCGGTTGACGTTCGTTACGGATATCGCCATCGTTTGTGAGTCCTGGGCGAGGCCGTCGCTGGCCGTAAACGTCACCTCATAGCTGCCGGCCTGACTGTAGGTGGGGGTCCAACTGAAAGTCTGTCCCGTCAGACTCGCCCCGTCCGGCAGATTCAGCGCTGCATAGCTGAGAGGGTCGCCATCGGCGTCGGTAGCGCCGATTGAAAAACTCAGGGTCTCATTCTCGTTGACGGTTTTGTCGTCCAGACGATTCAGAATGGGCCCCATGTTGAACCTCTCGACGGTCAGCATGATGGTCTGCGAATCGTCCGACGTCCCGTCGCTGACCGTGAATGTCACTGGATAACTGCCGAGATCGGCTGAGGTCGGAGTCCAGGTCAATGTACGTTCCTGAAAAACGGCCCCGGCCGGGAGACCCGACGCGGAGAAGGTGAGCTCATCGCCGTCCATGTCGGTGGCGCTGAGTGTCAGCACGAACGGCACGCCGGCTGTCAGATGTTGGTCGCTAATCTGATCGAATTTTGGCGCGCCGCGGGCAAAGCTGCCGCTGACCTCGAAGCATCCTGCATCGGGGGCGCCGACACGCGGATTGCCCAGGAGATCAACAGAAACGGTGCTCGTCAGACAGAAATCCACCGCGGCCGATTTGTCCACGGTACGGTAATCGTCACTTTCGTAATCGGCAAACAGAGCTTTCCAGGCCGGATTGGCCCACTCGCCTTCCCTCTCGGCCAGATTGGCATGGGTCACGTCTATGTGTACGCTGTTGGGGCCGATGTGCTCCATCAGGTATGAGTCCGCCTTTCCACGCCACGAAGCAATCAGGTTCCAGTCCTCAATCTCATCGGGAGCGTTTTCCTCCGGTCCCATACGCCCGATGATATTGTACCTGACCTCCCAATTGGTCGTCGTATCTGAAATGATGAGCCAGATCTGAACCATGGTGTTGTGGCGGATAGTCACGCCGTTACACCGTTGAATCCAGAGGGAGGAGTCCCGGGAGTTCTCTCCGTAGATCAGGTTGTTTTCAATCAGGATATTCCTGAAAGCATTGTCATAGAGTGCGTTCAAGAAGATGGTCTGTCGGGCGGAATACGCCAGAACGTTCTGGGAGATAATGGCGTTCGTGACCAACCCCCCGGAGCCGGTGAACTGGATGAGGTCTTCATGGTATTCGCGCTCGCCGTCGACCGTGAATTGCACCGGCGCGGCGGGCGAGCCGATATCCGCATCCGATAGTCCCTGGCCCTCGCGGAAGGTAATCGTGGCTCCCGTATTCGTGTACCTGCCTTCATAGACGTACTTTTGGCCGTCCGCCCACGTGACTTCCACGTCACTTTCCTTGCCGGTGTACAGCGTGGGGAGCGGCTCGCCTTCGCTCGCGGCCACCGTCAATGTCCGCGTGTCGCTGTCATAGTAGGCCAATCCGGTCCAGGTATACCAGGTCGGCGCCGCGATGTTCCTGATTGTGTTGGCATTGATAACCAGGTGATCGCCGCAATTGAAGACGATGCCGTCGGAATCCAGGTCGTGAAAATTGTTGCCCTGGATAAGCCAGTTGTCGCCGTTTCCGGTTACCGCGAACCTGGCGTGTCTGACCTCATTATTGACGATGGTCACGGAATTCGAGTTCTTTGCGTCCACCGCTGCGCGCCAGCCTTCTTCCCAGCCGGCGTTGACACCACGGAACAGGCAGCCTTCGACTCGCAGATGGTGACTGCCGTCATAGGCACAGACGCCCGCACGGCTGACGCCCTTGGACATGGTGCCCTCGGCGATAAACGTGCAGTTGATGAACTCGACGTAGGAATGCTTCTGGAGCAGTGCGCCATCATTCCACTTGCCCTCGTCCCGATACAGGGTGAGGCCGCAGAAACGAATCCGGGCCTCCGCCGCGGGAGAGCCGGCCTGTGTCAAGCGCACGCCGTTCTTGAAAACGGGCGATGCCCCTTCTTCCGCCTGAATGGTCAGCCACTGCGTTCTCGTGATGCCCACGTTGATCTCGGTCCACTGATCATACGTGCCATCCCGCACAATCAAGGTGTCACCCCCGCTCAACTTGGACTGGGCGTGACTTAACGTCCGCCAGGGCGAGCTGGCCCCGCCGGGGTTGCCATCACTGCCATTGATGGCGTCGATGTAGTAGACAGCAGCGCCCGCCGTTTCTTGGATGCTTAACAACGCCAGTATTCCCGCGGCAAGGATCCGATAGAACAGTACGGACTGGCAGGACAGATGCCGCATCTTGCGAGACATTTGCATGACCCATGACCTTTGTTTGATTCTAACCAGTTTACCTGACCTTTCAAGAAAAGTCTATAAAGAAAACCTCCAGTGTGCCAACCGGCGCGCGGCCGGCATTCGGTGGCGGATTCACGCCATAAAGCAGAGTGAGTGAGAGAGCCGGTCCCGCGCGGGCCGACTCAACAAAGGGTGGCACGGGCTAACGTGTTGGCCCGTGGGGCCTCGGAGGGACCGGACCCATTGGAGCCGCACCGTCAAACGAGTTGGGCGGCGCCAGCCGCCAAACGGGAGGGCTGACCCTGAACAGGTACGCCGAAACGCTGCAAAAACCGCATGGACCGCCGCCATATTCCGACCACACCCGCCAACCGTATACCCGGCACCGGCCGTCTCTCTCATCTGCTTGCGCTTTCCATGGCTATGGGAGTACTGGTTCCATGCCTGTTATCGGAAGCTGACGGGGGCGTCGGCCGGGAGTCTCCGTGGCGCAGACCTTGACGACGGGAGGCCAGGGAAGTAGAAAAGAGCGGATGATGCTGGGTCTGCTGCCCCGCGGGGAAACGCCAGGCAGCGACTGGAGAACGCGTGGATTCGATGTACGAATGAGCCGCGTTCTTCCGGCAATGTCGGCACCTGGGCTCTGGCCCACGCCTGCGACAATGCTGGCACGCAATCTCTTATGGGAGGGCCATCAGCTGCTGTGTGGTTGCCGTTCGTCGGGCATAGTATAGAAGAAAAAGACCTAATTGCGGGTGAGACGGCGGACGATAATATTCTCGTTGTGGACTGAAGCATGGCAGGTTGCCGGGGCACGATTCCTGGCTTGGGCCTGACAGTCTCGGGTATTTATAAGTGATTGTGTGCAAAGAAGTTGCGACAGTTTTCATGCTGCAGCCGACGGGGGCGGAGTCTAAACTGAGCCGTTTTGGGAGCCTGTACCGTCGTCTTAGAAACTATCTCAAAACTACACCGTGGCTTGTCATTGCGAGTGCAGCGAAGCAATCTGCCACCACTGAGATTGAGAGGGCCCCCAAACGCGAGGAATCGCGTTTGGGAACCCAGATTGCGTCGTTGTTGCACTCCTCGCAATAACATTCACTGTTTTGAATGAGATGGTCTTATTACTGGGCGGCGGCCGTTTTCTCGCGCCACGCGTCAATACGGGCAGTCTGGAACGCCGATGAGCGACCGCAATGTCGAAATCAGCAAGAAACTCGTCTTGAAGAACACTGTCGGTACCGCGGCAGGCAAGATACTCCAGTTGACGATTCTGGTCTGGGCATATCAGTATCTGGTTCGCCGGATCAGCCCGGAAGAGTACAGTGTCTATGCGGTCATCATGTCAGTGGTCGCCTTCCTGCCCACCTTGACGAGTGTTCTGACGTCGGGGGTTGCGCGCTATAGCGTGGAGGCCTACGCCAAAGGGGACCTGCAGCGTGTGACCCAGATCACCTCAACCATGTCCATCGCGACTCTTGTCGCTGGCTTCGTCGTGTCGGTGGTGGGCACAGTGTTTGTCTGGCACATTGACAGCCTGTTGACGGTTGCTCCCGCATATGTGAACGACGCGCGAATCATGGCAGGTCTCCTGATCTTCTCCGTTGCGGTCAGCGTGGCCGTGGCGCCGTTTGCGGTCGGATTGTATATGAGGCAGAGGCTCGCCGAACAGAACGCTCTCTTCATTCTCAGCACGTTCCTCAGACTGGCCATCATGCTCGTTCTGTTGCTGGGTGTCAGCACGCGCGCGGTGTGGGTGGTCGTGGCCACGGTCTGCGCCAACTTGTCTTACCTGTTGGTCATCGTCCTGTTCTCTCGGAAACTCGTCCCGGCTCTGTGCGTCAAACGGGACCATTGGCGCACCGATATGATCAAGCAGATGACCTCGTTCGGCGGATGGAACTTTGCGGAACGTCTGTCCTTGACCATTCAGCACCATGTCGATCCCCTGATCCTGAATCGACTGGCTAGTCCCATGGACGTCACCGCTTTTCACATCGGTGCCATACCGACCAGACAGATTCTGTATGGGTGGGGCCAGATGTCGACGGTAATAGGGCCCCCGTTGATTGCGATGCACGCGACGTCACAGCATGAGCGGCTGGGCAAGGCATTCGTGACCGGCAACAGGTATGCGTCCTGGTTTCTGCTGCTGTTTGCCGTGCCGATCATCATTTTCCACCGGGAGATAATTACCCTGTACGCCGGCCCGTCGTACACGGGTGCTGGGCGCATCATGGCGCTGTTGCTTCTCGGCGTGGCTGCGCATTTCACGAATCTGATGACTTATCCTGTGCTGCACGCGCGTGCCCGGCTGAAAGGCCTGGGGATCGCCCGCCTTGCCACCCGGACCCTGACCATCCTGCTGACGCTGTATCTGGTGGGTGTGAGGCAGTGGGGGGCCTTGGGGGCCGCGATGTCGAATGCTGGCATCATGATCATCAGCGAGGCCCTGGTGTTCTGGCCCCTGGGACTGCGGGCGACGGGTATTTCGTTGCGGCAGTACTTGCGAGATACTCTGATACCGGTTATGATTCCTGCTGTGGCCAGTGCCGCGACGTTGCTCTTGATAAGGGAATACCTCAGACCTGCCGGGTGGTTGGAGGTGGGTCTGTGCTCGGTTTTCGGCGTCGCCGTGTACGGCAGCACACTGGGGGTCTTCTGTTTACGACCGTACGACAGAGCAGAGCTGACGAGGCTCACCGGTGTGATGAAAAGACGGTTGTTTCCTGTTGCGAGATAAGAAATTCAACTCAGGCAATGGGTGATGGAGGCCCTGAAGGAAGGATTGCCGCATGAGAATCGTCTTCATTCTGCCCGGCGGCGGCCGATCCGGCGGCGTGAGATCGACCGTCACAGCCGCCAACCACCTGTTGTCGAGGGGGCACCAGGTCAGGTTTCTGTGTCATCGACCGCCTGTGAGCGCTCGCAATCGGCTCCGCCGGTTTCTGGTCAAAGCAGTATATCCGGGAACGAACGATTGGCTTGATTGCTTTCGCGGTCCCATTTCGACGTATCAGGATATCACCGCCGTTCAATTCGGTCCCGAGGAGATCATCGTTGGCATAGGCATGTGGTGTTCCGCGCAGTTGGGCAGGCTGGCGTCGGTCTCCAATCCGAAGCTCCAGTACATCCGCGGTTTGACGCCTTGGATGCCGGAATTGATGGATGTCGCCTTGTCCTTGCCTCTCCCCAAGGTGGTCGTGAGTAACGCCGTAGCAGAGCAGATCACCACACGGTATGAGGTCGATTCCCTCATTGAAGTCGTCCACAACGGAATCAACGATGACGAGTACTTCCCTTGTGTCGCGGACGAGCTCAGGAATGGCGTTGGCACGATCTATGCCGATCACGCGCCCAAGGACCCGGCGACAATCCGGGCCTCACTCGGGCGGCTGGCGGCAATGCGGCCCGACATTCCACAGTATGTTTTTGGCATTCCCCGCAGACCGAAGGCCATCCGGCCGAGCGTGTATCGACGCTATCCCTCCGTCGAGCAGGCGCGCGAACTGTACTCCCGCAGTCTCGTCTGGATTTTGGCGAGCCGGTCCGAAGGATTGCCGGGCTCTGTTCTGGAAGCCATGGCCTGTGGGTGCGTCGTCGTATCGACGGACTGCGGCGGCTCGCGCGATATCATCGTCGACGGGGAAAACGGATTTCTCGTCAACGTAGGCGATGTCGATGCCATCGTCGATCGCACCCGGTGGCTGCTGTCGGACCAGGTTCTGCGCGGCCGGCTTCGGGAAGCCTCCCGGCGGACGGTGCGCGGATTCACGTGGACGGCCAGCGTGGACCGACTGGAAAGGGTACTGATGTTACTCGACAGTAGCGCCCCCGACCGCGCCGAGGTGAGCACGGCGCCCTCTGTCGGTATCCGTATTCGAGAAGACGGCCGGGCGCGCCGGGCTCACTCGGACGCACACCGGACCGGACCACAGTCTTCGGAAACAAGACAATGAGTGAATACCTCGACAATTCTCGAATTCCCGGTGCGGCACGGGACCCCGGCGTGAGGTCAGTGCCATGAATGTGGGCCTGTTGGGTGGATCGTTCGACACTCCGAACATGGGGGTTGCTGCGCTCGCGGAAGCGAGCATCAAGCTCATCCGGCACCGGTGGCCCGACGCCAACATCGTTTTGATCGGCAGCTGGAAAGAGAGGAGGCAGTACACGTTGGAGGTCGGCGGGCACCGCGTGACCATGGAGAACGTGCCAGTGCGGTTCTGTCGCAATCCGTTGCTGTCCTGTCATTTCGCGGTTTTGCTGCTGACCGCCTGGACGTTGCGCTTGCTGCCCTTTCGTGCCGTGTGGAACCGCGTGCTGAGGAGGAATGCATGCGCTCGGATGCTGGCGGACCTGGACATCGTCTTCGACATCACGGGCGGAGACAGCTTCAGCGATATCTATGGAATCCCGCGCTTTGCCATCGGGACGTTGCGCAAGCTGCTGATCCTTCAATTTCGCAAGAGGCTTGTGCTTCTACCCCAGACGTACGGACCGTTTGAGAAGAAATGGACGCGTGTGGTCGCCGCAAGCATTATGAAACGCGCGCATGCGATCTACGCGCGGGACCGTGTGAGTTTGGAATACGTGCGTCACATGTTGGGCCATGCCGCCGCGCGGGAAAGAGTGCATCTCTCCCCGGACATGGCGTTCATTCTTGACCCGCATCCGCATCAAAAGGACGCCGTGCCGCTGGTGGAGAAGGCGCGTCGGGAGGGCAAATTCGTGCTGGGATTGAATGTCAGTGGTCTTCTGTACAACGGGGGGTACACGGGAGCCAACGAGTTTCGCCTGAAGACTGACTACCGTCGGCTCGCCGCAAACGTGGCTCGGCGCTTTCTCGCAGAGCCCGATTCTTGTCTGGTTCTGGTGCCGCACGAATTCGACTTCCCCGGCTCGGCCGTGGGGGACCCGGATGCTTGCCGCCGCGTCTATGAAGAGATCTCGCCTGAGTATCCCGGGCGCGTCATCCTCATCTCCCAGGAGCACAGTCAAAACGAGATCAAGCATGCTATAGGCCTGTGCGGGTTCTTTGCCGGCTCCAGGATGCATGCCTGTATTGCCGCGATGTCGCAGCACATTCCAACCGTCGGCTTGGCGTACAGCAGGAAATTCGCCGGGGTCTTCGAGACAATCGGCATGGGGCAGTGGGCCGTGGATTTGCGGGAGGCGGATGAGCCGGGAGTCTTGAAGACCCTCTCCGACGCATTACTGCAGCGGCAGGGCGTTCAATCTCATCTGGAGAGGATTGTGCCGGAGACGCGGCAACGGGTACTAAGCCTGTTCAGCGGTATTTCGTGAGAATTGACGAGTTCCAGGAGCTCAGGACGTGGCTCGTCGGCGGCTTGATGCTGGCTATGGAGTGTGTGCCTGCGCCTGTCCGAGAGGACAGTGAGGCTTCCACCTGACAGTACGCCCTTGTTGCTTCCGAGAGCCTGAATGAAAGACGTCCTGGCAAAGTGCCTTCATTACCTTTATGGTCTGTCGACGAGAAGATGCTGGCGCGAGCGCGTCATTCATTTTGTACGTCGCTGGGAGGGGGGTGAGATGTACTCGAGGACCCTGCGCCGGATCTTTGCGGATTACCGTGGTGCGGAGGTCGGAATGTACAGTTACGGCTGTTTCGCGCCGGAGAATATACCATGGGGGACGAGCATCGGACGGTACTGTTCCTTTGCCAGTGGCGTGACCATCTTTAATGTCAACCACCCATTCGATCGCATTTCGCAGCATCCTCTCTTCTATAACCCACAACTGAAAGCCGTGGGCCAGGAAACGATAGCGCGAAGCCGGATTAGCATTGGCCACGATGTCTGGCTGGAAAAGAACGCTCTCATTCTGCCGCGCGTCGCTCACACAGGGAATGGGGCAGTGATTGGGGCCGGCTCAGTTGTCACGAAAGACGTGCCACCATGTGCAGTTGTGGCCGGCAATCCCGCCCGTATCATCAAGTACCGTTTTCCCCCGGCGGTCCAGGAGAAGGTTGAAGAGTCGCGCTGGTGGGACAGTTCGATTGAGGAGCTTCGCTTGCGGCTGGATGAGTTTCTCAAGCCGGCCCTGTCGAAACACTGCGACACTGTCGATAGCTCGCGCTGTGAGGGGGCATCGCCGAAATAGGCGGTCGTATGGGATCGTCAAGAATGGCCAACGTGGAGGACGTGGCTGCCTGGCAGTTGTGTTGCGGGTGTGGCGCGTGTGCCTATGTCAGTCCCGACGATATCGAAATGATCGACGTTCTCGAGTATGGCCGCCGACCGCGTTTTCGAACTGGACGTATCGCTGAGGCGCCGTCGGCCGCAGCCCTGCAGGTCTGTCCGGGTATCGATCTCACGTTCGATTTTGACGCGGAGACCCCGGGACTGATCGGGGAGTTGTTGCCGGCGTGGGGGCCGGTGCTGGAGATCTGGGAAGGCCATGCCGCCGATTCGGAGATTCGTTATGAAGGAGCCAGTGGCGGGGTCGCGACGGCGCTGTCACTGTATGCCATCGAGCACGCCGGGATGCACGGAGCGTTACATATTCAGGGCCGGGAGGACGTGCCGTATCTGAACCAGACGGTCTTGAGCACGACCCGGCAGGGATTGCTGGCAGGGGCCGGGTCCCGTTACGCTCCGGCCAGTCCTTGTGACCGGCTGAAGATGATCGAGACTGCCCCCAGGCCCAGTGTGTTCGTCGGTAAACCTTGCGACGTGGCCGCGGTCTGCAAGGTGCTGCCGCTGCGACCTCGACTGGCGAAAAAAATAGGCTTGACCATCGCCTTCTTCTGCGCGGGGACGCCTGCTGCCGTTGGAACGATGAAGATGTTCCGGAAAATGGGAATCGACGATCCGTCAACCGTGCGGTGCGTGCGGTACCGGGGGCAGGGATGGCCCGGTTCGGCCACCGTCGTCTTCTCGCATGACGGTACGCTGGAAACGCGACGCCTGACCTATGAACAGTCCTGGGGCGAAATCCTCCAGAAATATCGGCAATGGCGCTGCTACATCTGCCCCGACCACACCGGGATGTTCGCCGACATCGCGGTGGCGGACGCCTGGCACCGGCCGATTGATCAGGGCCAGCCGGGGCTGTCCGTGCTGATGGTGAGAAGTGAACGGGGAAGGCAGATCGTGCATGGGGCCGTGAATGCCGGATACGTGGTACTGGAGTCAAGAGGGCCGGAGGTCCTGCCCGCGTGTCGGCCGGGGCATACGGCGGTTCTGGGCGCCCTGTGGGGTCGCCTCACGGCGCTCCGGATGATGGGTGTGCCGGCGCCGCACTATGGGCAGGTGAGCCTGTTTCGCTTCTGGTGGGGCAACCTGGGATTCCGAGAGAAGGTAAAGTCTCTGCTGGGAACTGTCAGGCGAGTCTTTCGGAAGAACTTGCACCGGCGGCAAGCCGTGCGACCTTGGCCGCGCCCGCAGAATGGTGACGCAATGCAGGAAACGAGCAATGATTCCTTACACGAATAACACACGTCCCCATCCGGGCAGCCGACGCTTGCAGGGATACTGACATGCAGAACGTCACGTTAACGGTCGCCACGGTGTTCTCGGTCTTGGCGCTCATCCTGTCGCCGGCCCTCGCCGTCGGCGCATACATCATGCTTCTGCTGTTGTATCCGATGTGGCTGGTCGTCCAGTTGGGGACGCTGGACATATCCGCCCATCGCATCATGATCGTCATTCTGCTGCTTCGGTTCCTGCTCAACGGTCGACTGCGTCGCCGGTTCTCGTGGTCCAGACTGGATACCTGGGTGACCGTGAGCATGGCTGTGTACGTGTTCGTATTCCTCCTGACGCGGCCCTTCAACTATGTTCTTGAAAATCGCGGGGGCTTTCTGCTGGATACGTGGTGCGTGTATCTTGCCGCCCGGTTCGTTATCCACAGCCTTGATGATGTGAAATCCATGTTGAAGGTCGTGACCATAGCCGTCATCTGCCTGGCCGTTATGGGGATGTTTGAGTGCACCACGGGTTGGCAGCCTTTCGCCGGCCTGATGCGCCACACGCCGTGGCGGGTATCCGCCCGGGCAGGCGAACAACTGACACGGCACGGCTTCGTCCGTGCCCTGGGTCCGATGGGCAATGCCATTGTCTTCGGCTGCGCGTTTGCCGTAGTTCTGCCGCTGCTCTGGTGGACGAGGTGGCACAAACCAGGCTCCTGGCGGACGATGGCCTACGTTGGCTCACTGGCCGCCGTGTTGGGGGCCATGAGCAGCATGTCAAGCTGTGCCTGGCTTGCCATTGTGACCGTTCCCTTGTGCCTGGCGCTGGAGAAGAAGAAAGAATGGGCGAGACCACTGGCGTGGAGTTTTGTTCTGTCCTGCATTGTTGTCGAGATTATCAGTAACCGGCGCTTTTACCACGTATTGGCGTCGTACAGCAATTTTCTCGGCGGTGCGGCCTGGCACCGCGCCGCCATTATCGACCTCGCCATTCGCCACTTTCGGGAGTGGTGGCTGCTCGGATACATGGGGCGCGACCCCGGGTGGGGACCGTCCGTAGGGATGGACCACACCGATGTCACCTGCGAGTACGTCGAGGCCGGCGTCTATTACGGCATCTGGGGCATCATGGTTTTCTGCATGGTCATCTTTACCGCTTTGAGGGCCACCATCAGGGCCTTCAGGCAATCGACGACGAAGGAGGCAAAGTCGTTCTTTTGGGCGGTGGGGAGCTTTCTAGTCGCGCATCTGCTGATCTGGGGTGGGGTGGCCTACTTCAACGTATTGGAGCCCCTGCTCTATTGGGTGCTTGGCATCGTGGCCTCGACGGTTCTACTTGCGGATGCCCCCGTCCCGGTCCTCCGGCGCGCAGGACGTGCGTCACATCGGCAGACTCCTGCGCATGTGGGGAAATTGTCATACTGATTGTCCTCAGGCACATATGGATACCTGTTCCGTCGGAGCGGATATACGGGCGTACGCCGGGACGGCGGAAAGTCTCGGGGCGGGTAGAATCCGGCGCAGAGCGAGGTGGGCTATCACAGTTGACGTAAGCAACATCATTGTTAACTGGAATGGACGGGACTACCTGCTGGACTGTCTGGCCTCCCTGGAGGACCCCAGGGGCTTCACTCAGGAAACCATTGTTGTGGACAATGCGTCAACCGACGGCAGTTATGAGGCCGTCGAGCAGCGTTTTCCGCACGTGAGATTGATCAGGAACGCCGAAAACGTCGGGTTCGCCAAAGCGAACAATCAAGCCATACGACAGGCTGCCGGTCGCTACCTCGTGCTGGTCAACTCGGACGTCGTCGTGTTGGAAGGTTGCCTCAACAAACTGATCGCGTTCATGGACAATAACCCGGGAGTGGGCTTGGCCGGTCCGAAGATTCTCAACCCCGACCGTACACTTCAGGCGCGGTGTCGCCACTTTCCCACGATCTGGAACAATCTTTGCCAGGTGTTTGGCCTGAACCGCCTGTTTCCCAATGCGCCGCTGTTCTCGGAACCTTATATGCGGTACTGGGCCCATGATGACGTGCGAAGCGTCGATGTCATCACGGGTTGCTTCTGGATTGTGCGTCACGAGGCTGTCAAACAGGTGGGTCTGCTGGATGAGGGATTCTTCTTCTACGGGGAAGATATCGACTGGTGCAAACGGTTCCACGACGGAGGCTGGGACGTTGTTTTCCATCCGCACGCTCAGGCGATCCATTTCGGAGGAGCAAGTTCCGCCAACGCGCCCTTGCGGTTCTATCTCGAGTTGCAGAAGGCGGATATGCAGTATTGGAGAAAACACCACGGCCGGATGGGGCAGTTCTCGTATGCGACGATCATACTCCTGCGGCACATGCTTCGCATTCTTCATGACGGCGTCATCTATATTCTTCAGCCTTCGAAAAGAAGGGAAAGAGCCTTCAAGCTGAGGCGAAGCGTCATCTGCATCCGGTGGCTCCTGGGGCTTCGCGTGGCGCAATCGTCGCTCCTGGAGGCAAAGCAGGCATAAGGGAAGCATCGGATATGTCCGCCGACGCGGGGGGAATCAGCAGGTCCAGGCCCACGGGGCTAAAGGTGTTCGATCATGAACGACAGGTACATTGTCATATCTCCCGTTCACAATGAAGAGAAGCATATCGACGGACTGGTGGAGTCGGTCGCACGCCAGACGATTCGGCCCCAGCTGTGGCTCTTCGTAGATGATTCCTCCACGGATGCCACCGCACAGATGATCAAAAAATACGAATCCATGTATGATTTCATCAAGTACCAGTATCTTCCTCGCGGAGAGCTGAACACTTACTACACGCGCAAGACACTGGTTTTCCTGGCAGGATACGAGGCCCTCCAGGGCATGGAGGATTACGATTTTATTGCCAACCTGGATGCCGACATCATTTTGACGCCGGTTTACTATGAGGGCATCCTCCGCGAGTTCCACCGCAACCCACAACTCGGGCTGGCTGGCGGGGTCTATGCCTATGAGCGGAACGGCCGGATAGAACGCGTTCTGTTCGATACCTCGTCGGTGCCAGGCTCCATACAGATGTTCCGCAGGGCGTGCTACGAGCAGATCGGCGGATATACTCCTCTGACGTATGGCGGAGATGACACGCTGGCGGGAATCATGGCCCGGATGCACGGCTGGATGAGCATGTCCTTCCCGGAGCATCAGGTGATCCAGCGTCGCACGGTGGGCACGGCCGAGACGAATTCGATTCTGAAGGCCAGGTTTCGGCAGGGGCTTACGGAGTACGGCGTGGCCACCCATCCGCTCTTCATGCTGGTCAAATCATGCCGGCGCGCCGTTCGGGAGAGACCTTACGTCATTGGCAGTCTCGTGCGACTGGCAGGCTTTTTCTATGGGTGTTGCCGGGGCCACAAGAGGCAGATGCCTCGTGAAGCCGTCCGGTTCGTTCGGCGCGAGCAGATGAAGAGACTTCTGCATC
>JABAOC010015307.1_pt1 | contig 15592 bp, 13 predicted proteins | sample 7062161 | NCBI WGS metagenome assembly JABAOC01 (sample SAMN14538625, study PRJNA623070) | marine sediment metagenome | biome: marine biome [ENVO:00000428]; feature: marine pelagic biome [ENVO:01000023]; material: deep marine sediment [ENVO:00002113] | place: India: Gulf of Khambhat ... | reverse complement strand
GACCGTGCTGGAGACGTCCAGCGCATTGGTGCCGCGGTCCGGCTCCTGCTCGGAATCCGGGGCCTCGGGCGTGAAGTAGTACTCTTCTTCGACGGGACTGAGATAGTAGCACCGGCTGATGGCCTGCTCGATCTCCGGCGCCGGACAGACGACCCGCCGGCATGGGCGACCCAGGATGCTCACGATCGCGTCATAGGCTTCGAGGTTCAGCGGGTCGGCTAGGGCGATCGCGGGCTCGCCCTTGTCGAGGAGGATGGGGATGGCGCGCTGCTTCTTGAGAAACTCCAGGGGCAGTCGCCGCATCAGCTCCGAGCTCAACTGCTCCTGTGGGATCTTCTCAATCTGCCGATTCCCTGCTTTCTGGACGACTGCCTGGCTCACCTACCGGTCTCCTCGCACGCCGAACCACAGGGTGCGACACCCCGAGTTAGCGATTAGCCTCGCGGGCCGCCTCCATCTCGTCCTGTTTCATCTTCGTCATTTCGAGTAAGTCCTCCTGGCTGGACATGACGTGTGGCGTGATGAACAGCAGAAGGTTGGTCTTCTGCGTGCGGTCGCGCTCCGACCTGAACAGCAGGCCCACGCCCGGCAGGTCGCCCAGCAAGGGCACTTTCTTGACCGTCTTGATCTTGTCGTCGCGCATCAGACCGCCGATCACCACCGTGGCGCCGCTGCCCATGGCGACGACCGTCTGGGCGGTGCGCTTGGCCGTGGTCGGCGTATCGAGGGAGGTCGTGGTGACGTCCTCGATGAGCTTGGTGAACTCGCTGCTGATTTCCAGCCGGACGAGGCCACCCTGGCTGACGTGCGGCGTGACCTCCAGCGTAATGCCCACGTCCTTGTATTCGAAGCTCTTGATCACCGTCGGCGTGATGGGATCGGTGCTCTCGGTAATACGCGACTGAGTCACGAAGGGCCGGTTTTCGCCGACGATGATTGTGGCCTTGCGATGGTTGGAAGTCAGGACGTGCGGCGTCGAGAGGATATTGACGCCCGACTGCTTCTGCAGCGCCTGGAGAATCGCCGCAATCTTCACGCCTCCGGCGCCCGCCTGCCAGGCGCCGACGGCGAGACCTTCCGCCGTGCCGCTGAGGAAGTTCACCCGCGGGCCGAGATTGGTCATCCCAAAGCCACGCACGCTGTCGGCCACCGCGTCATCGAGAGTCGCCCAGTCGATGCCGATCTCGGTGAGGGACTCCTCCGTCACTTCGAGGATCATCGTCTCCACCAGCACCTGCTCGCGGACGATATCCAGCTTCTCGATGATCCCGGAGATCACCTCGAAATCCGGGGGCGAGGCCACGATGACCAGCGCGTTCGTGCTGGCGTCCGGGGTGACCCGGGTCTGCTGGGCGGTCTGCACCGCACCAGCTAGTCTCATGCTTGCCAGCGCCTCTTCGAGCGAGCGGGCCACGTCGTTGGCGTCGGCGTTCTTGAGATAGACGACGTGGACATTGTTCATGCCGACGGGGCGCTGCACATCAAGCTGTTGGACAAGTCTGGCAACAGTTTCGACGTTCTGGTCCGCGGCGATGACGATGAGCGAGTTCGTGCGGTCGTCCGGCAGGACCCGGAGCCCGTTTCCGGCNNATCTGCTCGCTCATCACCTGCGCCGAGGCGTGCACGAGGGAGAACACCACGACCTTTTCCTGCGAGCCCTCGACGTCGAGCTGCTGGATGACCTGGGCGATATGATGGATGTTGGCCGAGGTGTCCGTGATGATGAGGGAATTGGTGCGCGGGTAGGTCGAAAGCTGGGCCGCCGTGGACAGGATCGGCTGGATGATCTGGGCCATCTCCGCCGCATCAGCGTACTTGAGGGGCATGATCTGCGTGACGATGACGTCGGTTCTGGGGATGTCCGCGGGATCGGCGCCGATGCGCACCTGCAGATTGTGCCGGGCCGCTTCGGTCTTGGGAACGACCTTGACGGCGTTGTCCATCTGGATCGTGGCGTACCCGGCCACGTCCAGAATGGATTGCAGGAACGCATAGATATCGCCCAGCCGGATGGGGGTCGGCGACAGAACGGTGACTGTACCGGTCACGCTCTCGTGCGGAATGAAGTTGATGCCGGTGATCTCGCCGACCGTCTTGAGCACGGTGCGGATGTCCACGTTGTCGAAGTTGATGGAGACCGGCTCATCGGCCATGCCCGGTTTCAGCAGGGGCATGTCGGCCTCCTGTGCGGCCACAATATGCCGTTGTGGCTCAGCGGTCGGCTTCTGTGTTATTCTCGCGCCGGGCAGGGGTGAACGATCATTCGCCCCTGTTGACGACTGTGCTTCAGCGGGGTTTACAGGCTCGGCCCCCGCCCGCCAGCGTTCCGAGAGGTCGTCTCTGGGCACCGGCGGGGCTCCCTGGCCCATGGGAATCGCGGCGGCCGACAGGACCTGCGGCGCGGCGGGTTCAGGCCGGCGCCTGGGCACAGGAGGAGTGGCCGCCGAGGCGCGGTCTGCCTGGTTCCGCGGTTGTATTTCAGGCTGAGCCGTCGGAATCTCATCGCCGGCGGCGGGTGGCGGCGGGCTCTGGCACCCTGTGCCGATTGCCATCGACGCGCACAACCCGAGAACCAGTACGGCCCGAGCGCCGATGCAACGGCCCCGACCGCCAGAATCACGGATACCGGACCGCGCTGCTTGTGAACATCGTTTCGTCTTCAAAGGACTCTCCCCCTTTCAGATCTCAAATGACAGGTCTTTACTCTTGCCGTCGCGTAACAATTGGATGTCGATTCTTGACTGGCTCTTTGCTTTCATAAGGACCTGGAAGGCCTTCTGCTTGCTGGTCAATTGCTGGCCGTTGATGGTCTGGATGACGTCGTCGTTCTTGAGGCCAAACAGCTCGGCCATGGGCACCTTTTCCAACCCGGAGACTTTCAGTCCCTGCGTTTGGTTGTTCTTCACGTAGGGCTCGATTTCGACCTTGCGAAAGACTTCCTCCACATAGCCCGCCTGGGTGGACAACGGCACGGCGGCCCCTTGGCGCGGGGCCGCCGACATGGACCCGCTTTCTTCACCGCTGGGTTGGGAGTCGCCTTGGTTGTTGGCGCCCGTGCCGGTATGCTGCCTCAGCACCAACTGGCGGCCCTGATGGCGCACGATAACGGCTTCTCGCTGAATGGATTCGACAGTTGCCGAGGCGACAACGTCCCCGATTCTGTAGTCACTGATTGTATTGTTTCGAGCGTTCTGGATGATCGCGCGGGAGACCGCCGGATTGCCGGCGATTGTTCCAATGAGCTTGAGGCCCAGTTCCTCAGCCGATGGCAGGGAGTCCAGCATCTGCGAACGGCTCGGGCCTGTCTGGAGAGCCAGACGATCGGGTCCGGTGAACAGGTTCCTCTGGATGATCGCCGAGTAGTCGCGCGGGGAGCCGGGTGTCGTCGCGGCCTGCTCGTCCGGCGTTCGCTCCTCTCCTGAGACCGTGTCCGGGTCGAGGACCTTGCCGAGGTACACGCGTCCTATGATGGCCTGGAAGCCGGCGTATATCAGCACGACAACCAGTAGGGCCTTGACGGCCCACACGACCTTGACGAGGTGCTTTTCATTCATCTCTTGGCCCCGTTCAAACATACTTTTTCCTGCGTGTTCTATCGTCTCGGTGTGGCTGGCACTTAATCGAGAAGAACGATAATAGAAGCGCTGACGACGGAGCCGCCGCGGCCAGCATCAGAATTGGCCATTTATAGGTCGGTACGTCCCGACCAATCCGTGCAGAGCCGATAAGCGCGTCTATGTTCTCGTGGGGCGATCCGTGCCGCTCAATTCAGTGCCAGTGCCATGAGGCCGTAGGAGGCGTTGGCCAGGCCGTGAAAGAGGATGGGGGCCCACAGCGAGCGCGTCCGAACGTAGAGCCAGGCCATGACCAGACCAGGGAGAAACACGAGCGCCGATATTATCTGACCCTGGATGATGACGTGAGCCAGTGCAAAACACGCCGCGGAAGCCACGATGGTAAGGCACTGCCGCGCGGACCCCGATACGCGCCTCGTTTGATTGACGAGCCTCGTCATGCCGGTTTGGACATACCCACGGAAGAACATTTCTTCAGCCACTGCCACGTAAAGGAATTGGTGAAGCAGCCAGGTGAGCGGATCCTGCTGTCCCGCGCGGATCGGCTGCAAAGGAATCGGCAAATCCAACAACGTCAGCAGCCATAGCCCCAGAAAAACTATGGGGAGGGTACAGACACACACGCAGCCTGCGGCCCGGACGGCGGGACGGACATGATTGACGCCGAGGCCCCAATTCGGCAATTCTTGCCTCCTGATCCACGTGGGCGCCAATGCCGCGCCGACCAGAATGCCGGGAATGGCCAGCCAACGGAGGACCGCGGGGCAGCAGGCGTTGAGGAGCTTGATGGCGGCGATTGTGCCGGCCGTCACGGCAACCATCTCCAAGGCTGCCGTACGCGCAGGGTCGGCGCGCCCGGCGTGGCTCTCTCTTTCAGCCATGTCTCCCGGTACGGGCGACTGATGATTCGCCCTTACGGCTACGTCCTCGAATGCAGGGCAAGCGTGCTGTCTCATACCTACCCAAATCGTACGATACAAACCGTCCGCGCGGCAAACCTGTCCGGTGCCAACCGCCTGCCGGCAGCGTGAATCATCAATCTTCCGGACGCGTAGACTTTTTGCCTTGATTCGGGTTGACGGCCAGCCGATAACTACCTAAGATGAACACGGTCAAGGGGTTAGTGGCAGGGTCATTTGCAGGAGGAGGCACTGCGGCTATGAACTCAAGGGCAATAGACACATGCCGGTCTGAGGGGATGTACTGATGGATTCCAACGGCTCTGCATTCACAAGCAAATGCGCCCCGTTGTCGAGGGCACAGAACGCTCTGAAGGGCACCGTACCCGTGTGGCTGGCGGGAGTCCTGGTGGTCCTGCTGCTGATCATTGCAGGAATTGGCTACCGTGTTATGGCCGCCGTGGTGCAGACGGCGCGCAACACTCCCATAGAGCTGCCTGTGCCGTTGAGCGCAGTTCCTACCTGCATAGGGGGCTGGGTGGGCGATGAGTTGCCTGTCCCGACGGTCACAAAAGCCTACATGGAGACCTATTTCGCGGATGATTTCATCAGCCGCCGATACGAGAATACGACCAAGGGACTTTGGGCCGACGTCTACGCTGTCTACTGTTCGGCCAACCCGGCTGGGATCGTGGGGCATCAGCCGCGGATCTGTTTTCCGGGACACGGCTGGATCTGGGATCAGACCGTCCCGTCGGAGATCACCTCTCAGTCCGGGCGTCTGATCAAATGTCTGGTCCACTGTTTTCACAAACCGGCCCCCGCCTACCAGCAGATCTTTGTGCTGAACTTCTACGTCCTGAATGGGCAGGTCACCCGCCGGGAGAGTGACTTCGCCAATTTCCTTGGCCGAAGACCGAACCTCGCCGGGGACCCGGCCCGGTACGTGGCACAAATCCAGATCAGCTCCATTCTCGAACACGCCGCCCGAGCGGCGGCTCGCGACATGGCGGACACGGTTCTCTCTTTTCTGCCCGACCGCGACGGGCACGTAGAGGCGAGCAATCTCCCGGATGGGCTGACACGGGTGGAAGGGATGGTCGAGGGCGATCAACGTGGGGGCGAATGATGATTCGGGCATCCCAAACGCGATGTATCGCGTTGGCATCCCTCGTCCCTGCCTCCAATGTGGTTCGATGTAAATCCGGTAATAACAAGGATTTGCACACGTTCTCGTCGTGCATCCCACGCGGACGGAGTCCGCCCGCTTCCTTTATGTGGCGTGTTTGTGTTCGGATCGGGTGAATGGGGGCGAATGATGATTCGCACCTACTGGAAAACATGAACCCACGCGTTGAAATCAGCAAGCGACTGGTGTTGGTCAACTCGGCCAGTGCCGTTGTGGCCCGGGTGATCAACCTCTCGGTGGTGGTCTGGCTCAACCAGCACCTGCTCCGCCGGATTGGTGCCGACGAGTATAGTCTTCTGCCGGTGCTGACGGCGGTCATTCTCCTGCTGCCGTTGTTTACATCGGTCTTGACCTCAGGTATCGGTCGTTTTGTGGTTGCCGCTTATGCCAGGAGCGATGACCGGGGCATTACCCAGATTGTCTCGACCATGTTTCCGCTGCTGTTGCTGGCCGGCGTGCTCCTCTTTGCTGGAGGTCTGGTATTCGCCTGGTGTGTCGACAAAATATTGGTCATACCTCCGGGACGGCTGTGGGATGCGCGCATCATGATGGCGCTGTTGGTCTTCTCGGTTGCGACGAGACTGCCCTGTGCCGCTTTCTCTGTCGGCCTCTATGTCCGCCAGAAGTTCGTTCTTCAGAACATCCTCGTCATCTGCGACGAGATCTTTCGTCTCCTGCTGTTGTGCGTCCTGCTCCTGGGAGTGAGCACACGCGTATTGTGGGTCGTGGTCGCGAACGTGGCCGCCGAGTTGTGCATGACGGCGGTCCTGGTCATCGTCTCCCGGCGCTTGGTGCCGGCTCTGCGGCTGCGGGTGCGCGAGATCCGGTGGGAGCGGGCGCGCGAGCTGGTCTCGTTTGGCGGCTGGAACTTCCTGGGAATTGTCGCTTGGCGATTGCGGCAGAACATCATTCCCCTGATCCTCAACCGGCTGGCGACGCCCCTGGACATGGCGACCTATCATATCGGCTCCATGCCGCGGCGTCTCGTCGACCAATGGGCCGATGTCCTCGGTGTGCCGCTTTATCCCGTAGTAACGAGCATGCACGCGATGGGTGCCAGGCAGCGGATTCGGAGCATCTATCTTCGCGGGGGCCGAATCGCGTTGTGGGCCATGCTCGCCGTGGCATTGCCCGCGAGCATCTACGCGCGAGCGCTTATCCGCCTTTATCTGGGCAACGCATACTTGGAGGCGGCCGCCATTATGGTACTGACTTTCGCGTGTCTGCCCCTGACTGGCGGGACACGGATGGTCTGGCATGTGGCCAACGCCACGGGACGGGTTCGCCCGACGGGCATATATGCTCTTGCGACCCAGCTCGTCGTAATTGGCCTGACGTTTTACACGGTGGGCAAGCTGGGCTGGGGCGGGTTGGGAGCGGCGTTGGCCGCTGCCGTCATCGGGGTGGTCTCCGGCGTTGCCGTGGCATGGCCTCTGGGGTTGAAACTGGCGGACGTGAAGTTCGAGAGATGGGTTCGCGAGACGCTGGTCCCGGGTCTGACGCCGGGCTGCGTCGCGGCCGTGGTATGGGTCGCTCTGCGTCTCGCGGTCCGCCCGGACACCTGGTCCGAGTTGGGCGCGTGTACCGCCGCCGGCCTCCTGTGTTACCTGACGGTCCTGTTGGCGTTGTGCCTGGAGCCGCAAGACCGCCAGGACCTGGCGGAAGTCCTGGCCAGAACCAGGGGCTTCATCCGTGGCCGATTCGCCGTCCAGCCGCAACACGGGCCCGGGGCCCGAAACGCTCTCGACTCGGCGGACCGCTGCGCGGCCGGGAATCGCGGTTGGAGCCCGGCGCGTGTACGACCCGGTCCTCAGGGCGCAGCGCCCGCCGGACCGGACGCGCTCGATGAAGGCGCCTCGCCGCCGCAGTCCTATGAACGTACGGACCCTGCGTACGACGGGCCCGGCCTCTGAGACCGTTGAAACCCCTCGGATCTGTGGAACGTCGAACGGTTGCCATGCCGATTGGGGACTATGGGTGGCAAAAGGACACTGCCGCGATGGGCAATCAGCACGGCAGGCAAAAGATCGTTATTCTGGGCGCGGGCCCTTTCGCCGAGGAAACCGCCGACCTCGTCGCCGCCCTTGATGGCTACGACCTTGTCGGCTTCGTGGAAGGTCTGGACCGCCGTCGGTGTGAAGAGCCGGTCCTCGGTCTGCCGGTTCACTGGATCGATGAAATCGGCACGCTGCGCGACTCGTGCCGGGCCGTCTGCGCCGTGGGCTCGCCCGGGCGCCAGGCCTTCATTCAGCAGGCTTATGCACTCGGACTGGGGTTTGCGACCATCGTACACCCTGCGGCACACATCTCGGCGACCTCGACCCTGGGCGAGGGCGGCCTGGTCAGCCCCGGCGCTATCGTGGCCTCGCACACCGTGGTGGGGCGTCACGTAATCATCAATCGCGGCAGCCTCGTCGGCCATCATGCCCGCATCGGCGACTACGTCACGATCGGGCCGGGAGCGAATATCGCCGGCCGGACGAGCATCGGCTCGGGGACGTTCGTGGCCATGGGTGCGATTGTCATCGACGGAGTTTCCATCGGCAGCGACTGCCTGATTGCCGCCGGCGCGGTGGTCACGCGGGACGTCCCGGACGGGGCCCGGATGGCCGGTGTGCCCGCCCGGTCCATGGAGAAATCAGCTCCCAACGCCAAATACTGCACGGGCGGCCCCGAATCGCCTTCCTGATAAAGTCCCGCCCCGGTTTTGCCGAAAGACCACGCAGCGGCGAATCATCGTTCGCCCCTGAGCTTGATGAAGAGGAAAGCGGCATGGACCTGATCGTGAATTTCGCGCCGACGGGCATGATCCCTACGAAGGCGATGACGCCCCACGTCCCTGTCTCGGTCGCCGAGATCGTCGAGGACGTACACCGGGCCGTCGAGATCGGCATCTCCATGGTCCACCTGCACGCGCGGGACGAGGCCACGGGCGAGCCCGCCTACGAGGCCCGGGTCTACGAGCGCCTCATTGCCGGCATTCGGTCCTTCGCGCCGGACCTGGTCGTCTGCGTCTCGCTGAGCGGGCGCAACTTCCCGCGCTTCGAGCAGCGCGCCGAGGTCCTCCAGCTCGACGGCCACGTCAAGCCCGACATGGCCAGTCTGACCCTCAGCTCGCTCAATTTCAACCGGGTCGCCAGCGTCAACGCCCCGGACATGATCAAGGACCTGGCCCGCGCGATGGACCAGCGGGGCATCGTCCCGGAACTGGAGGCCTTCGACGCCGGCATGATCAACTACGCCCGCTATCTGCACGCCCGGGAGTTGCTCTCTCCTCCGTTCTACTTCAATCTGCTGTTGGGCAACGTGGCCTGCGCCCAGGCCGATCTGCTGCACGCCGGCATCATGATCCGCGACCTCCCGGAACCGTCCTTTTGGTCCCTGGCCGGGATCGGCGACTTCCAACTGGCCATGAACTCCGTCGCCATCGCCATGGGCGGCGGCGTCCGCGTCGGGCTCGAAGACAATATCTTCTACGATCCCCGCCGCACGCGACTGGCCACCAACGCCGATCTCCTGCGCCGCATCCATACCATCGCCGCGGCCAACGAAAGGAAGCTCATGACCCCCCGCGACCTCAGGCGCCTCTTGAACCTTGGTCCCGGGCACGGCCGCTACGGCCGGGCCCTCCCGACGCCGAGCCAAACCAGCCCCAGAACCGATGAATGTGTCGCCTCAGACCATTGACGAACTCGCCATCTTCACCGGCACGCCCGCCTTCGCGGAAAGGCTCCACGTCGGCCGGCCCAATGTCGGCGACCGCGACCGCCTCCTGGCGCGGATCAACGACATCCTGGACTCCCGCCGGTTGACCAACGGCGGGGCGTACGTACGCGAATTCGAGCGCCGCCTGGCGGAGCTGGCCGGGGTGCGACACTGCATCGCCCTGTGCAACGGCACCGTGGCCCTGGAGGTCGCCGTCCGCGCGCTGGGGCTGACGGGCGAGGTCATCGTGCCGTCGTTCACGTTCATTGCGACGGCCCACGCCCTGCAATGGCAGGGGCTCACGCCGGTCTTTTGCGATATCGACCCGCGGACGCACAACCTCGATCCGGCCTGCGTGGAGCCCCTCATTACGGCGCGCACCAGCGCCATCGTCGGCGTGCACGTATGGGGCCGGCCTTGTGATATCGAAGCGCTGGAGCGCATCGCCCGCCGGCATCGGCTGCGACTGCTCTTCGACGCGGCCCACGCCCTAGCCTGCTCGCACCGCGGGCGGATGATCGGGTCCTTCGGCGACGCCGAAATCTTCAGTTTCCACGCCACCAAGTTCGTCAATAGCGCCGAGGGCGGCGCCGTGGCGACCAACGATTCCGAGCTGGCCGCCAAGGTCAGGCTGATGAGCAACTTCGGTTTTTCCGGGTACGACAACGTCGTCTCCCTGGGCACGAACGGGAAGATGAGCGAATTGTGTGCGGCCCTGGGCCTGACGGCGCTGGAGAGCCTCGAGGAGTTCATCGCCGTCGATCGTCGCAACTACGAGCTGTACCGTCGGGAGTTGGCCGGCCTGCCCGGTCTCGACTTTGTGACGTATGACGCGGCGCAGAGGCACAACTACCAGTACGTGGTGGTCACCGTGGACAGGGACCGGGCCGGCCTGTCGCGCGACGACCTGGTGCGAGTCCTCCATGCCGAGAACGTCATGGCCCGCCGCTATTTCTATCCGGGCTGCCATCGTATGGAGCCGTACCGTTCCCGCACCCTGTCGACGAACGGTCACTCAGGAACCCCAAACGCGGAATTATGCGTTCGGGACCCCGAACCTTCGCCCCTGCGGCATACGGAGGCCCTGGCGCAGAGGGTCCTGTCCCTGCCCACGGGCACGTCTGTCGACGCACACGCCATCACGACCATTGGCCGTATCCTCCGACTCGTGCTGAACGGGCATGGCGAGGTCCGACGACGCCTCGACGGGCGCGACAGAAACGCCGCAGCACCGCGCAAAAATGGCGACCGAGCCACAGGCATCTGCGAGAACAGACCATGAAGGTCAGTGCCCTGATCACCACCTTCAATCACGAACGCTTCGTCGCCGACGCCATCGAGGGATTCCTGATGCAGGAGGTTACTTTCCCCTGCGAGTTGATCATTGCCGACGATTGCTCCACGGACGCCACGCGCGACGTGATCCGCCGTTACTGGCAGCGACACACCGACCGTATTTGCGTTCTGCTGAACCGCCGCAACATCGGGGTGCGCCGGACCTTTGCCCGCGCCTATGACGCCTGTCGCGGGCAGTACGTGGCGACGCTCGACGGTGATGATTATTGGACATCCGCCCACAAGCTTCAATCTCAGGCGGATTTGCTGGACCGCCACCCTGACTATGCCCTCTGCTTCCACAGCGCCACGATGACCTGGGACGACGGCAGCCAGGAGCCGATAGTTTATCGTCCGCCTTGCATTCGGGAAACCTACATGCTGGAAGACCTCCTCGAGGGCAACTTCATCGCCGCCTGCTCCCCGATGTATCGCAGGGAAGTGCTCAGGAAGTACCCCTCCTGGCATTTCCTCATGCCGATTCGTGACTGGACGCAGCACGTTCTGCATGCGCAACACGGCACCATAGGCTACATCGATGAGCCGATGGCCGTCTACCGCCAGCATAACGCCGGCGTCTATTCCATGAGCCCGGCGACGGATAAAATCAAGGTCGCCATAGATATGCTCAGGCGCTTCCGCTGTGTCATGGCACGCCGGTACAGGGGCACCATCAACAGTTCGCTGTGCAAACGGTACTGCAGGCTCGCCCATCAGTACTGTGACGAGGGAAAGCCGGCCGAGGCCAGGCGCTGCCTGAAGGACTGTATTCGCGAGGTTTATCCCGGCGTGCAGCTTCCCATCCGCGAGTTGTTGAGCGCCCTGTGCAGGGCGTTCGCTCCCGGTTTGTACAGGCGGTGCAGATAGGCGGGTATAAGTCGCGTGTTCCTCACGGTTACGATTCAGACATATAATCACGCCGAGGGCCTGCGTTCGGCGTTGGGGTCGTTGTCGGGCCTGGGCTGCCCGGTGGGCCTGGACTACGAGGTTCTGGTGGTGGACAACAACAGCACGGACGGCACGGCGGGCGTGATCGAGGAGTACCGAGGCGTGCTGGGGTCGCGTCTGCGCGCGACGTTCGAGCCGTGCCAGGGCCTCAGCGCGGCGCGGAACCGGGCCCTCGCCGAGGCCCGCGGCGAGGTGATCTGCTTTCTCGATGACGACGCGCTGGCGGATCCGGGCTGGCTGGCGGGCCATGCGTCGGCCTATCGCGCCGACGAGCGCGTCGCGGCCGTGGGCGGCAGGATCGAATTGCAGTGGCCCGCGGGGTGGGTCCGACCGCCCTGGCTGGCGCCCGAGCTGGAGGGCTATCTCAGCGGGCTGGACCTGGGGTCCGAGCCGCGGGTCATGACCTACCCGTGCTATCCCTACGGGTGCAATATGTCCGTGCGCCGGGACGTGGCCCGCCGGGTCGGCGGGTTCTCGACCCGACTCGGGCGACACGGGCCGGGACTGCAATCGAACGAGGAGAAGCTCTTCTTCCTTCAGATCCACCGTCTGGGCGGGCGCGTCGTCTATACCCCCGACGCCCTCGTGCGCCACGTGGTCCCCGCGCAGAGGCTGTCCAAAGGGTTCTTCCTGAGGCGGGCCTGGGCCCAGGGCCTCTCCGATGCCATCTTCCGCCGGCTCGTCGGGGCGACGGACGATTCGGGCGGATCGGAGGCGGATGATGATTCGGGGACCCGGGACCACAGAACCGATACATCGCTTCCGGGAGCCCCACCAAACACGATAGACCGCGTCTGGGAAGGGCCCCCCAACGCGGAATTATGCGTTGGGGATCCCGAACCCTCGCCCCTGCAGGGAACGAACGGTGGTCTGGGCGTGTCGAGGGCGAAGGGTGATCCCCACGACCAGGCGAATGGTGATTCGGGGGTACGGGCGAATCGTGATTGGGGACCCCAAACGCGACCGCTCGCGTTCGGGAACCCTTCGCCCCTGCGAAGGCAGGCGGCGGACAGAAGTGGGCAAAGCGTCAATCGCAAATCGAAGATCGTAAGTCTACGCGCGTTTCCGGGCGCGTGCAAGCACGCGGCGCTCGTCGGGGTGCGGGCGTCGGTCGATATCGTGTCCCGGCACGACCGGGCCGCCTGTTTTCTGGGCCTGGCACGTGCGGCGTACGCGCTCGGGCACCTGGCCGGCGCGACGGGCATCACTCGGGATTGATAAGTCGCGCCTTGTGATGTATGATTCGGGCGTGGCCGGGCTCGGCAGGGTTCGGGCCTCCCGAATCCGGCGTATCGGATCCGGGACCCGTTCCCAAACACGGAAGATGTGTTCGCGGCCCCTTTACGCAGGACGCCCCCCGCATGAGGCAAGATGCCCACGCGTGACGGGCGCTGGTTATGGTAAATCGGAAATCCTCAACTCCCATGCGGATTCTGTTCATCACGGGCGGGTCGCCCTGGCCGACGACGTTGGGCGTCAACCAGCGGACCCATCTGCTGCTGCGCGCGCTGCAGCAGTGCGGCGTGGTGGAGACCGTGATCCACTCGCGCTACGCCGAGATCTCCGGCGCGGAGCTGGAGTATCTGCGCGAGGCGTTCGGCGTGGTGGCCTGCTTCCGGCAGCAGGGGCCGGGCGGGCGGTGGCCCTGGCGCGCGGCGGGCTGGGTCTCGCCCACGCTGGCGGAGCGGCTCGGGGTCCATCTCGGAGGCGTGGGCTTGTGGTACCGGCCCCAGGCCGATGTCGCGAGCTGGCTGGCCCGCCGCCTGCGGGAAGGCCGGTATGACCTGATCGTGGGGCGGTATCTGCGGGCGCTGGCGAGCTCCGGAGCGCTGGATTATCGGCCGGTCGTGCTGGATTTGGACGATTTTGACTGCGGCGTCCAGAGCCATCGCCTGCAACAGCCGGGCCTTTCGACTTTGCAGCGATACTCCGCCCGGCGGCAGGCCCGGCAGACGGAGAAAACCGTTCCGGGCCTGTTGAGCCAGTGTGACCATGTCTGGGTGACCGGCAGGGAGGACCAGGAGCTTCTGAACTCATTTCCTACGTCGATTCTGGCGAACGTTCCGTTCGAGCTCGATGGCGCGACGTACGTTCCGGCGTGTTCGTCGCGACCGGAGAGCAAGAGCATGTTGATTGTCGGCTCACTGCGCCATACAGTGAATGTGAGAGCCATTGACAGATTCCTGAAGAACGTGTGGCCGCGGGTCTTGAAGAGTGAGCCTGGGAGTGAATTTCGAATCGTGGGTTACGGGATGACGGACACGCAGAAAGACCGGTGGGCAGCGGTGCCGGGGGTGGTGCCGGTCGGCTTCGTCGACGACCTTCGCGCCGAGTATGAACGCTGCGCGTTCACGGTCGTGCCGGTTTTCGAGGGCGGGGGAACCAAAATCAAGGTGCTGGAATCGCTTCGGCACGGGCGGACGGTCGTGGCGGCCTCGCACTCGTGCCGGGGGTATGGGGATATCCTGCGGCATGGCGAGGCGCTGTGGGAAGCCTGCGACGAGGACGCCCTCGTCGAGGGCTGCGTACGTCTGCTGAAAGAGCCGGGCTTGCGCGAAAAGATGGCGGAGGCGGGGTGCTGTCTGGTCCGGCGGCACTACTCCCGGGAAAGGTTTCAACAGGTTGTCCGTGAGACCGTGGCGCGCGTGACGGCTGCCGGCGGAGGCGTGCGGCGCCGACGGGCCATTTCGCAAGGATATGGTGGCGGGGAGGATTTCGTGCCGTGAGAGTGCTTGTCACGATACCGAGCCACGGGATGAAGAACCAGATATACCTCGAGAGGCTGCTCGAGGAATATCGAACGATGACGCACGATGTCGATGTCGTCGTACTTTCGGATATCCCGAGGGACCTCGGTCCGAAGGTGGAGGTAGTAGTCGGCCGACCGGTCAAGGACCCCTGGTCCTTGCCGTTCGCTCATAAGCAGATACTGGCCGACCGTGTCGACAACTACGATCTGTTCATCTACTCGGAGGATGACACCCTGATCCGGCAACGCCAGATTGACGCGTTTCTCGAGGTGACAGAGATCTTACCTCCGAACCAGATCGCCGGTTTTCTCCGCTATGAGGAGGATGCGGCAGGCCGGCGGTATTGTTCCACGATTCACTCGATCTATCACTGGATGCCCGATTCCGCGCGGTTGATAGGACCGTATATCTTCGCACGCCTGACGAACGATCATGCCGCGGCCTACGTACTCACGCAGGATCAGTTGCGACGTGCCGTCGCTTCGGGAGGCTTTCTGGTTGCTCCTCACAGAGGCCGCTATGACCTGCTGTGTACGGCGGCCACCGACCCGTATACGCAGTGCGGGTTTCATAAGGTGATTTGCATCTCTCGCCTCGATGATTTCCTGTTGCATCACTTGTCGAATCGATATGTGGGCAAGCTGGGGCTGCCATTCGACGAGCTGTGGGCGCAAACCGATGCTTTGTCGCGCATCGCGCGCAACGGCAAGATGGCGGTAGAGTTGTTTCCGACGGTTACGAGGCTCGGCAGGACCTACTGGGATCGGCCATATTATGAAATGCCCCAGGAGGACGTGCTGGCGGAGGTGCCGAAGGACGCCCGGCAGGTGCTCTCGGTCGGATGCGGCGCTGGAGAAACGGAAGCAATGCTGGTTAAGAAGGGTATCCGGGTTGTTGGCGTGCCGCTGGATCCGATCATCGCGGAATCAGCAAAGAGCAGAGGTGTCGAGTTGATACCCCCCGACCTTCGAACTGCTTTCGAGCACCTGGGCCCGCAGCGTTTTGATTGCATACTGCTCCTTCACGTCCTGCAGCATGTTCGGGAGCCGCAGCGGCTATTGATGACCTGCGCTGGACACCTGGCTGACAGGGGGACAATTCTTCTGACCGTGCCGAACTTCAAGTTCCTGAAGCACCGGCTCGATCCAACGGTGGACGCGCGACTGTGGCGCGCCGCCGAGCCGTTCGAGG
>JABAOC010004041.1_pt1 | contig 15596 bp, 21 predicted proteins | sample 7062161 | NCBI WGS metagenome assembly JABAOC01 (sample SAMN14538625, study PRJNA623070) | marine sediment metagenome | biome: marine biome [ENVO:00000428]; feature: marine pelagic biome [ENVO:01000023]; material: deep marine sediment [ENVO:00002113] | place: India: Gulf of Khambhat ... | reverse complement strand
GGTCGAGGGTCTTGTTGATAGTATAGAAAAGCAGCTGGGAGGCTGGGTAAGGGGGGTTGTCGCTTTGATGGTTGTGGTGGGGGTCTTTATCTTTTTTGGCCTTCGCATCTTGGGGGTGGAGTATGCCCTTCCTTTAGCACTGATTGCGGCTGTTTTGGAGATTGTGCCGATGATCGGTCCCCTGGTGGCGATGATTCCTGCCATGATTGTTGGTTTTAGTTCTTCTTTCTGGTTGGGTGTGGCAGTCACCGTTCTTTATATCCTTGTTCAGCAGATCCAGAACAGCTTTGTCGTCCCCAATGTGCTTGGGAAATCGGTTGGTTTTTCTCCTCTTCTAACCTTAATTATTCTTTTCATTGGGACTGACCTCTTTGGTGTTGCGGGCCTTGTTTTGGCTGTTCCTACCGCCCTTTTTATCTCTGTTATTGCTCGTGATATCCTCGCTTGGGAAGGGGAGTAAAATGAAAAATCCCACCAAGGTGGGATTCTTCACTGCGCAGGAAGATAGTAAGCCTGGTTCTGTTTTAGGCAACCATCTATCTATGCTCCAGCTTCGTGCCCCAGATCAGTGTGGCCAAATTGACGTCACTCATCTTTGACGAGCAGCCTCAGGGGGTACCGTCGTGGATTGCTCCGGGTGGGATTGCCCGTTTCACTCCCTCACCTTAAAGCCGGGGTGGGGGAATCGTCACTGTTGCTCTCGAGTCCTGTTGATTCAGAATCCGTGTTTTAGGTGTCTCCGGTTCAGACTCCTAAAACCACCAGCGGTTACCCGTCGGGGCTTGCACCCCGTCCCCTTACTCTTTGGAGTCAGGACTTTCCTCCCCTCATCGCTTTACGCAACGGGGGGCGGTTGCCCTTCTTCCTGCGCACTTTTATTTTACCACGGTTTTTACCAGGTGGGAAGGGGTGTTTGACAGGCGATTTGGGGAGTTGTTAATCTTTGCCTGATGTCCCCTCTCCAAAAGCTTTTAAATCCTAAGTATTTAATCCTTGTCATCGTCGTTCTCATTGTTGTGATCGCGGCCCTCATCTTATTATTGGTTCGAAACCCCTCCAAATCAACCATCCCCTCAGCACCGGAGCAGGCGCCGGTGAGTGAGGAAACGACTCCACCCTCCAGCGAGGAAGGAACCGAGGAGGAGGAGCCAGAGGAGGCGTTGGGGACGATCGAGGGCTCCCTTAGTTACCCCTCGGAGGGTATTCCCTCGCAGATGGAGATCTGTGCTGAGGATACCTCAACCAAAGAAAAGCACTGTACGAAAACACATATTCAAGATCAAAAGTATACCTACGGGGTGGGATACAAAATCGAAGTCCCCGCGGGTAGCTATCTCGTCTTTGCCTACTTTCCCGCCGGTCACGCTGGTTATGAGGCAACTTACCGGGCCTATTACAACGAGTTTGTCACCTGCGGCCTAAGTGTGGATTGCACTTCGCATGATCCAATCGTGGTCACCGTCGCTGCCGGCCAGATGGTTACCGAGGTTGATCCTCAGGATTGGTACGTCTTTTAACCCCTGCCCCTAAAATTTTAAAGGATGAAATACGCGGTTGCTTCTGACGTTCACGATAACTTTTACAATCTTCAAGAGGCGATAGGGATTATCAAGAGGCGGGGGATTAAAACCTGTTTTTACCTTGGCGACTTTTGTGCCCCCAGTATTGCCAAGGTGATGACATCAGATAAAGGTTTAAAGTGGATCTCTATCTGGGGGAATGTTGATGGAGCCAAAGCCCAGATTGTTTTGGATCAAGGGGGAAATCCTAACTTTGATATTGTGGCGGAGACCTTTCGGGAAGTGGAGACTCCAAAGGGTAAGGTCTTCCTCTCCCACTTTCCCCTCCCGGCAAAGCTAGCCGCCAAATCGGGAGATTACATCGCCGTCTTTCACGGCCATACCCACGAGAAGAAGGTGGAGAAGGGGGAGAACGGAACGCTTCTTGCCAATCCCGGTGAGATCAGCGGCTTTGAAATCGGACAGCCAAGCTTTGCCGTCTGGGAATCGGACGTAAACGAGGTTGAGATCGTTGACCTTAAGGATTTTCGCGTGGCGAAATAAAGATGGAGGCAGGGGTTAGAGAAAAAACCAAGAAGATCATTGAGGAAAATTTATATCTNNTATATCTGACGATCGCCGTCTCCGATCTTGGGGGCAAACCGTGGATTGCCAACCTCTACTACGCCCCCGATAGGGACTATAACTTCTACTGGTACTCCTCCAAAAAGACAGTCCACTCCCGGCTAATCGAAAAGAATCCGGAGGTGGCGCTTTCCATCTTTGACTCCCGGGCAGTTGATGATGAAATTGACGGGGTTTATATCAAAGCCAGGGCCTTTGAAGTCAAAAGCAAGGCGGAACTTATTAAAGGTTTAACCTGTTATGCGAAAAAGATGTTTACCAAAAGAACCGATATCACCCGATTTGTCAAGCAATACAAAGACTTCCGGGGCACCTCTGTTCTCAGGCTTTACAAAGCTGTCCCTACGAAGTTCTACAAACTTGCTCCATCCGAGATATACAATGAGAAGTATATCGATAGCCGCCTGGAGGTGAAGTTGAAATGAAGTTTACCCTAAAAGGCGCACGGCAATTTGAGTGGGAAGGTTTAAAGGGTTGGGCCTACAACTCAAAGGAAGATTTTGCGAGCGCCTCTGGTGTTTATTTCGAGGTAGTTGGCAGTCACGGGAAGATAAAAACGACCAAAAGCGATCGGGTCTATTTTATCGTTGATGGGAAGGGGGAGTTTATCATCAACGAGGAGGTAATCCCGGTTGAGAAAAGCGATATGGTGATCGTTCCCAAAACCACCCCCTATGATTATCGGGCTAAAGAGGGTGTGTTGAAACTCTTTCTTGTTCATACCCCTGCCTTTGACCCAGATTCCGAAGTTAAGTTAGAATAAAATTAAACGGGACAAGATTATGAAACTAAGAAACGCCATCTTTTACGTTAAAGATATAAACCAGGCGAAAGCCTTTTACGAAAAACTCGGGTTTAAGGTCAGTGATGACTTTGGCAAGTTCGTCTCCTACGAAACCGAGCAAAACGATCCTCGCTTTTCCATCATGGAATCCGATAGCCCCGACAAGGTTCCCGGCAAACAGGTTTGTGTCTTTTGGGCGGATGATATTGAGACTTTTTGCGAGAAGATGAAAAGTTTAGGGGTCGCGGTTGCAACCGAGCTTTATGACTCTCCCTTTGGTAAGTCCTTTGCCATCCGCGATATCGACGGCAACAAAATCGAATTCGTCCAGCGGTAATTAAAAGTCGTACTGATACTCTTCTCCTTCAAGAGCGGCCGCTTCTTCCTTAAATCTCTGCCAAGGTAAAAGCCAGAGGGTCTTCTCGACTCCCAGCTTCTTCTGCTCTTCTGGGGAAAGCTTTCCCGTCTCATCGGTCAAAACGCCTTCAATCACCGCCTCAAAAAAATCAGGTTTCTTAAAGGAACAGTCTTTGAACATAGAGGCGTAGACAAGTTTGCATTTGGGGAACTTTTTGCGGAAAGCTCTCCCGGCCGCTCGGGCCGTTTTTCCGCCCCCGGGGAGGACATCAACCAATAAGATGACCGGCTCTTCGGGCAGTTCGTAATGGAGCTTTGGAAGTTCTGTTATTTGGGTTGGTGTCTGCTCAAACGGGTCAACCCCTTTTTTGAGAAAATACTTAAATTGGATGGGAATCACTTTTATCGTGTTGAACTTAAAAGAAAAATAGATGCCGGGGAATCCTCCTTCTCTTAGGATCGGAACGATGGCGGAGAGTTTGAGGTTGTTTTTGATAAGGTAATCTTTAACCTTCTCATAAAGATCATCCATCCGCTTCCCAAACTCATCCCAAGACATCTTGGTGAAATCACTTTCCTTAAGTGCCATATCTCATATATTATATCCCATAAAATGAGTGAAGCTCCGATCGCAGGTGATCAGAGCTTCGTGTTCGTTGTTCACGCCCTAGGCCGCTTAAGCCGGGCTTGGAAGCGAGATGTCGATGGTGATCTTCTCGAGTACCTGCCCACTTTCCCAGTACTGTCTGAGTGTTTCGCAGGCGAGTCTGGCGAACTCCTCGTCCTCGTCCCCTGTCTCGCCGGAGCAGTTGATGAGGGCGATCTTGACGACTCTTACGGAGATGGGTTCACCGTGATCATCGAAGATGGTCTCTCCTTCCCTCTCGTACTCGAGGCGAAGGCCACCAGTGTAGCCGGTGAGATCAGCGGGCCTACCAAGGTAGGTGATCTCTCGATGAGTTCCATCGGGCTTGGTCATCCATTCCTCACCGATCTCCCGTGTGGACTCCACCTCCGTGACAAAGAGCGTCTTGCCCTTTTTGGTGGCGATTCCCTGCCCCATCACCGTGTCACAGGCTCCGGTCATCGCCCCGTCCATAGGGAAGTGGGTGATCTTCCCGGTGGCGCCACAGACGATCGAGATCCCGAACTTCTTTCCATTACACAAGGCCGGGTAGAGGATACTGTCGATGACGATCAGGCGATCCATCACATCCAGAGGCTGATATAGGGTCAGAACTTCGTCAGACATCTCTCCACTCCTTTCTATATTGATTGTGTCTGTTATGATCTTTCTGGCTTTCGCCAGGATTATTATATCTAATCCTATAACTTTAAGCAAGGGTGTCTTCCGCAAGGGTGGAAGAGCCGTTATTACTTGTTGTTATAGTTTACGGGGTAAAAAGAGAGAAGCTCCAATCGCAGATGATCAGAGCTTCGTGTTCTTGCCCCACGGAAGTTGGGTTAGCTTGTCATCCACCCCCAAAACCTCTTTGAGAACGTCTTCCAGGATTGGTTGCGAATGATGCGCCCCACCACCCCGGTTATACCAGCAATCAGGATGGTGGCGATGCAACTTACACAACCACCCATCGCGTAGATCGTCAGGCCAGCAACCATCCCTCTCAAGAGGCCATAAGCGAGGCCGGTTGTTAGGCTGAGGACCAGCCCGAAGAACAGGCCAGGAGAGAGCCCGACTGGGGATATGCTGGCGAGCAGACCACCAAGCAAACCGGCGATCAGGCCGATGAGGGTGCTAAGAGCCAGACTGTCAGGTGGTGGGCTGTAGATACCTACGCACAGTCCAAGGACGGTGCCGTAGAGTATGCCTGCGACCATTGCAGCGGCCGGAATCCGCGCATCCCCTCCTTCTTTATCCAAAAACCACCGACCCGTTTCCACGATGGCAAGCCAGGAGATAAAGACGGCGAAGAAGGTGACGACCCCGTCCAATATCGGGGCATAGACCACGGTACGGGTACCGAAGGTGAAGATTACCTCTGGGTAACCTCCTAGTGTTTGGACCCCCCGAATGAGAAACATCCCAACCATCNNNNCTTTCATAGTTCTCCCTCCCTTTTTGTGTTAGCTGATTAGTGATTGCTTAAACTAAAAAGTGCCCGATAGGGCAGGGGATAAGGGAAGTTTACCACATTTCCTATAGGATCTAAAGAGGTAGCGCCCGGTAGGCATTTATTGCCCCTAATGGCAACTGGTGTTATCATCAGGGTGGTGCTGGCGAAGGCGATATCGACGGCAACAAGATCGAATTCGTCCAGCGCTGAATATCCCATAAAAAGAGAGAAGCTCCGATCGCAGGTGATCAGAGCTTCGTGTTCTTGCCCCACGGAAGTTGGGTTAGCTCGTCATCCACCCCCAAAACCTCTTTAAGAACGTCTTCCATTTTTGGGTGCGGATGACGTGGCGGGCCCCAGTTACCATCCCTGTGACCAAGACAGTAACTACGCAGCCTATACCGGCGGTCACCAGGCAAAATACCAGTCCTCCCAGCACTCCTCCTGTGGTGAGGCCGAAGCCCATCCCTATTATCAGGCCGTAAAGCAGCCCGGAGAAGAGGCCCGCGTGGAGGTGCCTAGAAGGTACGTTGCCGGCAACAGCGCCCATACTACCTGCAAACAGCCCAGTGAGTACAAGCCCCCCAGCCGGATCATTGGAGTAGAGGGGGCCTATGCCTGAGTAAAGGAAGCCCATGCCCAACCCCACAATTACCCCGCTGACCAGAAGACTGATCAGGGCCCTACTCTCTTCCATGCCTTCTAATCCGCTTTCGGCCCATTTTCCCACTCCTACAACGGTGATCCAGGGGATGATGACGGCGAGGTAGGCAACGGTCGCGTTCCACCACACCGTGTTATAGACCAAGGTGTGGGTACCGAAGGTGAAGGTCGCTGTTGGGTAACCTCTTAGTACTTGGATCTGGCTGACGATGAACACAACGATCAGCGTGGCCACACCCCACTTCACTGCAACCGAAACGTGCCTATCCCAAGGCCACTCTAACCAGGCTTTCATAGTTCTCCCTCCTTTTTTGTGTTAGCTGATTAGTGATTGCTTAAACTAAAAAGTGCCCGATAGGGCAGGGGATAAGAGAAGTTTACCACATTTCCTATAGGATCTAAAATGAGAAAGGCTACCATGACCTGGTAGCCTTTGCTTGATTCCTACTAGCTACACAAAGGATGATCCTTGTGCAGATGAATTTGAGCCCCGTTGCGGCAATATGGAGGACCAGCGATTAGATTAACTATTGGATCCCCCTCGTTCTCCACCCAAACCTCCATGTACATGGATTCCCTTTCGGGAACATCACAACTGATTTCGAGCACCCGCTCTAGGATGCATCGGACTCTCCCTGGTTTCCCATCGGGTGTGATGAAATGTACCTCATGCCATGGGAAGAATGTATAAACCCCGAGCTCCACTTTCCGGAACTCATAAACCTTGACTGTAGGGGCAGGTGTTGGTGTGAGGGTTGGGGTAGGGATGGAAACGGCTTCGATGGACTCTTGCGGATTGCAACCGGGTACAGTTGTGACNNCGATAGAGATTTTTTCTTCCATCTACCTCTCCTTCTTAAAGCTGTTAATGTACCTGCCATTTGGTACGTGGTACTTCTTTTAAGATTCTAAGATAGTTATAGGACTCTGTCAAGGTAAACAAAGGACCGATGGGATGTCAGGATTATTTATCGGTCTGGTTTAGAGGAGGAAGGTAAGGGCAATGATCACCGCGATGGCAAAAATGGTGAGAGCGGCACTTTTTGTAAGATCGGCTTTAATATACTTTGGATCAACAGAGCGAACCTCAACTTGAGCTTTGGGTTTTGCCACCTCGTTTGCCTCCTTTTGTTCCTTAACTACCTTCTCTTCCTTTGGCGGCTCCTTGGGAGAACCTCCCTTATCGGCCAGCTGGGCGCGCAAAACCTCAACCTCTTGTCTTAAGCGGGCGATCTCTTTTTCTTTCCGCTTCTTTTTAGCCATTATCCTTAATCTTAGCAAAGTTTTATCAGATTGACTTCTGATGTGAGATTTTGCTACCTTGAGTATAGATTTTGATCGTTTTTATCACCTATGAACGATCGACCGGAAAAGGCCAAAAGAGGGAGAACAAAGATGGAGGTTGAGATAAAACCATCTCGTCTCTCCCGTTTTAAAGGTTGGATGCGGCGAAACCGCAAACCACTGCTGCTTACTTTCCTCTTAGTGCTTTCTTTTCTTGGGGGAGGAGTTTACTCGTTTTTGGCCTATCACTACCGTTTACCACTCATCAGCCCCTTGGCCTCTTTAAGCGGCGAACCAGCCATTGCTCTTGCTGCACCAACTGTTTTAGATCAGCCCCACCCGATAAGCGGTGTTTTCTACAGTGAGCAGCAAGAAAAGATTTGGAGCAAGCGCCGTCCTTTGGCGGTGATGATCGATAACCATGCCCTAGCAAGGCCTTACCAATTTGGCCTTCAGCAGGCGGATCTAATTTGGGAGGCGGTGGCGGAGGGGGGAATCACTCGTTTTCTTGCCATCTTCCACGGGAATAATGTGGCTAAGCTTGGGGCAGTGCGTTCCTCCCGCGTCTACTATATTGATTGGGCTCTTGAGTTTCCCGCTTACTATTCCCACGTTGGTGGGGCGGGAACCCTTGGCTCGCCGGCGAACATTTTTGTTTATATTCTCCAAAAAGGAGTTTTGGATCTTGACCAATTTAGGTTGGGAGAGGCCACCTACTGGGCCGGAGGTGACGTGATTACCCCTGGGGGAATGATCCTTTCCCGCGTTAAGCTCACCTCCACTAAAAGACTTTGGCAAGCAGGGGAACAACTTTATCCAGGAACAAATAAGTTACCCAAGTTTGCGAATTGGAATTTTAAAGAGGATACACCCTTTAGCAAACGGCCAAAAAACNNAAAAAACCAGGCAACCACCTTTAACTTTTGGTATCTCCAAGAATACAAGGTGAAGTGGAAGTACGACCGATTAACCAACAGCTATCTTCGTTGGCAGGGGGGGAGAAAGCATATTGATCAGGCAACAAAAAAGCAGCTTTACGCCAAGAACGTGGTTTTGCTTTACACTTGGCAGCGCTCCGCTGGGGATGGAACATCTCACCTTCTTCATGACACAACCGGCAGCGGCGAGGCCCTTGTTTTTCTTGATGGAAAAAAGATTAAAGCCACGTGGAAGAGGCGTTCTCTTTCAAACCGGACTATCTTCTACAAAAGAGGGACAAAGAAAGAGATCTCTTTTAATCGGGGATTAACCTGGATTGAGGTGTTGCCAAAAGGGTTTTGAGGGGAGGTGATCATTGGTGCCTTTGGTTAAACCAGGGGTGGATAGACGAGCGAAAAGAAGAGCTTTAAAGGGGGGCAGGGGTGCCGGACCATCGTCATTAAAGGATCTTTTTGTTTCCCAAGTGCGTGTGGACATCTTAAAACTCTTTCTTCTGCGTCCGGGAGCACGTTACCATGTGCGGGGGATTACTCGTCGGGTAGACACAGAGATCAACGCTGTTCGAAGGGAGCTTGATAATCTAGTTAGTCTAGGTCTTTTAAAGAAAACTCCGCAAAAAAACCGTCTCTACTATTCGGTTAAAGAGGACTTCCCCTTCCTCGACGAGCTTTTGGGAATGATCGTTAAGGAGGAGGGGTTGGGAAGGGCCTTAACAAGGGGGAGAAGGTTTGGCGATGCGAAGCTCGCTTTTATCTCCATTCCTTATCTTAAGGGAAGAGTTGCCAGTCCAAACGAGATTGATCTTTTAATCGTTGGACGTGTTCCCTCCCAAAAGATAGCCAGGCTTGTTAAAGCTGAGGAGAAAAGGAGGAATCAGGAGATAAACTATACCATTCTCTCTGAAGGCGAGTTTGAGGCTCTAAAGAAGAGGCGGGATCCCTTTCTTCTCGCCGCCGTCTTTCAACCAAAAGTGGTACTCACTCCTGAAGCGGAGAAGTATCTGTCGATTAGCTGATAAAACCAGAAAAAGAGGAAAAATGGCGGAAAAGATTATCAAAACTGGTAATTCTGCAGCCGTAACTCTTCCGGCGAGATTTGTGAAAGACCTGAATCTAAGAATCGGGGATCCTGTCGAGGTTGAGATGGATTACACCTCGGGTGAGATTACCTTCCGTTTTCCCGGTGCCCGCCAGTTGCGTCTTGCCTCCTCCCAAAGCCGAGGAAAAAATAAGACTTAACCTTTGAGCCTCTCTGATGTTATAGTTTCAGGTTGAAGGTGCTTAAACCAAGAGCGGTTCTACTTTTAATCATTCTTCTGGTCATCTTGGCATCTTTTGTTGATTTGACTGGATATCTTTGGCCGGCAATAGTCGATCTATCCCGGTTTAAAATTCCTTTTCAACGCGATCTTTCCCTTCGTTACGGTTTGGATCTTCAGGGAGGATTGCAGGTGGTTTTGGAGGCGGAAATGGAGGGGATTGGTGAGGAGGAAAGGGCTCAAGCATTGGAAAGCGCGCGAGCGGTGATTGAGCGGCGGATTGATTTTTTGGGAGTGGCCGAGCCGGTAATTCAAACATCGCGGGTGGGTGAATCATACCGGGTGATCGTTGAGCTTCCCGGGGTAGGCGACCCTGAGCAAGCCCTCCTTTTGATCGGACAGACAGCGCAGCTTGATTTTCGTGAGCCGATAGGAGAGGGGGAGGAGCAGGAGTTTATCAAAACTGGTTTGACCGGGAGGGATCTCGCGCGCTCCCAGGTTGATTTTGATCAAACCACTGGCAATCCCCAGATTAATCTTACCTTCACTAGCGAAGGAGCGCGGAAGTTTGAGGAGATTACCGAAAGAAATGTAAAAAAACCGTTGGCGATCTACCTGGACGAAGTCCCGCTCACAGCGCCGACGGTTCAAGAGAAGATAACAGGAGGAAACGCCGTCATCACTGGACAGTTTACCCTTCAGGAGGCAAAAAGGATCGTCGCTCAGCTTAACGCGGGAGCATTGCCGACGCCAATTAAGATCTTGGAGCGGCGCCAGGTGGGAGCCACTTTGGGGGAGGAGACGGTAAAAAAGAGTGTGGTTGCCGGTTTGGTAGGTTTGGGTCTGGTTGTCTTTTTCATGATTGGTAATTATGGAAAGCTTGGAATCTTGGCGGCAGGTGCCCTTACCGTATATGGAATCATTACTTTGGCAATCTACAAACTCTTGCCGGTGACCTTAACCCTCTCTGGAATTGCTGGCTTTATCCTTTCGGTAGGAATGGCGGTTGACGCCAACATCCTTATCTTTGAGCGGATTAAAGAAGAACGACGTTGGGGAAAGGATCTTCGCGAGGCGATGGAGCTTGGTTTTGGCCGGGCTTGGGACTCAATCCGCGATGCCAACCTAGCGACTCTGATGACTGTTTTTATCCTGTTTAATCCATTTGGTTGGTCCTTCCTTGTCACTTCGGGGATGGTGCGGGGTTTTGCCTTGACCCTAGGCCTAGGTGTTTTGATCTCTCTTTTTACTGGGGTAGTGGTAACCAGGACCTTAGTGAGGGTTTTTTATCGATGATCAACTTTATGCGTTTTAAAAAGGTATACTTTTTCCTTTCTGCCTTGGTGCTGGTACCGGGGCTTGTTTCCCTGACCCTTTTTGGTCTAAAACCTTCAATCGACTTTACCGGGGGGACCCTTTGGGAGATTAGGTTTGAGGATCAAGAGGGAGATGTTACCGGCGAAATTGAGGCGGCTTTTTCCGAGCATGGGTTGGGGGTAGCTTCGATTCAACCATCGGGCGAGAGCCAGTTTATCATCCGCGCTGCCCCTTTAGATACCGAGCAACACAATCTTCTAGTGAACACCTTAAAGGCCAAGGTTGGGGAGTTTGAGGACATCCGCTTTGAAACTTTAGGTCCAACTTTAGGGAGAGAGCTTTTGTTTAAGGCCTTTTTGGCGATTATCCTTGCTTCTTTGGCGATTTTAGGCTACGTCGCCTATCGCTTTAAAAATTTAATGTATGGGATGTCGGCGATCTTGGCGATGTTTCATGATTCCTTTATTCTTCTGGGGTTCTTTTCCTTGCTTGGCTATTTTATGGGGGTGGAGATCGGAACTCTTTTTGTTACTGCTGTTTTGACTACTCTCTCTTTCTCTGTTCATGATACTGTCGTCGTTTTCGATCGCATTAGGGAAATTTTGCGCCGTAGCCCTTCTTTGGAACTTAAGACGGCGGTTAACCAGGCGGTGGGGGAGACGCTGGTTCGCTCCATCAACAACTCCTTAACGATCATCTTTATGCTTCTGGCCCTCCTTCTTTTAGGTGGGGAGGGGTTGCGCTGGTTTGTCCTCGCCCTTCTTGTGGGAACGGTGGCGGGAACCTATTCCTCCACTTTTACAGCCGCGCCTCTTTTGCTGGTTTGGCAAGATTTTTCCCAAAATAGACCTTTAAAGAGAATTCTTCGGCGTGGGGATTAGTAGGCAGCGAAGATGAAGGAAAAAAGGTGGCAGATTCAAAGCAGATTAAAAGGGAGGGATTTAGCATCTTCCCAGGCGGTGGAAGATGAGGTGATCGAACTTCTTTTGGGAAACCGGGGTATCGTGGACAAGGAAGAGTTCTTTAATCCTCCCGAACCTAGCAACCTGGTTAAAGATCCGTCCCACTATCTTCCCGACCTTGATCAAAAACAACTAAAAAAGGCAGTTGAGCGTATTAAAACGGCGGTCAAGGCGAGGGAAAAGATCGTTGTTTGGGGAGATTACGATGTTGACGGGGTTACCTCAACTGCAATCCTCTGGCAGACTCTTGATACTTTGGGAGCCAAAGCTCTGCCCTATATTCCCGATCGTTTTACCGAGGGGTACGGCTTGAACAAAGAAGGAATAAAGAAATTGAGTGAGCAAGGGTTTGGATTGATTGTGACGGTTGATTCGGGGATCACCGCCCGCGAGGAGGTGGGGTATGCCAACTCCTTAGGACTGCAGGTGATCGTTACCGACCACCACCTAAAACCTAAAAAACTCCCTTCGGCGCATAGCATCATTCATACCGATCACCTCTGCGGTGCTGGGATTGTTTGGTTGCTGACGCGTTACCTAGATCCCAGACCCTCTGCCCTGGATAACGATCTTGATCTGGTTGCGATTGCCACCGTTGCCGATCTGCAACCCCTTTTGGGGATCAACCGCAGTTTGGTTAAGTGTGGGTTTAAAGTTTTAAATCGCAATGAGCGTCCCGGTTTGGCTGCCTTGATTGAGGTAGCTGGTCTTAAACCAGGTAATTTGGGAAGTTACGCTGCCGGTTGGATCATCGGACCAAGGATCAATGCTGTTGGTCGCTTAGAGCAGGGGATCGAGGCCTTACGGCTCCTTTGTACCAAGGAGAGGACCAAAGCAAAGGAGTTGGCCCATCTTCTTGAGGCGGCTAATCTGGAGAGGCGAGCTTTAACAGTGGAGACCTTTAATCATGCCAAAGATTTAACTGACGGTAGGGATGACCTAACCATCCTCTACCATGATAGCTGGCATGAGGGGATTATTGGTCTTGTGGCGGGGAAGTTGGTTGAGGAGTACGGTCGGCCGGCGGTGGTGATCGCGCGTGGTGATGAGTTTTCCAAAGGATCAGCCCGATCAGTGAACGGTTTTAACATTCTTGAGGTCCTGCGAAAGCAGATCGATTTTTTAGAGGATGTGGGGGGACATGCGATGGCGGCCGGCTTTACTGTCTTAAATGAAAAATTGGATAAGTTTGTTGTTGCTTTAAGAAAAGAGGCGGCAGAGAAATTGAAAGACCTTGATCCCCGACCAACTCTAAAGATCGATCTTGAACTTCCCCTTCAGGCCTTAAGCTACGGTTTGGTGAGGGAGTTGGCAAAGCTTGCACCCCATGGGGTGGGTAACCCCGAACCACTTTTCGTCGCCCGGGAGGTCAACGTCTTGGAGGAGAGGAGGGTTGGTCGCCAAAAGCAGCACCTCAAGCTGATGCTCTCTCCCGGATTTGAGGCGATTTGGTTTGGCCATGGGGAAGATGGCGGCTTTACCCTGGGGGAGGAGATCTCCATCGTCTATACCCCGGAGATTGAGGTTTGGAACGGAAAAGAGAGGGTCACCCTCAAAATCCGCGATCTTAGGAAGGCTAATCATGAATAAAAAGAAGCTAGTTCTAGTAAGTGGGTGTCTGGCGGGGTGGAAGTGTAAACATGATGGGAGAGATGATCGAACAGATAGGCGGATTGTAGAATTGGTCAGGAGTGGAAAAGCGATCCCCGTTTGTCCCGAGCAGTTGGGCGGTTTGCCCACACCGCGCTCGCCTTCTGGAATTTTCTCTAGGAAACCATTAAGAGTGTTTGCCAGTCGTAGTGGAGGTGAGAACCAGACTTCATACTTCAAAAAAGGTGCCGAAGAAACACTTAGATTGGTAAAAATGTTTGGGATTAAAAAAGCAATATTGAAAAACGCCAGCCCCTCATGTGGAGTAACTAAGACTTGGCAGCTGGATAAGAATTTTAGAAACCATCTAGTCAAAGGCCAGGGTGTGGTGACGGAACTTCTTTCCAAAAACGGTATCAAGGTTCTAAGTGAGGAAGATTTATAAATGGGCGATCTTATAAAGAGAACATTTAAAGAGTGGGCGGGGGGTTTGGATCCTAAAGAAGCGAGGATCGTGCTTTTTAAAAAGGTTCGTGATATCCCCTACCACGTTAGCTTTGATAAAAGCCCAGAGCGCCCCCTTAAAGAGGGGCGGGGGGATTGTGGTTCAAAACACCGGCTTCTTGAACAGTTCTTTAAGATGCAGGGCCTTAAAACCAGACACCTCATTGTTCGTTTTGATTGGAAAGATACTCCCGGTATTCCCCAAAAAGTGCTCGCAATTCTCAAAGATCCACCAACGACCACCTCCTGGCACCTTGCTTTGGAGGTCTTTATTAATGGGCGGTGGCAGGTGGTTGATGCTACCTGGGATCGTGGTTTAAAGAAGGACGGTCTTCCTGTGGTTTTGGAATGGGATGGGGAAAGCAGCACCCCCCTGGCGGTTAAGCCGCTGGAGACTCATCGCGCACAAGATATTGGAGAATTTTTGGTGGAGAAACAAGCGGGGAAAAAGAAAAGAGACAAGGAAGAAGCGCAAACATTCCTCGATGCCTTAAACAGCTGGTTTGAGAAGCTAAGAGGCTAACTTATCCCTTATAATAAATCGATATGACTTTAGAGGATCTTCTTAAAAGATATAAAAACTATGACTCAGCGCCGGATNNCGGATGAGGGGCTTATCAGGCGAGCTTATGAATTTGCCGAAGCGGCTCATGTGGGGGAGAAGAGGGGGGAGGTTGATTTCATCACCCATCCCCTGGCCACTGCCCTTACCTTGGCTGATATCAAGGTTGATAAAGAGACCTTAGCCGCTACTCTTCTTCATGATGTCTTGGAACATACCAATCTTGAAAAGGAAGATCTGGTGTCTGAGTTCGGGGAGGAGATCACTAATCTTGTTGATGGGGTATCGGTTGTGCAACAGGTGTCAAAGAAGGGAGGAGGGGAGAACCTACGCAAACTCCTTCTTGCCAGTGCTCGCGATCCCCGCGTCCTTCTTATTCGTATGGCCGAGGAGGTTGATAATCTTGAGAACCTGGATGTTTTTCCCAAGGGGAAGCAGGAGAGGATTATCAACAAAGGAGTGGAGATCTTTGCTCCCTTGGCCGGACTCTTGGGGGTTGGGGCCTTCAAAAATAAACTCGAGGATCTGGCTTTCCAGAGAACAAATCCTAAGGAGTTTGCCAAGATTAAAGCCAAGATTGAGGGGATGGTAAAGAAGGAGGGAGGACGGATCGACGAGCTAGAGGAGAGTTTAAAAGATGCGCTGGCTAAAAACAGAATCGCGGCCGAGGTCTCCGGGAGGACGAAACATGTCTTTGGGGTTTATCAAAAGCTTCCTCGTTATGAGGAAAGGGGGATCTGGACCGATGTTTTAGGACTGCGGGTTATCACAAAGAAAAAAGCAGATTGTTACCGGGTCTTAGATGTCGTTCATCAGTTGGGAAAGCCAGCGCCCGATTTTTTTGAGGATTACATCGCCCAACCCAAGCCAAACGCTTACCGATCGCTCCATACCAACATTCAGGTAAACNNAACCCAAAAGATGCACGAGGTGGCCGAGTTTGGATTGGCCGCTCATGCCTATTATAAGGAGAGGGGAGAGTCCGTGATCACTCCCCAGGAGAAGATCAAAATCCTGCGAAATCTAATCGAATGGGAGAAGGGGAAGGATCTGAACCTATTTACCGATACCGTCTTTGTCTTTACTCCCCAGGCGGATCTGATTGATCTTCCCAAAGAGGCAACCCCGGTTGACTTTGCCTTTGCCGTGCACACTGA
>JABAOC010021018.1_pt1 | contig 15608 bp, 20 predicted proteins | sample 7062161 | NCBI WGS metagenome assembly JABAOC01 (sample SAMN14538625, study PRJNA623070) | marine sediment metagenome | biome: marine biome [ENVO:00000428]; feature: marine pelagic biome [ENVO:01000023]; material: deep marine sediment [ENVO:00002113] | place: India: Gulf of Khambhat ... | reverse complement strand
GAATCCCCTCGAATCGCCGGTGTACTTATCCGTGATGATTTTAATAGATGTGACCTGCCCGAACGCTTCGAAAGCTTGTCGCAAATCGTCTTCAGTGGCCTCCCGTAGTAAATTGCCTACATAAATATTCATTCTGACTTCCTTTTAATATTGGAGTTTTCGTAAGGGGGGATTTAGTCTTTTCTTGTTGAAGTCTTCCCTGATCCCTTATGATTTCGGCCTGTTCTTACTGATGAACAGGTCTTTTCAATTTCAGCAGAGATGATAATAGCACAGGGAAGATTCTNNATGTACAACTCTATAAGGATGCACTTCAGATTGAAGCCCTCTGGACAAGCTGGATTGTTTTAGCTGAAACGTTCATCCTCTTCATAGGGTAGAAGAGGATTAGAATGTCAGGAGGTTTGGGGAGTCCTATCGTGCCTATGTGGGACAGACGAAGATGTTCATTCCTTTCCTGCTTCAGTTCGTAAAATATGGTCCTAAAGGGGAAAATAACAAAGACTTAACTTGTTGCCTACGAAGCAGCTAGAGTGGATAGAGCGTCTGACTACGAATCAGAAAGTCTGGCGCTCAAATCCCTCCGGGCTTACTAGTTCGCTCCAGGCTTTTGCATCAACATAGGAAAATTAAAATCTCTCTTTCTGTTCTGGCTGGTCAACTCAAGATTTATCGCGACATGGAGAGAGACCTTTACTTAGTTGATATTTCATTTTTCTAGTGCTCGACGATCTAAAGAATAATGTACCCTGGAATCCTCTCTTTCATCTTTTACAGGTCCTGCTGCTTTTAGGACACACAAATGTTGTGATATAGCAGGAGGCCTGATATATTTTTTTAATTTAAATTAATCTATTGTATTATTAAGATGTTAAATCATATGGAGGAAAACATGTCTGGAAATCTTTACAAAGAGCTAAGAAAAGTGAGTCCAAAAGTAACAGGCGGACTCATCAGGATGAGGGAAGAAGCTTTTAAAGATGCACATTTACCAGCCAAATATAAAATACTTGCAGCTCTCGTTGCTGTAGTTGTCACCAAATGTGAGCCATGTATAAAGGCTTACACGAAAATGGCATTTCAGGCAGGAGTGAGTCAAGAAGAGTTGATAGAGTTTCTAAATGTAGCAATTACTGAAGGGGGATGTCCTGGAGAGCAATGGGCTTTGAAAGCTTATCAAACCTATAAAGAATTATTGCAGGGAAAAGAAATAGAGGAAGAAGTATGCTGTGAGTATGAGGAAACTAAATAGAAATTACGATTTTCAATTCATAATAAAAATTAGTAGATGGGGAGGATAATATGTTAGTCCTGAAACATGTTGAATATGAAATTACTGGACGAGATCAACTCGAAAGCTTAATATCACATCTGAGAGAGACTACATTAAAGGTCGATGGGGTCACTTTCAATGACATCTATTTCAAAAAAGATAAGAAAGAATTTATTCTGTTTTTGGAATGTGAAAGTGAAGAAAAATATCTTAAATGGAGAGAAATTTGTCCTCCGCCCCCGGGGGCAAAAGACTGGTATGAAGTGTTAATGTCAAAAGAGGAGCATTTTTCTTTGATCAATGAAACTTAAAGTTTTTAGGCTAAAACCAGAACCTAGCGACCGAGCGAGGAGAATTTTTCAAGAGGCGTGTGGTGTCGAAAATATAGAAGCTAAACTTGGGAGAACGCTCACCAAGGACGAAAATGATATTAGAAGATTTATCCTGGCAAAATCACCTATCTTGGGGAAAATACCTTCTTTGGATGAGGTAAGAAAAGAATTTTCCCATTTTCAAGAGGAAAAAATTAACGCAATAATGAACAGATTAGACAATCTGGACGCTATCCACTTAGAAAAGGATAAAAAAACTATTGTCGCTGCCTATCCTTTTTCCGGTTCAAAAACATTTCATAAAGTTTCCCTAAAAGGACAGGGTTATAAAAGAGTTTATGCTATGTGTGCCATCGATGCCTTGGGAATAAGTTTCATGTTTGATTGCGATGTTCTTATAGAATCTTTATGCAGTCATTGCGGAGAGAGCATAGAAATTAAAGTCAAAGATAACGAGATAGTCTTCTTGAATCCCAGGCATCCTGTTGTGTGGTGTGATATGGAGTATTCAAGCTGTGCTGCAACTTCACTCTGCAAGAATACTAATTTTTTCTCTTCTGAAAGACATTTCGAAGAGTGGACAAAAGGAAAATCCAGAAGAAAAGGGAACTTGCTGCCAATACAGGAGGCTTTATATTTAGGGAAGTTGTTTTTTGGAAATAGGCTCAAGGGTTAAGATGTAAGAAAAAAATAACATAAATAAGATGTCGAAGCGTTTCTTTTACGATTTTTTTATTGAGTATCTCAGATGAGATCAACAAATGAAGTTCACAAAAGAACTGCATTCACCCTAGCTGGGATGGCAATTGTTTTAAGGATGGCGAGTGATTGGATATTCCCCCAAGGCGGGCCATTGCCTTACCAGCTATTACAAGCTTTATTGTTATTGCTTGCTCTAATTTTTCTTAGACACAGCCTTGATCTTATTTTTCTGCGTGGTGGCCAGAAACAGCTTGCAATCAGAATAGGTCTACTTGGCATACCGTTGGGTCTTATCGTTGGGCTCGGAACTGCCTGGTTTGAGCATGGCCGGCCACTATGGCCAAGTTTCATACAAATGGCTCTTCTTATTGCCAACAACCTATTTTTTGCTGCGGTTGAGGAATTAGAATTTCGCGGTTTCTTGTTATCCTGGTTTTTACGAAGGAATATGGCCCCTCGTATTGTTATTTTAGTGGTCGCTGTTCTCGCGACATTGGCACATGCGCATAGATTCTTGCAGTTTGATATTCGTTCAATCGCTTTTACTCTCGCTGTAAATGTGTGGTGGACTTGGATAGTTTACCGTACTCGCAGCCTCTGGGGTGCCTGGGTAGCACACGCAACATGGAACATCTTTGTGCTTTTGCCAGTATTGGGAAGTGGAATAAATATTCGATGATTAAAAACCTGAGGTTATTAATATTTGCAGGCCATATAAACAATTTAAGATTGAAATATGAAAAAATATTTCTGCGTGTGATTATCTTCATCTTCATCATCTCATCACAATTATAACCGCCTTAGGTCTTGGCATTAGAAAAATTGAATTGTTTCATGTCGGCCTATTGAAATCATAGTATTTATATTATTAATATATTCTATTGACTATATATTTTTCCTTTGTAATAATTCATTTGCAAGGATTTTCAGAGTAAAGAAAGAAGAGAAAAAAATAGCAAACCAAAAAACAAATACCTGGAAATAAGATAAAAATGGAGGTCTGGAATGATAACCATAATCAGATTGAAATCCCAAGAGAAAAAGGAAAGGATTTGTGATGATGTTATGTCTCAAATAGATGGATTACAGGAAAGTATTAAAGGTAAGGGACAGTTGCTCTACCTTTCTAAGCGGGCCAAACATGAAGATGTAAGTATTTTTGTTCATATGGCCGATCCAAATGTTCTGGGAGATTTTATTGCTGAGCATTTAAATAAGATAGAACACATAACAGGTATATGGGTAATAAACTTGATCAAGCCGCTATTTTATCCGCTCCCCAAAGATACAAGAAGCCTGAAAAGATTTGCCATCACCATGAAGGTTTTCCCAAAAAGCCTCAAAGATGTGTATCAAAATATCGCAACTGCTGCCCTTCCAGATGGTCTTAAAATGGCATACATCGCCTACACTTTTCACCTCTTCGGGGATTGCATCCAGTTTTCTATACTTGCTGAGAAGGAGGAGACATTAAACAAGTATCTGACCGAGGTCATAGACAAAATATCTGGAGTTCTCAGTACAACCGTCAACCTGATTGAAATGACAAAGCCGCTTGTTTCCTACGATGAATGGAAGCGATATTCCTCAGAGCACGGATTAGTCCCATCCTGGGATGAGGAATTAATGATTAAACAATTCCAGGGATAAAGATTTCTGTTATGGGTGACTAGGCGGTGTTGATCCAAGTTGCTATCTTTATAATACTCTCGCTTTTTCTGCTTGTTTTCACCCTGAAGAGACCTCATCGACATAGGTTTTATCGATACTTTGCCTTTGTAAGCGCTATAGGCCTCGTTCTACTTAATGTGGATGTTTGGTTTCGAAATCCCTTTAGTTTAGTTCAAATCATATCGTGGGTTTTTCTGGCTGGCTCTATTCTAGTGGTAGTCCATGGTTTTAGATTGCTTCGCATATTTGGAGTCCCCGAGAATGACTTCGAAAACACTACGATACTCGTGACAAGAGGTGCTTACAAATATATTCGTCATCCTATCTACTGTTCGTTTATTCTCGGAGGAGTGGGAGCATTTCTGAAGGATCCGTCTCTTCCCGGTATCATTATTCTCCTACTTATTTTTAGCTTCACATTCGCGACTGCCAAGGTAGAGGAGAATGAGAACATCGAGAGGTTCGGGGAGACCTATCGTGCTTATATGGAGCAGACGAAGATGTTCATTCCTTTTCTGTTTTAGTTCGCAAAGAAATATTTTTTTTAACCGACAATAAGTCCTTCTTGAAAATAAATTCCTTTCGGTTAATATTTAAGGGGGAGGTAAAGGCTATGAAGGAATATGATGTGATTGTCATAGGCTCAGGAGCAGGTGCGATTATTGTCGAACAGGCATTAATCCATGATTTAAAGGTTGCCCTGGTGGACAAGGGCCCTCTTGGAGGAACTTGCCTGAATGTGGGGTGTATTCCTTCAAAAATTCTGATATTCCCAGCAGATAGAATTGTTGAAATCCGGGAGGCGGCAAAATTGGGCGTTCAAGCGGAGATAAAAGAAGTCGATTTTAAGGCAATAATGGAGAGGATGAGGAGAATTGTGCATGGAAGCCAAAAGCACATTAGAGATGGAATTGAATACGTAAAAGAATTGGATTTTTATGAGGATGTTGGATATTTTGTGGATGATTATACTCTGGACGTTGGGGGCGAAAAAATAAAAGGACAGAAAATATTTATCGTCTCTGGCGCCAGACCCGTAATACCGCCAATAAAAGGAATAAAAAAAATAGATTATCTGACCAACGAGAGTGTGCTGGAGTTAGACCAAAAACCTAAAAGTATTATTATAATAGGGGGAGGATATATCGCAGTTGAATACGGACACTTTTTCGAAGCCATGGGCACTGAGGTGACAATTCTGCAAAGAGCCCCAAGATTGGTTAAGGATGAAGAGCCTGAAATATCTGATCTTTTAAAAAAAGAAATGGAGAAACGTATGGAAATTGCAACAAATACAGAGGCTCTTGAGGTTAGGGAGGATAGAGATGTTTATAAGATTATGGCCAAGAATAAAAAGACGGGAAAAGATAAAGAATTTAGCGCCGAGCAAATCTTGATAGCAGCAGGAAGAAGGTCAAACGCTGACCTTTTGAAAGTAGAAAATTCAGGTGTTGAAAAAGACAAGAAGGATTATATAAAGGTCAATGATTATCTTGAAACAAGCAAAGAAAACATATGGGCCTTAGGAGATGCTACCGGCAGGGAGATGTTCAGGCATTCAGCTAATAGACAGGCAAGCTTAGTCTGGCATAATAGTATCCATGGAGGAAAGAATAAAATGGATTTCAGTAAAGTTCCCCATGCTGTTTTTTCTCATCCTCAGATTGCATCTGTGGGATTGAGAGAGAAAGAGGCCAAGAAAGCTTTTGACATACTGGTGGGGAAGGCCAAATATTCAGAGGTGGCCAAAGGTGAAGCGATGATGGATGAAGAAAGCTTTGGAAAGATCATAGTCGAAAAAAACAGCGGGAAAATATTGGGCTTCCATATTATTGGGCCTTATGCACCTATCCTCATTCAGGAAGTAATTAACGCCATGACAACAGAAGGAACTGTAAGGGCTCTCATCAACGGTATGCATATCCATCCGGCCATGCCTGAGGTGATACAGACGACAATACAAAACCTCCAGGAACCGCAGTAAAATATTATAAGAGCAGGTAGGTATGAAAAGAATAACTTTAATAAAAGGAGATGGGATAGGTCCGGAAGTCGTAAAGGCAACGGTAAGAGTGATTGAAGCAGCTGGTACTCAAATTGAATGGGATGAGGTAGATGCTGGAGAAATGGCTCTCAGAAAATCCGGCACAGTCCTGCCCTCTAACGTGATTGATTCTATTAAGCGAAACAAGGTTGCCTTAAAGGGGCCCGTGGGTACGCCTGTAGGCGATGGCTTTCGAAGTGTTAGTGTAAGTCTCAGGAAAAAATTGGACCTCTACGCGAACCTGAGGCCCATCAAGAGCCTCCCAGGTATAAAATCGAAGTATAAAAATGTAGATATTGTTATCGTAAGAGAAAACACAGAAGGTCTCTATTCAGGGATCGAACACGAGGTGGTTCCAGGAGTTGTTGAGTCACTGAAGGTTATAACAGAGAAAGCTTCGACAAAAATTGCGAAGTTTGCTTTTCGGTATGCTAAAGAAAAAAATCGAAAAAAAATTACTGCAGTTCACAAGGCGAATATCATGAAGCTGAGCGATGGATTGTTTCTTCAGTGCGCACGAAAAGTTGCTCAAAATTACCCTGAAATTAAGTACAATGAGTTAATCGTGGATAATACCTGTATGCAGTTGATTTTGAATCCTCATCAATTCGATGTCTTGCTCCTTGAAAACTTATATGGGGATATTGTCTCTGATCTGTGTGCAGGACTTATAGGAGGTCTTGGCGTTGCACCAGGTGCCAACATTGGCGATGATTATGCAATCTTTGAGGCGATTCATGGAAGTGCTCCCGATATTGCCGGAAAAAATTTGGCCAATCCCGTAGCTTTAATTCTTTCCAGCAGTCTTATGCTCGAGCATGTAGGAGAAAACAGGGCGGCAGCAAGAGTTACAAAGGCGGTGCACAAAGCGTTGGAAAAGGGAAAGAAACTCACTTCTGACCTTGGAGGCAAAGGAAAAACCACTGAGATAACCGAAGAGATAATTGAAAATTTATAATGTTTTAATCAACCTACATGGGATACAAACTGGAATCTCATCCGAAAGACACGAAATTTCCTGGGACATTCTTATGGTTTAAAAGGAGAAGAAATTATGCCAGATATGCAGGCTCTTTCAAAGATGAAATGTGTTCCCTGCCGCGGCGGTGAACCGACAGTCACTGATTTAGAGATTAAGGGGCTTCATCCCCAAGTTTTAGAGTGGGAAATTGTCGAGCGCAATAATATCAAGCGGTTAGAGCGAGTATTTAGGTTTAAGAATTTTAAGCAAGCACTTGAGTTTACGAACAAGATAGGTGATATAGCAGAGCAAGAAGGACATCATCCGGTTATCGTAACCGAATGGGGAAGAGTCAAAGTTTCATGGTGGACGCATAAAATCAAAGGTCTTCATCAGAACGACTTTATCATGGCTGCAAAAACAGACGAGCTGTATTCCGCAGTTTAAAAATAGATTGGAAGATAAAAAAATTTAAGACTAACTTTAAGCTAAAGCTTAGAACTAAATAAAAATAGGAAAAGATCTTCCTTGATAAGTTAATATCATTGCCTTGGATTTTAAATGGCGAGATAAGACAAAAAGAGAAAGGAGGGTAAAAAGATGAAAATTTTAGTTGTCTATTACTCGATGTACGGTCATATTCACCGTATGGCAGAGGCAGCAGCCAAAGGGGCTAAAGAAGTGGAGGGAGCAGAAGTCGAGATGTGCCGTGTACCGGAAACTCTTTCTGAGGAGGTTCTTAAGATGATGGGGGCCCTCGAAGCTCAAAAAGCGTTTTCCCATATCCCGGTGTGTACCGTGGATAAATTAGGAGAGGCTGATGCTATAATTTTTGGATCACCTACACGTTTTGGGAATATGTGCGGGCAGATGCGGCAGTTTCTGGATGCTACTGGTAATCTCTGGGCAGAAAGTACTCTTGTGGGCAAGGTGGGAAGTGTTTTTACCAGCAGCAACACACAACACGGAGGACAGGAATCGACTATTCTGTCTTTTCATTGGACTCTTTTTCATCTGGGGATGGTAATCGTTGGTCTACCTTATTCTTTCCAGGGCCAGATGCGGATGGACGAGATAACTGGAGGATCTCCCTATGGAGCATCTACGATCGCCGGGAGCCAGGGTGAACGCATGCCGAGCGAGAATGAGTTAGCGGCTGCGAGATTTCAGGGAAAGCATGTGGCAACGATTGCTTCCAAGCTGGCAAAGTAGTATGTAAAATAACTTAAATGCTTAGATACTAATGGATAATTTTACTGCTCTAAAGAAACTTCATGGCAAAAAACTAAATGGTTACTCTCTCCATATAGGAGAGCTAAAGCAGCTTCGTTTCAGCGGTTGGAAGGGTTTTAGACTATACATTCGAAACTCCCGTGGCAGCCTCAGTAGCTCGCCAGTTATTAAGGGCATTTATAGCGCGGGTGGAAAAGACGGAGTGAAACCATGGATGGATTTAGAGTATTACGAAGAGCTTAAGTTTGTAGAGGAGAAAGAAACGGAAGGTAGCTTAACTTTAAACTCAAACAACCTTGATCGTAAGCTTTTTAAATATCTCGGCAATACCATTCCAAAAGGTGGGCACTTAATGGTCTCTTATGAGGGGGAGCAGGTGATTCACACCAGTACAATAAAATCTCTTAGTATGGGTATCCCACCCGCAGCCACACCGCTTGGTTTTCTAATTTTTCAGGGTGGCTTTCAGCTTATAAAAGACTGGTATCTTTCTGAGGGAGGTTATGAAGGCCCCAGGAAGCTTTGGGGAGAAAAAGCGCCTGATGATGCTTGGACAAAGGCTTTTAATGAGAAAACGGCTCAACAAGCAGATTGGTTTTTGGAAAGAAATCAAAATTCAGCTCACGGAAAGCTGATGGAAGCTGCAGTCCAGCGGTCAAAAGAGATATTAGAGATAATCAAAAAGAGTTATAAAAGCAATATTTAGACGCACTGTTAGGAAAATATAATTTACAAAAAAGATAGAAATACTATATAATATTTCTTGACACAGTGCTTGTTCAATAGTATGAATATTTTTCCAGGAGGTTTTCCTTCTCGGGGAATGAGGTAGAGAATGACTGCAAAAAAAGCTACAAAGAAGGCTATAAATGCTAACAAAAAAGAGAGACCCTCGGCCAGCTCAAAAAAAGATGATGCTTTCGAATTCAGTAGTATAAATTTAATATTGTTTCCCACGGAAGTTTTTGGAGTTGCCATAAAGTCTGAAATAGAAGCAATCGAGTCTTATTCTAGGCTTTATAAAAAAGTAAAGAATGAGATTTTGAAAACGAAGCTGAAATTCCTAATTTCAGAAGAGAAGAAACATCGTCGAATTTTAGAGAGGCTTTTTTCTCAGCGATTTCCGGAGGAAGAGCTTAAGATTGCAGAAAAATCCTTCCTTCCCCCTGTTAAAATCTCGAAGGGAAAAAAGTTTTCAGTTTTAGACCTGTTCAAATCAGCACTTAAAGCTGAAAAGACGTCTGAAGAATTCTATAGAGAAGCAGGTGAACAAGCAGAGGATAAGGAGAGTAAAAGGATTCTTGGCTATTTAGTTAGAGTGGAAAGAAGCCACTACTTCATTATTAAGTCAGAAATTGATATGCTTGACAGATTTCCGGATTATTACAAGGTCGAAGATTTTCATCTTGGCCAGGACATGTTCCACGTCGGCCCGTAGGATATTTACAGGCCCTTGGCTTTGCCATTATTTTATTATGCCATTATTATAAAGAAATTAAGGCTATAAGAAGGGGGCTAGTGCATTTGTCCTTAGTGCTTTATCTTTTTGAGGAGATGAATTTAACTAAGACTTTTTCTCTACCGGACGTTCTGAAAAGGAATAAGAGAGTTAATAAAATAACTTTTGAATAATAAAAGGAGGATATTTTGTGTGAAGATGATATTTTCTGTGGAGTCAATGAAGCTAAATCAGCGAGTGTGGATGAGATGACTGATTTAGAAAAGAAGCACACTCCAGTCATTGAATCTCCAACAAAGGTGAAAAAAGGAGAGCCTTTTGAGGTTCAGGTTGAAGTTGGAAAGCACTTGAAACATCCAAACGAGAACGCTCATTACATAGAATGGATAGAGCTTTACTCAGGAGAGACTTTTCTGGCAAGAGTCGATTTGGTCCCCAGATTGACGGAGCCAAAAGTGAAATTTGTTGTGGCCCTGGATTACGCCCATCCATTAATTGCAAAGGAAAGATGTAATCTCCATGGATTATGGCAGAGTTCTCCAGTTGAAATTGAATTTGAAGGCTAAGGACCGAAAAAGAAGTTTTTTACATTAAATCAAAAAGGGAGAAATACCATGAAAAAAACACTAGGAGTCTTCATTTTTTTGGTAATGATTGCTTTATTTAAACCGGTTGTTTTTTCACACTGCGAGATTCCGTGCGGAATTTATAATGACGAGATGCGATTCATCATGATCGAAGAACACATCACTACGATCGAAAAAGCCATGATGGAAATAGAACAGCTTTCTGCTCATCAGCCGACTAACTTTAACCAAATCGTCCGTTGGGTAACCAACAAGGAAAAACATGCTGACGAAATTCAGCATATAGTAAGCCAGTATTTTCTGACCCAGCGAGTGAAACTGGTTGAAAAAGGAGATGAAAAAGCCCATAAAATCCGCACAGAACACTTGTCACAATGCCATGAGATTCTTGTCTATGCCATGAAGGCCAAACAGACAACCGATCTCTTAAATGTCGAAAAACTGAAATCTGCTGTGAAAATTTTCAAAGAATCCTACTTCAAAGCCAAAGCAAAAAAATAAAACATGAAATCTACTGTATCATTAGCAGATAAATAAATGAATAAGAAGTATCAATTTTACAAGACATTTTTTAAAAAAGGAGGTTTATCATGCCTGATTTTGGAACAGCATTTTCCGGTCTCGCCAAAGAACGAAAGCTAACACATGAGGAATTAGTCCGAGCCATACGGTTTATGATTGCCGCAGAATACGAGGCAATCCAGCTCTATATGCAGCTGGCTGAATCAATTGATGACAAGCTGGCTATAGAAGTGCTAAAGGATATTGCAGATGAAGAACGTGTCCATGCTGGCGAGTTTCTCAGACTTTTAAAACAGCTTGCACCAGATGAAGAAAAATTTTATGCCGAAGGTGCTGAAGAAGTAGAAGAAGAAATAAAAAAGTTAAAATAGAGCTGAGCCACACTACTACATAAGATGAAGAACTGTTTATATCTTCTGGCTCCGTATAATGAGTCCAGCTTTGTATAATTCGGGTTCTTAGGATCATCTGTTATAATTTAATATTTGATAAGGAGAGGAGAAATGGTCACTATCAGCCAGCAAGTTAAAGATGCAATCAAAGGAGCTATTCTGCTGGAAGTCAACGGCCGTAAATTTTTTGATCATGCAGCCGATGTTACCCAACACGAGAGTGGTAAAAAGATGTTCCGGTTTCTGGCCGAAGAAGAAGTTAAGCATCTAAAAACCTTTACCGCACTTTTCGGTCAAATTCTAGGAAGCAAAGATTGGAAAAAGCATATCAGCAGTCATGACTTGGAGCGGGAAGCTCCCCTTGTCGAAAAATTAAAAGAACGGATGAAAAGAGAAGGGGGGAAAGGAGAAACAGAGGCTTTAAGTATAGGTATGCAGCTTGAAATGGATGCTATAAACTTTTTCCAAAATGCTGCATCAGAGACAGATGACCCCGTTGCCAAAAAAATATTCACCGATATCTGCGACGAAGAGAAATTTCACTATGACCTTTTGCAGGCCCAGCATGATTCTGTAACAAAGTCTGGCTTTTGGTTGGACAGTGCAGAGTTCCAGATGGATGGGAAATGGTAATCCGTTTCTAGCCATAAAATAATTGTGTCCGGATAAAATAATACTTAAAAGAATTCCATCCATAGTCATAAAATTTTGATTAAGAGGAGGGGACCAAAAATGAGAAAATCAAGATACTTAGTATTAATAGCGGCAATTTTCTTCATTTCAGCAATATTTGGAGCCAGTAACGGGAAATTCAGCCAGAATATAACAGATGAAGAAACTCAGAAAAAATATAATTATTATGGCAATCCCCAGGTCTGCCTTGGCTGTCATATAGAAAAGTTTGACATGTGGAAAACTTCACAGATGTCTAAAGCATTTACAGGAGATTTTTTCCAGGCACAGTATTATAAACTTGCTGTCGTCGATGCCGGGCGAGATGAAAAGGTAAAAGGGATTACGGCTGGTTGTCTAGGCTGCCACTCACCTTCTGCTTATAAAGCCGGCGATTATCCTCCTACGCCTACAGTGCCGGAAAAAATCGATAGCTTCTGGAACCAGAAAGGTGGCATTAAACTTTTCGCTGACAGGGGTGTCTTCTGCGATTTCTGTCACACGATTGAAAATTTTGAAGGAAAATCACCATTTAATCATAACTATGTTTCGCGTGCTACGCCTGGGATTGATCCCAAAAGGGGCGATCTTGAATCTCCTTGGTCTCCTTACCATAAAACGGAGACTTCGGAGCTCCATGCAGATGCGAAATTCTGTGGAATCTGTCACAACGAATTAAATGATTTCGGTGTCTGGGTTAAAGCGACAGAGATTGAATACCAGGATGGGCCTTACCCAGCCAAAGATATAGCCTGCCAGACCTGTCATATGCCTCCTATTGCCGGCAAGCCGGCTAAAATGGGGCCGGCAAGAGATGAAAATCACGGTCACTGGTTTGGCGGCGGTTTCGCCGGTTTTGTTGAAGGAGCGGCGAAGATTACCATAGATATTGAAAGAACTGATTTGAAAGCGAGAGAAAAAATTAATTTCAGGATAAAAGTCCATCATCTAGCCCCGGGACATAAATTTCCTACCGGAGCCTCAGAAGAAAGGGATGTCTGGCTGCATGTGGGCGTTTATGATAAAGAAGGAAATGAACTGGACCATATAAGAATACCCAGGAATCCTGGCGATCCTAACGATAAATACTTTATTACCACGAATAAAAAGGTCGCTTATCCTACTCACAGCAGGTACAGCGAGCCGATTGAAAGAGATAGTTTGCCTGAAGGAGATAGACTCTACCATAGTGCATTTATTGATTCAGACGGTAATTTCACTTACGGTCAATGGTATGCCACACAGGATATTGAAAATAGGCTAAAACCCTTAGAGGAAAGAATTGAGCAGTATCAGTGGGCAGTCCCTGATAAACTTGCCGGTCAGACTGTAGTCTTAAGAGCTATGCTTAACTACAGGAGAATGCCCGATTCTTATGCAAAATTCCTGGGCATATCGACAAGACCGACGATTGAAGTTAGCCGAGATGAGAGAATTCTGAAAATATCGAAGTGAAGATTAAGCAAACTTGTAGGGGCTTGATTCATCAAGCCCACCTTGTGGTAATTCCTAAGGGAATGATTCCATAAACCTGTTTATCAGTCCGACAACAATGTGTGTGTGATTGATAAAGCAAACACCTGCGCACGATGAATCGGGCCTATCTGGAATTGAAAGTTTTCCAACCAATTTTTTTATAGATTCAGCGATTTTAGGCGAGTTTTATTATATGTCAAGACGGTTTAGGCCATACTTTCGAGCTAATTGTATAGCTTGTATATACTCACTCCTTTTAAGGCGCCTGGATAATTCTGGATAATCAAAGGCCTTATATTCTGGTCTGTACTGGGCCATTAGATTGAGGTATGTATTCTTGGGAAAATTCTCCGCTACAAATTTTATAAACACATCAGTACTGGCAAGGTTGTCGGGTAAGATCAGATGCCGAATCATCAGGCCTCTCACAGCGATTCCTCTTCCGCTGACCTGTAATATTCCCACCTGGCGATGCATTTCTTTGAGTGCTATCTTGACATAATATGGATAATTGTATGTTTGTCCTGAATATTTAGCAGCATGCTCTGGATTCATGAACTTGCAATCAGGGAGATAAATATCAACAATCCCATCCAGAAGTCGAAGAGTCTCCGGAGTTTCATAAGGTGCGCAGTTATAGACTAGGGGAATGTTCAACCCTTTTCTTATTGCCTTCTGGAGGGCGCAAACAATATTAGGTACGTAGTGAGAGGGGGTCACTAAATTTATGTTATGACAGCCCATATTCTGAAGCCTTATCATCGTAGTAGCTAATCTTTCGTCAGAAATTTCCACTCCTTCACCTTCAATGCTTATCTCGTAGTTCTGACAAAAGACGCATCTCATGCCACAATTTGAAAAGAATATTGTACCTGAACCCCTTCTTCCGACTAAGGGACGCTCCTCGCCAAAATGGGGAAAAGCACTGGATACTTTAACTTTGGCGGTAGCTTTGCATTTTCCTGTCTCACCTTTTGTCCTATCAACACGACAATCTCGAGGGCAAAGATGACAGTTTTCGTAAACTGAATACAATTCTTCTATTCTCTGGGAAAGGATTCCTTTTTCTTCGAGTTCTAAATAGGAAGGATATTTTCTTGTCTTTTTTCTATCTAAGGACGCTCTTGTTGAGGCTTCTAAGTATTTAGAGGAGAGAAGTAAGGAAGATCCGGTTAAAATAAATGAATCTCGGAGAAAATTGCGCCTTGTTATCTTGCCCATTCCTATTCCTATTATGCGCTTTGTACATTAAATATATCACGCAAGGTGAAAATCTGTCAACGGAACAGGGAAGACAATAACTCACCTATCTTTTTCCTGAAATCCTAAATCCTATAACTTAATAAATCATCAAGGATTTTAAGATTTGCCTGCGTTGGCCAGATAGTTAGAAATTATTTCATTGCCCGCTTCTTTTCCTAATTTAAGCAAAGGCAACGAAGGCGAGCCAATCGCGTTAAACAATATAAAAGACAATAGAAGAGCCACAACGAAAATTGCGACTTTTTCTTTGAGTTTCATTTTAATCTCCTTTTTTTATTTTCATTTTCTTATATCTATAGACGTAGAAAACGGCAAAAAGGTTTACTTTTCCTACAAGAATTCTAAGATTAATCTACTGTTTAGGGCAATATCTATATTCAAAGGATTTATTTAATAGAAATAAGGGATGAATAAAGTATTATAAAAGCTTGATATTAAAGATTGGAACGAGATGATTTGACTTCACATTTTTCCTTTAATATAAATTGTAGAGGCGAGTCGATAAGGAATATCGAAAAAAAAGAATGAATTTGTAATTTAATCCAAAGCGAAATGCCTTTCTATAGTTCTAATTAAGAAGGCTAATATCTGCTCGGTATAATAAAGGATAAAGCTGAAATTATGAAATTAAAAGCTCAAAATCCATGAAATTAAAGAAAGAAATAACATTTGGCCTTGTCGTTCTTTTATGGATCATAACAGCTTGGCTACTCTACCCGCTTATAAACCTGGATGCTGTGGATATGGAAAATGCAAAGGAATATCTCTACAGGTCAGCTATAGGGATCACCATCATGATCATTTTTTTTGGAAAAACCATACTGGATCTCTTTTTTCCTCAGGTAACTTTAAGAACAATGCCTCTTTTGAATACGATATTTCTCGCAATTTACTCCATTGCCTTGGCAGGGGGAATTATTTTTATGATAGCGAGGATGATAATATTGTACATGAGGAGTAGAAAAAGCGGATTTTTATTTTGGACATAAAGCAGGAAATAATAAAGACCGAGAGTTGAGTA
>JABAOC010033005.1_pt1 | contig 15632 bp, 19 predicted proteins | sample 7062161 | NCBI WGS metagenome assembly JABAOC01 (sample SAMN14538625, study PRJNA623070) | marine sediment metagenome | biome: marine biome [ENVO:00000428]; feature: marine pelagic biome [ENVO:01000023]; material: deep marine sediment [ENVO:00002113] | place: India: Gulf of Khambhat ... | reverse complement strand
TGGTCCTAGTAATTACACCAAGATACAGGATGCAATAGATGATGCGAGTGATGGGGATACGGTGTTTGTGTATAATGGGATGTATTGGGAGAATGTATTGGTGGATAAAACTATTAATTTGATTGGGGAAGATAGAAATAATACATGTATTTTGGAAAAGTATGATGCAATTATTTATGTTACTGCGGATTTAGTGAATATCAGTGGTTTTTCAATATGCTGGGGGGATGTAGGAATTGAATTATGTTCAAATTATAATATCATTACGGGAAACAAAATCCACATTTTTAGAAATATAGGGATTAACATAAATTCAAGTAGCAACAACATCACTGGAAATAATATCTCAGGTGGAAAAATTGGGATTAAAATATATACAAGTTACAATATCGTCTCTAAAAACGATATCTTTTACTCCTCTCGTTATGGAATAAAGCTTGCATCTTCCAGTCACAATAATGATATTATTGGTAACAACATCTCGTATAATTGGATTAATTGGTGGGGCGCTGGAATGCTTGTTTCAAAATCTAACAGTAACAATATAATTAGAAATAACATTTCATATAATTGGAATAGAGGGATCTATCTCGATTCTTCAAACAACAACTCGATTATTGATAATGTCATATCAGACAATGGAAAATGGATGGATAATTACGAATCTAAAGGGGGAGTTATTCTTTCAAATTCCAGTAATAACACAATAGCAGAGAATATTTTTTATAATGACTCTATAGGTATTTATCTTATAAATTCTAATATCAGCAATATAATCAAGGATAATTATTTTTCTTGTAACGGAGACGCTATTATAACTCGTTTATCCTGTGGTAATTATATTGTTAATAATACTATTATAGATAATGGTCATACTATAGGATTAAGTAAATCATGTAACAACACTATATCTTGTAACAAATTGTATAACGATGCCAGGTGTACAACTCTTCGTCTCTATTATTCAAATAATAACGTAATTAGAAAAAATAATATTGTTTTATGTGGAGGGATTGATATCAGTCATTCTATCAATAATACTATCAATAGGAATATGGTTTCGAATTGCTCATATGGTATAACTCTTTGGGATGCTTCATACAATACTATGATATACAACAACCTTTCAAACAGTAGATTTTACGGATTATGGGCAGGTTCTTATTACAATGATTATTGTGAAGAATATCATAACCATTATAGTTGTTATAAAATTGATAATATAGATATTATAACACTTGACAACAAAAGTTCAACCATTATTAGTAGCAATAATGCCATTTATCACAACAATTTTATAAATAATTCTAACAACTCATATGATGAATTCAATAATACATGGGATGATGGAAAGTATGGGAACTATTGGGATGATTTAAAAGAAAGATACCCAGATGCAAATAAGAAACGACTAAAGGGTATTTGGGACACTCCCTATGAAATACCTAGTGGAAATAGCACAGATAGGTATCCCTTAATAAAACAATGGCCAGATCCTGTATCAAAAATATCATCTGATAGTCATAATGAAATGTACAAACGATGGATAGGTAGATTTCCTTTATTGTATCAATTTATAATGAGAATTAAGGAACGATGGAGTATATGAAAAGAATCCTTGCAATAGGCATCATCCTTCTGTTCATAGGATTGAGCATATCATCTTCTACTGGGTTTAATGTGGAAAAGCAATCTACTACACCACTTAATGGTAAAACACTCTATGTCGGTGGTTCAGGACCTGGTAACTATTCAAAGGTACAGGATGCGATAAATGATTCAGAAGATGGGGATACGGTGTTTGTGTATGATGGAAGGTATTATGAAAATATCATTATAAACAAAACTATCGATTTAATTGGTGAGAATTGGAATACTCCAATTATTGATGGAAATTATAGTGGAGATGTAGTTTTTATTACTGCTCATTTTGTGAAAGTAAGTGGTTTTATAATTATTAGAAGTGGAGAAGATAATAAAGACTGTGGAATAGAAAATAGGGGAAAAAACACGATAATCACGCGTAACATATTTTCACAAAATTTTAATGGTGTTAAACTTGGAGAACTAGGCGATAAAGCATACCATAATCTTGTTAAAGATAATATTTTTATAAATAATACTCTTCGTGGGATTTGGCTTACATCAAATAATACTCTTATTGAAGATAATTATATTAACGGAACACGCTACGGTATTAGTGGATATTTTGGTGACTACTTCAATAATACAATAGTAAATAATACAATTTTATCTTGTAAAAGCGTGGGAATCAAACTTTGCAACAATTTTAGATTAAAAATAGTTGGAAATATAATAAAAAGCAATAAAATTGGAATAGAACTCTTACTATGTAACTCTTACTATGTAATAGATGTATTATATCTGATAATTTAATTTCTAATAACTCTAAATATGGTATCTCTCTACTTGGCTCTTTTTTTAATCAAGTCAAAAAAAATAATTTCATAGGAAATAATTATAGTGCAGTTTTTTGGTTATTATACCCCCCATAATTTATCCCTCAATTAATAATTTATGGATTAGGAACTATTGGGACAGACCTCGATTGTTACCAAAAATGATTTTAGGTATTTTAGATATATCAATTACTCTAATTGTTCTTACTATTCCTTGGGTTCAATTTGATTGGCGTCCTGCTCAAGAACCCTATAATATAGAGGTTTGAAAAATGAATAAACGTCTCTTGATAAGTGTAATAATCCTTTTGCTTGTCTTTGGTGGATTAAGCGGATGTATACAAATATCTATAATCGAAGGAACAGGGACAGTGAAGTATATCGACTTAGAAGGTGGATTTTATGGAATTATATCAGACACTATGTTTTTTGGATTTAAATCTTTAGATCCGATAAATTTACCTGTAGAATTTCAAGAAGATGGTTCACGAGTGAAGTTTAAAGCGAGAATATTATGGAATCAGGTTAGTATTCATATGTGGGGGTTAATAGTAAAAATACTTGAGATTGAACGATTAGATTAGAGGTTTGATATGTCCAAAACATATTTCAAGAAACCTTTAGCAATTGGAGTGATAGTTCTTTTCCTTGGACTTGCTAGTGCACCATGTATCAATGCTAATGTAAGCAGGGATAATGAACTGGTTGAGATTACTACTGAGATAAGTGGATTTGATGGTGGGAAGCATATGGTTCAATTAACCAAGGAAGAAGCAGAGGAAGTAGAGCAGTTAATAGATGATATAGAAAGAAGATTAGATATAGTAGAAACAAGGGAGGAAACTCTAGAAATATTCAATGAGGCAATCGAAGAATTAGATATGTATGGATTACTTGGTGGATTGAGCACAAAACGGGTACAAAGGTTGGTGACTGGTAAGTATCGGGATTTAAAAGTGATAAAAATTTGTGATATGCTACCTAAGAGACCTAAAAAAAATACTAGTAATTATCTTTGCCTCATTGCAGGAGTCACAAATGGAACAAATTTTGATAGTCAACTAGAATTATTCTGCGTAAGAATAGCATTTCTACTAAGCTTTATTGGTCCAATTTTTTTTAACAAATTTCATCTGTATACTTCTATCATTCTTCTATATTTATTCCTTAATACAATAAATCCATTTAATCCAATATCTATAATTTCTAGAATAAATTTGGGAGGAGAAAAGGGTGGTGGATGGTTTCCAGAATTTGAAGAATATTATGCACATGGATGGTTACACACTGTCGGCTTATTTGGAATAAAAAAATGCAAAGGATTAATTATTGGACCATTCCATTAAGGGAAACTGCAATAATATCAAATGGGTATATGTTTATATTTAATCCAGGAGTGATTGGATTTACAGGACTTCATATTTATAATCCTTCAACAACAAATCATTTTTATCTTGGTTCAGCTCTGTGGGTACATTTTGAAGAAGTTTAGATAACTCGTTTACGAGATAAAAAAAACTAAATAATATAACATATATGAGAATAAGGGGAAAAGAGAATGAAGAAGAAAATCCTGATAGGTAGTATTTTGGTTTTAACATTACTTCTTTTAATGCCATCTATACCAGCAATTCAAATAAATACTGTAAAAGAAGTTGTACAACAAAATAAATATGAATTAAAAACAAAGTTAGATATTATAGATATCGAAAAACTTCCAGAGTTTCCAAATCATATTCTATTATTTCTTATCATTTATACTATTGCAAAATTTCGTTTTATGAGATTTAAATTAAATTTTATGTTTTCAATTTCACCACCATATATTCAAGTTGCACATCCCCTATTACTTATTAGATCTATTTTTTTATTAATTAGATATTCTTTTTGGCTAAATATATGGATTAAAGTATCTGAAAAATTAGGTTGGAATTGGGCGGAATGGTTGGTATAATATGAAAAAGTACATAATAATAGGAAGTATTGTATCCGTAGCAATACTAATTCTTGTATCATTTACCTCTGTGGTAGGTTATAGAACTGTAGAATCAGGTGTGAAAACATCACCACTTTTCAATATTCGTAGTAGCAGGGTTATAGATGAAGAGAGTGAGGTTTTGAGCTGTGCGTATGTTGGGAATGGAGAAGGATGCTGTTTATCAATTCCAAAGAGAGATAGTAGAAAAATATTGATTCAGAAGTTTATAGATGATATTAGTATGATGGATAAAACCAAATTCAATAAGTTTGTTGATATAATTATAAATGAGATTTTAAAAAATGATAATTTTAAAGAAGATGATATATCTAAATTAATGTTGGTATTAAATTCTTTTAGAGATAGTAAATCGCAAATAATTATTAATAATCCGATTCCGAATGAATTAACTGTTAATCCAATATTTTGTATTTTCTTTTTTTTATTTTATCAATTATCCGTATTGATTTATCTAATCGGGTTAACATTTTTTGCAATAATTTACTATATCTTAACAGGGGAACAGCTTACAAGCGATTGTGTACCAACAATGGTTTTACCTTGTTAGCAATAGGAATATAATTATCAAAGATTCTTCTGCCTAATAACAACATTGGTAGGATGAAATATATGGTATATGGTAAAGAAGGTTTTATCGCTTGGTTTTATGCAGTATTATATGTGGGAGTGAGAAAAGCTTGTAAAAACATCTATATAAAAATATTAGTGCATTCAATAGGAATAATCACTATAGTTATTGGTATGTTTTATTTTATAACTACTATGCCATCTGCTAGTAGTATTTTAGGTATGGTTTTAATCTTTGCTGGATTTGTTATATTCTTAACTCCATTAGGTGTAGATTCTTCTGGCTAAAAAAGTTACTATATTTTTTAAAGAAAAAAGGAGTATGAGAGATGTATTAACTTACTCCTAAAACAAAAATAAGAAATACAACTCCAATTGCATGTTTTTCATCAAAAGATCCTTCGTTGCAATCAACCCAGACACCAATCTCTGATTTACCAAAGCCAAAAACTATAAAATTAATCGTTTTTTCCGCTCCAGGTTCAAACGTTGGGATTTTACCCGCTTTTTCATTGGGAATAACTAATCCTCCCTTAAAACCAATAAACCAGCTCACATTTGTTGCCTCGGCAGTTCCGTTATTTTTAATCACTGTACGAACGCCGATTCCACCTTTGATTTCTCCAATTTCGAGCACTGGTTTTGCAAGGTCGTATGTATATGTATATTCAGTCCAAGTAGTAGGAGCTTCTACATAAGGATCAGGTGTAATAATTTCAAAACTTGAAATATTGTTATCCGTTGTTGATACACCAACTTGAAATCTCTCTAAGCCATATTGATCTGTAATTGATTTTGCCCAGAATGAAATTTCAATACTGTTTCGAGTTTCCCTAATCGAGAAATCATCCAGTTGGAAAGCAAAAGCATCGTTAGAGACACAATGAATGGCTACGTATGCTGTTTCTCCCCCGATGTTTAATTCAGGTGTAATTAACCAATCGTCATTGGGATTATTTGGAGGTCTTGCAGAAAAACATGCTGCATATTTATCTCCCGTACGGGCGTCCCAAGCTGTTCCATTTGCAGGAGGGTCTGTTGCGGAAGAATTAAAAATTATAAATGAACCGATGTAGTATTCGTTTGTAAAATTATAGGCTGCGCTTCCCCAAGTTTCCCCTCCATCACCATCATATTGGGTCCATGGCGGGAAGTCAAGAACAAAATTTCCATAAGTTTCAAAACCATCTTCAAAGATTGCATCATTACTCATTCTTTGACTATTCGAAGGTTCTGTGTTTGTGATAACTGCTGAATTTCTAAATGATTTTGTTTTTATATCACTTTGGGCTGCAACTGACATTGTTAATGTAAATGCAATACTTATGACAACAACTGCCTTTAACAAATTTTTCATATTTTTCATAATTTATTCCTCCCAATCTGTTTAAATTATCTTATAAGTTAATATTGATTTGAGTATATAATATTTTTTATCTATAAATTGAACAAAATTAAAAAAAAGCTAATTCTATTATGATATAAACGATAAACATTTTTTTAAACTTTATACAATTTTATGCTTAATGTTTATATTTTAAACTAGTTAAGATCCTATCAATCTTTACAAAATTTTATTTTTTCCTCTTTTTAATCTTTATTGGTAGATATAAAATATAGAAAATACAAAAAAATTCAATATTTGCTGCAATAATAATATAATACGGATGTAATCCTTGACATATATGTAATATAGCTAGCAATAGAGCAATTACTATTGCAATACATGCATATATTATAATCAATTGCCATTCACTTCTATTTTCAAACACAAGATATGGAATATCATCTTTCCCATATTAACATTATTGAAGTTAGGAATTATTCTGCTTAAAAATAACATTGACAGGGATTATTTTCAAAGGGATTAAAAAAGAAAGAAGAAAAAGAGGTTTTCCTATTTAGGACGTAATAAGTACAAAGAATAGAATTACAAACCCCTTTGCAGTTATTTCATCTATGTCTGCTGTTGCTTTTATTTCAATAGGTCCAAGACCCAAAAATAGACCTGTTCCCTTTTTTGTTTGTTGGTCGGCTTCAATCATCTCTATTGTATCTCCAACGGAAACATTAATCATTCCTAGTAATCCACCTGTGACAGTAATATTGTAATCTATATCTTCGGCATCACCTGGTCCAGTGTTTTTGATAACAAGGTTTACACCGATACCACCTTTAATCTGTGTTTCAAGATTATACGCCTCTCTCCCATAGGTTTTAAAGTTCATATCCCATGTATTATCTTTGTAATTCAAGGGTGAATAACCATTTATCCAGTTTTCTTTATACTCTGCAGCTGTACTTTCGTTTGTCCATGTATCGCCACCATCGAGTGATATCCATGCACAACCATGTGGATATGACTCAGAATTGTTATTGGCAGCCCAATAATAAAAATTTTCAGACGCATTAGCAGTATACGCAACTATATAATATGTCTGATTAATGGTAACTAGAAGATCGGCGAAATCAAACTCTATCCATTCAAAATCAGTGATATTTTCAACCACTGGAATTTTATCTGCACTCACACTTGTTATCGCTAGATTTTCTTCAGTTAAATGTTTTCTAATAGCTACTACATAACTGTAAGTTGTTGTTTCATTACGACCGATATACAATTCAACTCGTGTCAACATTTCCTTCTGTGGAATGAACGATTGTGCTACAGAAACATTAAAAATAATTGATTCATTAACTGCTAGTCTGCCAACGGGGAGCGCAGCGTTAGGTGTGGTGGCCTGGTATTGATCTAACTCATCACCAATAGTGTTTATTTCTTTCTCCAAACAATAAGTGTCTGCCTTATTCTCACCTAAGGGTAGTGCAACAGCCTCAAGTCCACTAAGGACAAAAATTCCTATTACCATTAACGGTAATACCTTTTTCATAAACTCTACCTCCTTGTCTATTCTCATCAACGTTATAATATATAAATACTCCCCTCAATTATAGAAAAATTTAAAAAAATGTCTTTAGAAAATATTATAATTAGGGAGGTAGGTGAGGGGAAACACAGTGGAAAGTTATCATTAAAGAAAACATAGAATAACTCTGATAGTTTTCCTACCTCACCAAACATAATTCTTTTTTAGTAAGTATTTAAGGTTTACTTGTAAAAATAACAAAATGAAAAATCTACTAATTTATATTATATTATTAGAGTTTACTACTTTAACCAAAATTTTATCTTATTTTCTTTTGTATTTATTACTTTTCCTTCTATTTTACCTTCTCGTGCAAGCCATCCGACTGCAGAAAACACATCTTTCTCTTCAATTCGAGCTAAGCGTGCGATTGATTTTACATCAACTTCTCCCCATGTATCAAGAACTTTCCAGACTTTACCTGCATCCATCCCAATTTTTGGAGTTAAATTGGTTTCACCTAACCTATAAATAATGTTATCTTTGGTAATTTTGTTTTCTCTTGCAAGCCATCCAACTGCACTATAAAACAAATTATTCTTAAGTTTGGTTCTACTAATCAATTTATTCTCTGGTAATGGACCTTTTGAATCTAGTGTTTTCCATACTTTTTCCACACTTTGTTCAAATGAATCAATAATATCCATATGTCATCTCTCCAAATATGTAATGTATTGTTGAATTAAATACATTATGATTTATACAAATATTTCTTAAAGATAAATATAAAACATATAAACTTAACAGACGAAACTTATAAGATAAAGTTTTTAATTCGGAAATAAGGTTTTGATTATGCTAAAAATCCATAAGTCTAGTTTTGTTGCAAAAAGTGCAGTCATTATTGGAAATGTTACAATAGGTAAGAATTGTGGAATATATCCCCATGCAGTTATTCGTGGAGATGAAAATTCGATAGATATCGGAGATGGAACAAATGTTCAGGATTGTTGTGTAATTCATGTTGATCAGGATCATTTTGTAAAAATAGGTAAAAATGTTTCCATTGGTCATGCAGCTATGATACATGGAGCTACAATTGGTGATGAGTGTTTAATAGGTATTCATGCAACCATATTAAATGGAGCAAATATTGGAAATGGCTCTATAATTGGTGCTAATGCATTAGTTACTGAAAATATGAAGGTACCAAATAACAGCTTAGTCTTGGGTATTCCAGGTAAGATTGTTAAAAAAGATGTAAATTTTATTGAGGAGATTCAAAAGAATGCAGAGGATTATAAAAGATTATCTTTTGAACATAGAAATGGAAAATATCCAATTTATAAAAACAAATAAAATCTTCGACTATTTTTTATGACCTTATAAGATATCTATAAAAATATTCTAACATATAATTTAAGGTAACCTCAATAAAATTTTAATATTATGTCCAGTGTCTTTGAAAATAAGTTAAATCCATTCTACTCCAATCATCTAAATCAGGTGGCATACGTGAGCCATCGGAGTAATCTACAGTATAATACATGTATCCATAATTCATACAACTCTTGTAGGGTCGGTTAATCCACCAACCTGGTTGCCATGGATACTTACTCCACGAATTATGTCCTGGAATTGTGTGAAATCCAAGGGTATGACCAGTTTCATGCATATAAGCACTAGCAAACACGGTATCTCTCTCAAACAAAAAATCGTCTGATATTTCTTCATGTCCTTTACTTTCAATAAAAAACCGATTTTTACCAAAAACTGCACCCCAAACACCAGCACTTTTCCAAATAAGAACACCATAATGAAAAACTCCACGTCTCCAATTATTACTATTTCCATGTAAGAAATAATCCCAGTAAAAATCTTCCAATTCATCATGGTAAGTTTCTTTATCAAATGGTATCAAACCTCCACCACCCATTTGTCCATCATCAAGATGATATACAATATTTTGCCGATTCCATGTTGTATAAAGCAGTTCCTTTGATCCTTCTGGAAAAACACTTTTTTCTCCATTAGATCCTTCTTCCATTTGATCAAGTTCAGTAAAAATATCTTTTCTAAATGGATCTGAATCCCATTGTGATGTTTTGTATTCTTCTAAATTATTTAATCCATCGATTTCTGGGTCAATAGTGGTATGTGGTTCCCATTGAAATGGATTATATTCCCATTTCCATTCCCATTCAATTGGAATATTGTCTCCATCTGAATCATCCCCCGTATTATCTATCTCAGGGTCTGTTTCATAATCTACCATTTCTGTCCAATATGGAATTCCATCCCCATCATAATCATTTTGATAAATATTAAACCATAGCTCACAATCTCTATCTCTCTTGTATATCGTTCCATCATCACATCCATTTAACCTTCCGTAACCACTCAAATCTTTTATTTGATCATCACCTGTCCAATGTCCTGTTTTAATACTATATTGTAAGTTTACGTCATCATTTTTATTCCCAATATCACACATGATATCGCCGTTTTTATTCCAATCCCATAATTGAATGGTTATATCGACAAATTCTTCATTATCTGGAACATTGAGTGTTGCTAACCACGGTTGGTCGTAGATATATTTTGTATCATACCAGATATCACTTGTAAATTCATTCTCATTAATGATAATTTTAACATAAAAATCAGGATCACTTTCTTTATCTATATATTCACTTCTAAAATACTTAGGAGAATATGGAATTATACTTAATTGTCTATCATTTTTATCAAATGCTCGTATCTTTTGGATTTCAACAGTTATTTCGATATCAACCAAAGGATCTAAATCATCTTCTAAATACGGTAAAGAATTTTTCTTTTTGTTTATAGTATTGGCAGATACTGTAGACATGAATAATATTAAAATTATAAACAAACATGTTACATTTTTAAAATATGTAGTTTTCTTCATATTATAATATTCCCCATTGTTCAAAATACTAATTGATGCTAACCATATTTATAAATTTCTATACTTTTCTTATTGAAATTAAAATTTTTTAACATGTAAGATGAAATGCTCCAATGACTTTCTTTTTTCCCTTAAGTTCGTTATATATTTTACAAGCTTTTTTTGTTTCTGCAATTATCAATTTAATACCTTTTGATTCCAAGTAACTCTTTGTCTCATCTAAAATTTTCATTAAACCATTTGCTCCAGTACCGACGATTAAAATTTCTGGATTATATAAAATAATATCTTTTAAATCCTCTTTTTGAAGTAAATGTCCGCTTATTCTCCACCAACCATCATTAATTTTATCAGGATATATAATTACATCTGAAGTAAATGTTTTACCATCAATTGTTATACAACCAAATGAATAAGAGTCTATCAAAATTACACCAATTTCATTTATCTATTATCACTCTATTAAATGACAGATTTGATTTTATCCTTCTCGATGTTTTTATAGATTTGATATAGAACACATTTATCTTCTCCAGGACAAACAATAGTGTCAGGAGTTAAATTGCATCCAGGGGAATCTCGATGTCTAATTTTAGATTTAAAATTACATTCTTCGATCATATTTTAAATGTTGTAACTCTTAATAATTTAAAAAACATTCTTTTTTAGTATTTTAATACTATATTAAAAGTTAATTATAAAAATTGTTTAAGTCCAATGGCTTTTGGATTTAGAACACCTTGAATTTTTATAGGAAACAGAGTCTCCAATAGATATAATTCACCAATATATCCTTTATAAAATTCATTAAATTTTTCACTAAATTTTTTTGCTTGCTTAATATCTTCAGTAGTAAAGGTAATAATCCAATCATAAATGCCATGTACATATAAACTACTTTCAATTTTAACCCCAAATTTTGGTGAGATTTTTTCTAATTGTCTTGTAACTATTTTATCAGCCAATTTTTCATCTATAGGTAATGTTGTTCTTTTTATAAGAATGATATAGTGTTTTAAATTTAATTTTTCTTCATTCACAATTGCAGCATAGCCCCAAATTGTCTTATTTTTCTCAAGCCTTTTCATGATTCTCCAAACTTTTTGTCTAGAGAATTTACACCTTTTTGCAATCTTATCAATACTTTCTTTTGCATTCTTCTGTAGTTCATGGATTACCTTTTTTTCATCTTTATCAATTTGTTTTTTACTGCTTTTTGGCATATTTTTCTCCCCAAAACATGAATTTATAACTTCTCATTCTTTAAAAACATATTCATATAACTCAATGTTACAATAATTATCAAATAAAGAGTAGATTTTACCTTTAAATAAAATTCTCCTATATTTAATTTATAAAAAAAACTTTGTTTCGGTTAATGTTTTTGTTGCTTTTACCCCTCTTATGATTCTAATTTTATTTACTACAATATTCCCAATTTCTTCAAAATCTTCTGCAACTAGTCTAACAAGAAAATCATATTCTCCAAATAATGGATATATTTCATCTATTTCAAGTAAATTTTTTAGTTTTTTGAAAACCCGAAATTCATCACCAGGAACTATACTGACAAGTACAAAAGCACTAGCCATGTTTTACCACCTTTCCTTTACTCCTTATATTTTTATACAATATAAGTCTTGGTATTATTTTCTTCTAAAATATTGTATATTTGATTAATAACTAGGAAGAGGGGGATGTAAAAAGTATTAGATGGGTAGTTTACAGGTTACCTAATTGATATGATGCACGCATTCCCTTCCTAGCAAATAAAATATATATGAAGAGTTTTAAGTGTTTTTTTCGCATATAATTATGTAGATAGATATGTAAATATATTATCTTCAGTATTTTCAAAAATGTTTACCTTAATAATTAAAAATAGGCACACCTAGTAATTATGAGGTATTACCTTTTCAAGATTTTCTTTCCATTTAAAAACATCTTTAATCAACTATGCAACCGAACCTATCTCTCCTATATCATTTTTAAAAATTACCTTTAACAAAGGTTTAAATTTAGTTTTATGTAAATGAGATTTTGGAGTTTCTATTTTTACAATATTTCGGAGAGGAATATTGATTTCTTTCTTTGGTAATAACATCTCAAAATAAAGTTCTTTTTCAGTAAGTACAAGAATTCCATTTCCTCGAAATTGCCTCTGACCTAGTGATTCTAAACCAAAAAAATTTGCACCTGAAGAAGAGCGATATATTTTTCTATCTTGAAACCTATTTAACACTTCTTCTGCCTGTCTCCTAAACGTTTTTTTAAGCAATTAAATCTTCACCAAAATTTGATAACAAATTTAGATTTAAATACATATTATTTATTTAGTAATAATTAATATATTAAAAAGAAAAAAAGAGATTATTTTAACTTATCATACTCGTTGTATTACTTGAAGATCCTAAAATTAATAGAATTATTAAAACGATCGCTAAAATCCCTGTAAATTTTATAATTCGTAATAACCTTACTATTTGCGTTAAGAAGAATAGAATAAATATCGTTGGTTCAAAAGGAATATCTTTGTATTTTTTAATAAACTTTTCAAAATCTATTGCTGGATTTATAATTGGACGCTGAGATTTGATTGATTCAATTGTTGCGCTTGATTCTATTGCACAAGTTGATGGTAACATCATTATTAAAGCAACTGCTATAAAGCTTCCAAATATACATATTTTCTTCATGTTTTTATTACCTCCCAATACTTTGTAATGTTTTTATTAAATTTAAATGTTTGGTAAAAAATAAAATATAATTGAATACTAAAAAACTATAGGTTTTATACGACTAACAGCTACAATTTTACCAAAACTAAAAAAATGCGGTCGGGTAAAACCCGAATGTCCTAATTCAAAAAGAGTTACTCGGTGATTACCTCGTTCAATTGTTATTAATTTTATTCCTGTGTTGTTATTCTTTTCGAAAACAATCGTTATTGCAGGTGGTAATTTATATCTTATTTGTGCTGCAAATATAATACCACGTTGGGTAAACAATCTCGGCATTTTAACAAAATAACTATTTGCGAAAATACCTGCAGAAAAAATATAATATTTACTTGATCCATTTGAATTTAATACGCATTTTAATTTTTGTTGACATTCTTCGTCCCAATCAAGACTTGTGAAATATTCTTCTATTTTATATATTTTAGATTCTTCTACTATATTACTACCAACAGCTGATGTGCTTAATATAACCAATGAAGAGATTATACCCAGAATATATAATTTATTTAGAATATTTGTTATCATATTATTTTCTCTGAGGATATAAAATAATAAATAAAAATATAAATTTTTCTATATGTTATTTTTATTTTTACAATAATGAATAGAATAATTTTTTTTATAGAGTATAATTACTGACCAATTTCTTCTGGACCAAAACTTAGGAAAGATAATGGGTCATTCTGATTATTATATCCAGTTAAAATCCAATCTGAATTTCTAGTTATATCAGAAATTCGTACTTCATCTATAATTCCATCGAATGGCTTTTCCATCAGGTCTCCACCATAAATACCAATTGTTAAATCATCGTCTAGCATTTTTGGTAACTCATCAATTGATCCAATAATACTCTGAGATATTCCATTATGATAAATTTTTGCTTCATAAGTATCTGCATCGAATGTAACTGCAATATGTTGCCATTTATTATGATTGATAGGGGATGTTGTAGTAGTATAATGATCACCATCATCATACCGATTTTCAATCATATACCTTATTTGCCGCTCCGGTTTAGTGGATAAAAAATATTCTTTGTTATGTCCGCCTTGAACTTTTGATAATACCGTAATTTCGTCACTTTTAGGTTCAATCCAAACTGATATTGTTAAATCACCAGCACCAACACTTATAGAATCACTATCAGATATTCGAATATAATCATTTACTGCATCGAATTCTTGCCCATAACCAATTTTAGCTAGGTTCTCCATGGGTTCATTATTATCTAACTTTATTCCATCATTATCGTAAATAGTACTGTCTTCTATAGAAGATGTAGTTTTGTCATTCATGTGATGTACCATAACATAATTTATATTCCAAACTTTATCAGGAACCTGCTGACTATTACACGCGGGATTACCATAGTACATATAAAACATCGTATCTTCATCTTCTAGAACACTAGGGATATTCACCCAAGCCACCAATTCACCAGTTGAATCATCGTAGTGTTCGATTTCATGATACAATTTATGTGCAACACCATCGTCATTCATAAACAAAATATCATCACCATCATCCTGGGCTTTATCCCGTAGATCAGGATCAAGCGTGCTTACAAGTACTGGGAAATAGCTTAAATCACCATCAACCTGTGTATGATCTACCGTGATTTTTTTCCGGTATTGCCATCCCTCATTAAATGGATCAAAGGGGAGTTCTTCAGTCATAAATGAGAACTCTTCTATTGTCACATCTTTACCATCGGCAACCTCAACTATCCATTGATACTGAGTATTTGATTGGAGTTCTGAGACAGGAATCGTGTAAATACCATTTCCCTTGTTTGTTCCACTTCCTGAGAGGAAAATACTAAATCCGATTCCCCAGAATCCAAGTGCAATTCCATTTTGTGCACCAGTTGCTATAAAACCGGTCTTAGAACGCAATCCTCCACATGAAGTTACTCCTTCATAGGTTGACCACCGAACGAATAATCGAGGAATTGGTGTCAGTAGAATAGGGATTAATCGAGGAAGAATGATTATAGGGAGTGACGATCCTGAACCGGTAGAAACATAATTACAAAACATTTCAGATGCTCTCCCTGGTGCACGAGGGATTGGCAGTCCAGGTTTATTTGCATTCTTTATTGGT